>Ga0209636_10008748_pt1 | contig 10315 bp, 4 predicted proteins | sample DeeMarSWOR152_54_FD_187464 | JGI IMG/M metagenome (GOLD analysis project Ga0209636, IMG submission 187464) | Marine sediment microbial communities from White Oak River estuary, North Carolina - WOR-1-52-54 (SPAdes) (version 2) | ecosystem: Environmental > Aquatic > Marine > Intertidal zone >... | reverse complement strand
AACGAAAAGGGTATACTTTCGAAGTCAGTTTACATGAATTGAACGGCCTTGCTAAAAATGAACACCTGTACAAGATGTACCAGGACCTCGATGCGTTTGAAAATCTCACGTTTCTTAAAATTCCAGAATTTTATCGTTGGATTGGAGTTGACATGGATATCGTCATTCCTGATGATGCCGATCAGATGAAAGATATCCTTATTAAAAAATTTCCCCATGAAGAAAAAGGTATTCATAAGTATTTTAAATCTATCCATAAAATACGTGATGAAGCTTTTCGAATTCCTAAAAATACTGTAATACAAAAATTACTTACTCCCTTTTTCCCGCTATTATTTCCCAATGTGGTATTCAATATGAACAAATCGGTTGGTGAATTCCTGGATTCCACTATTCAAGATGAAAATCTAAAATTGGTGCTTTTGGGTAACCTACTCTATTACCACGATGATCCTTATTCGATGTCACTGATCTATTTTTCCATTGCCCAGTCAAGTTACCTTGCTGGCGCTCACTATATCCAGGGAGGCTCCCAACAGTTGTCAAATTATATCGCTGGAATAATTACTTCAAACGGTGGTGAGGTTTTAACCCGTCATTTAGTAACAAAAATCATTACTGAAAATGGAAAAGCCATCGGGGTCGAATATAAACAAAATAAAAAAACTGGATCTGAAATAAAGAAAGCATTCGCAAAGTACATTATCGCCAATTCGGCTGTTCCTAATGTAGCCAATGAATTGTTACCAGGGGAAAAAGCGAAGAAGCTACAGAAAAAAATTGAGAGCCTTCGTTATTCTCCTTCTCTTCTAAATGTCTATATCGGTTTTAAAACAACGTTACAAAAGTTTGGTGTTCAACATTATTCAACTGTTGTATTTGATAAGAGCTGTAAATCTCAGGCAGATATCTATCAAAATTTCAAGGGTGATATTCATAAAAGAAATTTTATATTCGTCGACTTTGGGCAGGTCGATTCAAAACTGGCACCAGAAGGAAAAACCGTTGGCTCGATTTGTACAGCAGATTATTTATCGGACTGGGAAGATTTGAGTGACGAAGACTACAAATCAAAAAAGAAGCAAGTTGCTGAAATTCTTATCGATAGATTAAATGATATCTATCCAGGAATTAAGGATGCTGCGGATTGTTATGAAGTTGGGACGGCTAAAACAATCAAACGGTATACCATGAATCCCGGGGGAAGTGTGTATGGATTCGCACAGATACCCAGTCAGGCCGGGAAAAACAGGTTATCCCAGCAATCTCCGATTGAAAATCTCTATTTCGCCTCAGCCTGGACAGAACCCGGTGGTGGATTTGGAGCTGCACTCGGAAGTGGCTATATGGTTGCTAATAAGATTTTGAAACGAGGAAAAAATTGAGATGTTATTTTTACCTGACCGGGTAAACAGAGGTTTCAATCTACTGTTTCCCACGACATCCCGTAATTCGTGATGAGGTAACCTACATTCTGAAATAACTTCCAATCGATAAATAAAAATTCTGCTTGACATTTTATGACGAATTTAGTATTATCTATTGAAAAATCAAGTATTAAATAGAACAATTTGGTTAACATTCTCTGATAAGATGCGTCAGTGATATTATTTTTACTGGATATTTTGATGTCAGCTTTTAAGCACATTTTTTTGCCCATTGGTTCGTTGTATTTGAAATAATAATAATTACTTATCGAAACATAAAATATTTTTTCAATTGGTTAAACTAGGTTAGCAGTAAAATAAAAGAGAATCATTATGCTACTCAAAGAAATATTTATTGAATTTCTTCCCGACATTACTTCAGCAATTTGGAAAGCAATTCCTACTGCTATTAAAAAGCATCGTCTAAAAAAATTTTTCGGTCCTTCTGTTTTGGGAAAAGGTAACTTTTGGCTGGTAGTAGATCCGTATTATCATCCTCTTCCTCGCTCTGCTGGTAATAGATATATTAAGAAATTTTTTGGGCGCCGACCAGATCAAGGATTAATCGGTGAGGACAGAGTATTAGGTTCAAATATTCTTCGGTTATTAAGTTATTTAGCTGCTGCACTTGGAAGATATCGAGATTCAAATTTACCAATTACATTTGTTTCCGACGAGGATATTGAAAATAGATGGGATGGTAGTATGATTTGTTTTGGAAGTTCTGATTCAAACTTGAAAACATTAGACATAGAAACATTACCACAAAATGGGTTTTATACATTAGAATTTGATCCTTCCACGGGTATGCGTTGTTTTAATGTTTCTGGTAGAAAATACACTATAACACCAAACGAAGATAAGGCAATAATTTTACGTATAAGAAATCCCCGTTCTAATAGGAATTGGCTTTTTATATGTGCTGGCTTAGGTGAATGGGGAACTTCGGGATCTACTAAATATTTATTTACACATTGGGAAAAGTTTTATAAAAAATATAAAGACAAGAATTTCATATTAGTAGTTGCAGTTAAAGGAAAAAGTGACGAGAATGTTGAAGAATTGTATTCAACATCAACATAAATTTGCAGTAAACCATGCATGCACCTGACCGAAGGGCAATGTGCAAAATGGGTACGCTCAAAGCTCCTCATCATGTTTTTAAAAATCCGAGTGTACGGTGAACCGCATGTTCCAGCAGGTCAAATTAACATTAGCATTCAAAATGGATCGTTCCTAAATGTATATAGATTCAACTCAACGTAAAAAAGTAACAGTCATCCATAAGTACGTTCTGGAAAGTTTTTCTGAGGGTGACTGGTATACTCTGGGTCAACTCACGGGGAGTTTGGACTTGATACAGAATCATCCTAGATTATTAAGGTCGATGAGTTTTGGTGATGAAGATTACAATTATTGTGTTTCTGAAGTTATAAACAAAATATGTGAAGAAAATCCAGAGCATATCGAGACTATCATAGATCAATATGACATCGATATCTGGTATGAACAAAAAGAGCCAAAACGTTATAGAAAAATATTTGGCAAAACAATCACAATAACATCTGACTTCTGGGAAAAAGGTTACTTAAGAGCATTTGTTAGTCATCTTGCAAAGAATCAGAAGCAGGTTACCTCGCTAAAAGCACGACTCGAAATGTGGGGAATCTCATCATTTGTTGCACACAAAGATATAGAGCCGTCTCGAGAGTGGATGCAGGAAACAGAAAAAGCCATGGCAACAATGGATATTTTAATTGCTGTTGTGGAGCCTGGATTTAAGGAATCTGACTGGACAGATCAGGAGGTTGGATATGCCCTTGGAAAGAACATAGATATTATTCCATTAAGAGTTGGGTTTGATCCATATGGATTTATGGGAAAGTATCAAGGAATACAGGCAAAAGATAAATTGCCGGAGACCGTTGCTCAAGAAATCGCTAAGGTTTTGCTAAGAAAACCAAATCTTAGAGACAAATTGCTTTCCGGTATTAGTAAATCAATTAGGGTGCTCAGCCCAAAAATTAAAATTGAGAAAGTCAAGTTAATAGATTCGTGGAGTTCAATCTCTGACGAACAAATGAAGAATTTGCTGGAGAATATTGCTTTATCCCCAAGTGATAAAAGGGAGCTAAGTCAAATTATAGAGAAATGTGGTGCCTTCAATGTGATTGAAGAAGACAGTATACTTGATTCTGATCTACCTTTTTAATATGGCTTAAGAAAGAAACCATATACTTAGAGAGATTTCCCAAAAAATTAGGGTAATTCTCGGAAGAAGAGGATTGTGCCGATCCCATTTGGGAGACACCCCACTGGTTACTAGTCCGATTGGCTAAAGGAACTGACTTCAAAACGGAAAATAGATAAAGATCCTTTAATCTGTGATGGAGCAGCCTTCCTTCACCAACTTCCAATCGAGTTATAAAAATTTAGTTTGAGATTTTAGGACAAATTTGGTATTATCATTGAAAAATTGAGTATTAAAGCGAAAAATTTGGTTAACATTTTCTTGATGAGATTCGCCAGTGGTATTATTTTTAATGGATATTCTGATATCAGTTTTTAAGTACATTATTTCGTTCCATTGTTTGTTATAATTGATATAATAGTAAATACTTATCGCAAGTCAAAAATATTTTTTGAGCAGCATAACTCTAACTGCGAGGTTTGTTGGTTATGCTATGCAATAAAGGAAAATTAACAATTTACAATTCTGATAATTCAGAGAACTATTATGGGATGCATTCCAGAATCTGGCGGATGTGAACGTCATAAAACAGATCCTTTTGTTAATTACTATAATCAACTATTCAACACGAATTTTGAACATGATTCATGCCTTGATGTATTCATTAAAGATCGTCCCCAACCTGAAGTACTTTGTATAGATTCAAAAACCTTTGATCGAATAGTAATTGAAAGGAAGACGTTTGTTTGGCCTTTAGACTATGCCAAACAACATAAAGCTGATCATTATCTTGGAGATATTTTATTAGACAGGCTTAAAAATATAACTCAAAATAAACCATATGCTCTTTCGTTAGGACGACTTAGTCCAATAAACAGACACAAGTTAGAAAATTTTGCTCAGGAGATTGTAGAAACTATAAAATTAAAAATTAATGACGTAGATTCAGGTATATATATTGGATCAAATGAGCATGGACGTCAATGGCGTTTCTATCTTGAAAATGACTTTGACCGTGATGAAGATATGCCAAGCAAGGGATTAATAATTTATTGGAATACAATTTATCACACAGAATTATTAATTCCTGAGAATATCCCTGTTAAACTTAAAAATAAAATTAATAAAACATTCAATTCATGTGAGAAAAAATTTTCAGAATATATGAATGATCGAAGAATTCTATTGATTGACCAATATGGTGATTTGAGATATAAAAACAGAGATTGGTGGATAAGAGTGTTTAGAATAATAGAACCACCAGAACAGATATCTGAAATTTGGTTAGCTATTTTCGACTGGATAACAGACAGGGAAGAAGGATGGATTTTTGAGAAACTATATCCAGATTTTTAGAAAAGTGTTTAAATTTAAGTTACAGATGCTATTTCATAATTCATATAATTTAAACCTATCATCAAATACATTGAATTACATATTATCATCAAATTAGCATAACATTTTCATTTACTTGACCGAAAAAGCGGTGTTTCAAATCCGATCATCCGAAATCCGCAAAACTTTTATTATAAAGCTTAAAGTTAAGGCGCACCGCAGCTGTTGCAGCAAGTTATGCAGGGGTATGCACTGTATTATTTATTGTAGCGGATGTTCACCCCTCTATAATAGCGTAACCTATTAATTTGAAAGCAAATTAGCGATTATTTTAAATTACAAATGTAGTCACTAATAATTATTATCAAATGTTATTTTTCCCTTGACATTCATGAATAAATTGTTTATATTTGTAGGTATGCATGTAGTCGAAAACAAATCATCTCCCCAAAATAGCAAGAAGATTTATCAGTCCATTCTGCTGCGCGAATCCTATCGAGAGAATGGTAAGGTCAAAAAACGTACGATCGCGAACCTTTCGCATTGTAAGCCCGAAGAAATCGCCGCCATCAAGCTTGCCCTAAAACATAAAGATGATCTTTCAGACCTGGGCTCACTTAAGTCAGTCAAACTTCAAGAGGGCCTCTCGGTGGGGGCGATCTGGACGGTCTATCAGATTGCGAAGAGAATAGGAATGGAACGAGCGCTTCAAACTGACTTTAACGGAAAGCTTGCCATGTGGCAAGTGATGGCACGAGTGATTAATCAGGGTTCTCGACTGTCTGCGGTGAGACTGGCTCAAGTGCATGCGGCCGGTGACGTTTTAGATCTAAGACGAGGTTTTGATGAAAATGATCTTTACGATAATCTAACATGGTTGGCCGATAATCAGCCTAGAATCGAGAAGGCGCTATTTTCGGTGAGGTGCAAAAAAACGAAGCCTGAAATATTCCTCTACGACGTAACCAGTAGTTATCTGGAGGGCACGAAGAATTTTTTTGGGGAGTATGGCTACAATCGAGACGGCAAGAAGGGCAAGCAGCAGATTGTCATCGGATTATTGTGTGATGAGTGTGGAGAGCCGGTTTCAACGGAAGTATTTGCTGGCAATACCCAGGATCCTCAAACCTTTGCTTCACAAGTTCGCAAGGCAGCACAACTTTTTGGCTGTGAGCGAGTTACGTTTGTAGGAGATCGAGGAATGATCAAAATCCCTCAGATAGAAAACCTACCAGAGGGATTTCACTACATTACCGCCATCACCAAACCACAAATCTATTCACTGATAGACCAGAACGTTATCCAGATAGAATTATTTGATGAGGATATCGGTGAGGTCGAGGATGATGGGATTCGCTATATCCTCAGGCGTAATTCTGTTCGGGTTAAGGAAATCAATGAGTCACGACTATCTAAGCGTAACAGTGTTGAAAAACTTGTTAACAAAAAAAACATCTATCTGTGTGAACATGCCAGAGCTAAGGTAGAAACAGCAATAAAAGATGTTAACCAGAAAATTGTTCAACTTAAGCTTGATAAATGGCTGAGTGTTAGATCTCAGCAACGAGCTTTGGAATTAAAAGTAGATGATCAGGCTCTCGAAGAAGCATCCCTTCTTGATGGGTGCTACGTCATCAAGACAGATGTTCCGAAAGAAGCTGCTGACAAACAAATCATCCATGACCGCTATAAGGATCTAGCCGATGTCGAACGGGCTTTCCGCACATTCAAAACTGACTTCTTGGAAGTTAGACCAGTTTACGTACAAACCGAGAAGAGCACCCGGGGCCACGTCCTTGTGGTGATGCTTTGCTACATGATTATACGAAAATTACGTCGCGCTTGGCAGGAGTTTGATTTGACGGTTGAAGAAGGCCTGAAGCAGTTGATGACAGTTTGTTCGATGGAGATGCAGGTTAAAAATCAAGCATCCTGTCTAAAGATTCCACGACCCCGTGAAAAGTCACGGCAATTACTGAAAGCCTTAGATATCAGAATGCCCATAGTACTTCCCCATCGAAATGTGCGTGTAGTCACAAGAAAAAAGCTCACTAAAAGGCGAAAAACTGCTTGAAATTTCATAAGTTATCGCCTATTATGGGTATGTTCTTAGAGGTGAACATCTGTTTTAGATGAAATAATGATTGATATTTTACATGCTAAAGAGTTGCTTTGAACAATAACAACGGTTTATATATACCCAGTCCAAAGTGTTTTTAAACTGATTCCATCGCTCAGAGCGATGGAATCAGTTTATTTCAATACCAAAATCACTTTGATCTCAGGATAATTGTTTATCATTTCTTCTATCTACCGGGAGAAGCATGTTCTTGATGAAAGGGAAATATCAGGCGTGAAATGTAAGACAACACTTTTCACCTTCTGCCGTTTCACGTTTACAATTTCAGTACTCCCCAATCATGCCGCTTCTCCTGGTCGTCAGGTTAAAGTTAGAGTGTTAAAAGATACCATTAAACTTTACTTCAACAACAAACATTTACAAGTTGCAGAAAATCCACCAGCTTTAATTCTGTAAATATACACTCCCGAACTAAATTTACTGGCATCCCATTCAAAGGAATAGTATCCCGGTTGTGCGTTCTCATTAACCAATGTCTCCACCAATCGTCCAGTAATATCATAAATTGAAATATTCACAAAAGATGATCTCGGTAATTGATACGATATCGTGGTGACTGAATTAAAAGGATTGGGATAGTTTTGTCTAAGCACAAAGCTTTTGGGTAATCCTCTGGCATCTGTATCTGCTATACTTGTGATTGGAGTTGCCAGTTCACTTTCGAATGCGCCAATATCTGGATTCAAACCCGGCGGATCCGGTCTTAGATTTCCAGCAATGTCTGTGGAAGGTGCATAATACCATGTGCTATCAATTTCAATGGAATCAATACCGGCACCGATACAAGGGGAGATGTCGGAAAGACGATAATCCCCGTTGTTTGCGTCAACAAATGAGGGATCAGCGTCTATGTTCCCTTCACCCTCCTGCAACTGGCCCTCAATATCCGAATAAGCTATCGTCCAAGACGAGGGTAAGCCTGCGATTTGCTGCGGTGAATTATCCCATAGAATACTGTTCACTAAAATTGCATCATAGCAGCCTATTCCTCCAGCATCCCCTGCCGTGTTATCGCACACCGTTACATTCATTCCAGTCAGGTTGGAATTCGAAGATGCATAGATTCCTCCTCCGTGGACTCCAGCTGAATTACCAAAAATAAGAGCATTCTCTAAATATGCGTTTGAAGTCCCACCGAAATAGATACCACCGCCATCATTAGTGGAGGTACACCCGCTGATGTTCAGGTTAGCAAGCCTTGGACTCGAATCCATGAACCAAATGCCGCCGCCATTATTGGTGGAGGTACAGCCGCTGATGTTCAGGTTAATAAGTCTTGGGCTAGAAGCCATGCACCAAATGCCGCCGGCTGCTTCACCTTTGCCACCTGCCAGGGTAAGATTTTGTACAGTAGCAGTCCCCTCGTTCCATCCAAAGGCCATCACAATCGTTTGATCCTCAGCATCCAGAATCACGCTGTCAACCATAGAACCTGATAGTGTAACATGACTGTTTACCGAAATTGGGAATGTTTCCCCGGTGGTAGAAGCACTATAGATGCCATTAGCGAGATGAATGGTACAGGGATTCAAACTGTCCACAGATATAATCGATTGGGCATGCGATAAAGTGCGTAAAGGCTGTGCTGGGGATAGACCTGTATTAGAATCGTTACCATTGGGACTCACAAACAGGTCAGCAGACACTTGATTTATTTTTGCATGAAGTATATCAAAGGTGAAGCTCGACATTGGAACAGCATAATAATCGGTTGGTTTCATAACGCTAAAAGTATCGACAAACACAGCAGTAACAGGACAGTTTTCAGCAAACAAATCATTGCCAAAATATGCCTGGTTGGAGTGAATGTTGCATCGATTCTGTTCATCAAAGTTGGTACGGGACGCAACACTATAGATTCCCCCACCAAAAGCAGCTATGTTCTCGGTCAAAGTTACTCCCAAGAGATTCAAATCGGAATCCGAGCAATCAATCCCGCCGCCATTTTCATAAGTTGTATTACCCCTAATTGTCACATTCTCCAGTGTGACAGTAGATTCTTGACAATAGATCCCACCACCACCATAATTATCTGTCACGGCTACATTCTCAAGCACGGCAGTTGATCTTTCAAATTCTATTCCGCCACCAAAATTATCTGACAATGTTACATTTTCGAGATTCAGATTAGATTCCTGGCTGGTAATCCCGCCCGCGAACCAGTAAGCTGTGTTGCCACGAATTGCTACATTCAACAAGCTGAGATCGGACTTTACACAAACAATTCCACCAGTAACCCCTGCTGCTCCGGTAATGGTCAGATTCTCAACAGCAATCCCTTTATCCTGATGGAATGCCAATCCCCTTCCAGTACCTTCAGCATCCAAAATTACTGCCATTTCAGACCTGCCAGCAAGACAAACAAAGCTTCGCATGGCGAGTGGGAAGATCTCTCCAGTGGCTGAAGGGCTGTAAACACCATCAGCCAGATGGACGGTACGCGGCTGAAGACTGTCAGCAGAAATTTTTGAAAATGCCAAAAATATGGTGCGCAAAGGATCGTCAGCAGTCAGACCACTATTGGCATCATCGCCATCTGGACTCACATACAGATCAGCTTCTATTGGCTCTAACTTGGCATGAAGAATATCGAATGTAAAATTGCCAACGGGAAATGCATGATAGTTGGTGGGAGTCATAACCGTAAAGGTATCCACAACGACTTCAATTGTGGGAGAATCATCGACTTTAACATACAAGTCGAGTCCCATTTCAGCATGGTTGAGGTAAATGCTGCAGCGATTGGTCGGGTCTAAAATCAGACCAGGTTCATCATAATAGATTCCACCTCCATTCATCGCTGTATTCATGGTAATCATTACACCCGCCAGCCTGGGCTCAGAATAATTCTCGCAGTGAATCCCACCACCCCTCCAGGCTCGGTTTCGTCTAAGGACCACATCTTTCACGATTGGACTGGCTGCCTCTTCACACTGAATTCCGCCACCGCGGTTTTCAGCCATGTTTCCAATAATGTTCAAATTCATCAAACTCGGACGTGCTCCATTGCATAAGATTCCTCCGCCGTTATCGGAAAAACCATTTGTAATGGTAAACCCAATCAGAACAGCAGTCGAGTCCTCGCTTTTCTCAAAGGTCACCACCCTGCCACTCTGGTTGCCATCAATTATAGTTTGGGAAATGTAAGATGGGTCTTGTTTCATTAAGAAGAGGGATGCAACGATGATGTTCTTGCCGTTAAAGTTGATGTTCTCCAGATAT
>Ga0209636_10008747_pt1 | contig 10315 bp, 8 predicted proteins | sample DeeMarSWOR152_54_FD_187464 | JGI IMG/M metagenome (GOLD analysis project Ga0209636, IMG submission 187464) | Marine sediment microbial communities from White Oak River estuary, North Carolina - WOR-1-52-54 (SPAdes) (version 2) | ecosystem: Environmental > Aquatic > Marine > Intertidal zone >... | reverse complement strand
CGGGATGGCCTTCATGTTTGTGGAGATAATCTTCATCCAGAAGTTCATCCTCTTCCTGGGGCATCCTCTTTATTCAACGGCTGTGATCATCTTTTCGCTGCTTTTTGCCTCAGGGCTGGGGAGCTTTTTTTCCAAAAAGATCCTTGGCCAAAACCTCAAAGGCAATCTCAGAAGGAGCCTTTTCACCTGCGCAGGGCTCATCCCCGTCTATCTCCTCCTCTTACCTCTGTTCTACAAGAACTTCATCCACTTCAGCCTCCCGATTAAAATGATCCTGACGTTTCTGACCATCTTCCCTCTCGGATTCCTGATGGGATTCCCGTTCCCGACAGGAATCAGGCTGCTGGCAGAGAAGGAGAAAGAGCTCATTCCCTGGGCCTGGGCGACAAACGCCTTTTCCTCTGTGGTGAATTCGATTTTGGCCTTAATGATCGCATTCTGGGCAGGCTTCAGCTTTGTGTTGATCCTGGCTTCCGGAGGCTATCTACTGGCTCTTCTTTTTGCTGATTTCCCCCACCATGGGGACAAAATTCACGTCTAGAACATGCCTCACCTTCGGCTTGCCGTTTGTCTTGGTAACAAGCGTGAGCGTCTGAAAAAAGAGGGTGCTTCCCACAGGAATGATAAGCCTCCCTCCCTCCTTGAGCTGCTGGAGAAGAGGAGGAGGGATATGATTGGCCGCACAGGTGACGATGATGGCGTCGAAAGGGGCGTATTCCTCCCAGCCAAAATAACCGTCAGCCCATTTGACCTTGACTTGATCATAATTCAATTTACCGAGGGTTTCCTGGGCCGTTTGAGCCAGTTTTTCTCTTATCTCTATAGAATACACCTTGTTTGTCAGATGAGCCAGAACAGCAGCCTGGTACCCGGAACCTGTGCCTATCTCCAGGACTTTCTCGCCTGGCTTCAGGTCAAGGTACTGCGTCATCAAAGCGACGATATAAGGCTGGGAAATCGTCTGCCCCTCGTCGATCGGAAGAGGATAATCATTGTAGGCCTGGCTGCGCAGGTGAGGGCTGACGAAAAGATGACGGGGAGTTGTTCCCATGGCTTCCAGGACCTTCCTGTCTGTGATATCCCGTGCCTTGAGCTGCCTCAGGACCATCATCTCTCTTTTTCGGGCATAGACATCCTCATCATCAGACCCGGATAAAGCGGGGGCTGAAAAAACCAGGACAAGAGCAAGTATCAGCCTGAGAAAGAGAACGTTCTTCATTTTATTTTATTGTATCCTCCCTTTTCTTAAAAAAAAAGGCCCGCTTTAATCAAATTTATTCCTTTCCAGATAATATGGGTAAAATACACGGGAATGGCGCTCAAGATTTGAAGGGAGCCATGCCATTTCCGCGTATTTTAGTCATTCAATTGCCCACGTAAAAAGGAATAACGCATCAAATTTTACTCCATCTAATGTAAACGCAGTAAATAATGTTACAATCTCTGTACGGCCTGAAGCCGCCCCTAGCCCCCGGACCCCGAGGGAACCTGTCCCGTCGGTTCCCCCCGTCGGATAAACCGACGGGTTCCCCTCCGCTACGGGGGCTCAAAGGCAGCATCCAGGCCTGCTCAATAGAGGATGTAACACGAATTATTGCGTTAATACTAGCAGAACAAGACAACGCGCTGCTCCGGTCTGACACGCTTCGCCTGATTCACACCGGCAATAAAACAAGGTCAAAAAATGCCGCAATCCCTTGAAAAAACACATCATCGGCGTTGATGAGAATCGTAGCCTATAGGGGTGAGAAAACGTTATCAAAATTCACCCTTTAAAATCCTCCCCTCTGGGGATTGACCTCAGAGTAAATCTTTGTAAACTTATGAAGACAGTAAAGATTTAAATGAAATTATCCAGGAAGAGGACAGCTCAACGATGAGAGAAAATTTAGAACGCTTGATCGTCGTTGATTTTGGAGGCAATAAAGTGAGTGAATCTGTCCAAAATAGGACAGAAAAATGGACAAAAATTGGCACTGATCAAACTAAATTATTAGTGAATTTTTAGATTGACAAGGGATAATTTTTTTGATACTAGTAACTTAACGAAAATGAGCGAAATCACTCAACGACAAAAATTGCGCAAAGCTGTCTATCCAGGTTCTTTTGATCCCATCACCAATGGACACGTCGATATCATAAAAAGGGGATTGAAAATCTTTGACTCCATACTCGTTGCTGTGTTGGAAAACCCCAAAAAAAAACCTCTTTTCTCCACCGGAGAGAGAGTCAGTATCATTCAGGATGTATTTGCCGGACAAAAAAATACAGAGGTGAAATCTTTCCACGGGCTGCTCATCGATTTCGCGAAAAAAAATAAGGCAAGGGTCGTTATCAGGGGATTAAGAGCCATTTCAGACTTCGAGTACGAATTCCAGATGGCCTTGATGAACATGAAGCTCGACCCGGAAATCGAAACTTTCTTCATGATGCCTAATCTCAGTTACTCCTTTCTCAGCTCCAACCTGGTGAAGGAGATCTACATGCTGGGTGGTTGCCTCAAGGGTTTGGTCCCGGAACAGGTTGAGAAAAAACTCAGGGGAAAATTCAAGGTTAAGCAACCGAGTTTAAATCCATAGACATTTAGGGAGAAAGAATAATGTTTGGCAAAGATAAAGGATTGGTTGGACTGGACATCGGATCTTATGCCATCAAAGCCGTCGAGTTCAAATCAAAGAAAAAAGCCGGGGGAGAATTCTACGAAGTCCACAAGATTGGCCTGGAATTCCTTCCTCATGACGCCATCGTGGAAGGGACGATCATGGATGCGACAGCCGTGTCCGAAACCATAAAAATGATATTTGATGAGAATAAAATTGCCAACAAGAACGTCGTCATCTCCCTCTCCGGCAGCTCGGTGATCATCAAGAAAATATCACTTCCCTCTATGGAGACTGAAGAGTTGGCCGAATCCATCATCTGGGAAGCCAGACACAATATCCCTTACCCCTATGAGGAAACGGCAGTGGATTATGCTATCCTCAAACCATCCGTTGACTCAGAAGACAAGAACCTGGATATTCTTCTGGTCGCAGCTAAAAAAGACAAAGTCACCAATTACAGCAATGTGGTCCATCAAGCCCGGAAGAATCTGCTCGCCATCGAAGTCGATGCCTTTGCTCTCCAAAACGCCTTCGAGATAAATTACCCGGAGCTCCACAAGGAAAAGTCTGTCGCTCTGATCAACCTCGGCGCTAACACGACCAATATCATCATCACCAAAAAAAAGAAACCTCAACTCTTCAGAGACATCTCCATAGGCGGCTCCTTTATCACAGAGAACATAAGAAAGGACCTCGGCCTCAGCATCGATGAAGCTGAAAAAGTCATCAAAGGGATCCCTGCCAAGGATATTCCTCCCGAACAGGTTGAATCAGTCTTGAACACGAACATCGAAAACCTTCTCGAAGAGATCGAGAAAACCTTCTCTTTCTACGAAGCGGGAGAGGGAGGAGAGAGAAAGGTCGACCAGATACTCCTGAGCGGGGGGCTCGCCAAGCTCAAAGACCTGCCCAAATTCTTCGCCCAAAAGCTTGAGATTGAAACAGAGGTTTTCAACCCCTTCCGCAACATCTATTACAATGAAAAAAAAATAGATCCGGTCTATTTCCAGGATATGGCCTCCATGTTTGGAGTGGCCACTGGATTAGCAACTCGAAAAACGGAAGAGTAAAGCCATGATACGAATAAACTTATTAAAAGAAGAACCAAAAGTTCCTGCCTTTAGGGAAGAGGTAGTCAAGGAAAAAAAGCAATTCCCGATGGCCTCTCTTCTCGGGCTGTTCGTCATTATCGCTGTCGCCGTCGGTTTCCTGCAATTCAACGCCCTCAAAAAAGAAAAGAACCTCCTGAATACGGTTGAAGAGGAGAAAAACAAACTCAAGGATGTCGTCTCCAAGCTGGAAACAGTCAAAGCACAGCAGGCGATGATAGTGAGAAAGATAGACCTCATCAACCAGTTGAAATCCCAACAGGGAGTCGCTGTGAACATCATGGATGAGCTCAGCAAGCACATTCCCTATTGGGTCTGGCTAACCGAGGTGACCTACAGCAAACAATCGCTCCAGATCCGGGGAAGAGCCATCGACAACAATCTGATCTCAGATTACATCTATAGCCTGGAGACAAGCCCTTATTTCTCAGATGTCAACCTCCAGTCATCCACGCGCAGAGAGTCCAAGGGCAACGAATTCTATGATTTTTCCCTGACTGCGGCTCTCGCGTCTCCAACGACAGACACGCCTTCAACAAAACCCGAACAAAAGGGGAGATAAAATGAAAGATTGGCCATGGTATGGGCATCTGGCTTTAATAGCGGTCATCGCCGGACTTCTCTACTTTATCTGGTTCAAGCCCAAGAACGAAGAGCTGAAAAACCTTAAAGCAGAAAGAGAAAAAATCGAGATAGAAGTCCAGAAGCTCCGCGGCCAGAAGAAGCAGCTGGACAGAATCGAAATGGAGATCGCGGTCCTTAACCAGACTCTCAAACAGCTCGAAGCCATCATTCCCCAGAGGAAAGAAATCTGGGATATCTTGAGAAATATGCAGCAACTCGCTCTCAATTCCCGTCTCAAAATCGATAAGTTTGATCCCAAGGGGGAAGTCCGAAAGGAATTCTACTACGAGTGGCCGATCGACCTGGAGATTACCGGAGACTACCACAGCCTCGCCGCATTCTTTGACCGGCTGAGTAATTTCTCACGCCTCTTCAATGTCGAGGATTTCTCCATAAAAGCCCTTTCCAAGCAGACCGACGCTGACACCATCACGGCCACATCCACGGCCAAAACATATATCTTCCGTGAAGAAGCTCCAGCCCCGAAAGATAAGAAAACGAAAAGACCGGGGAGGAAGTGAAAATGAAAAAGACAGTTTCTTTTATACTTTTGATCAGCTTCCTCTGCCTGTTTGGCCTGCCCACCCTGTCACAGCAGGATATGCAGCAGGCTGAACAGGAAGAAAAACAGGAGCTTACCAACCAAGAAATCAACGAAAAAATGCCGAGAAGAACGCGACCTGCCTACAGCCGGGCTGGGCGGAAAGACCCCTTCATGGACCTGATCGCCCAGCAGGAAGCCAGGAGAACGACCGAAGGCGCCGAAGGCCCGCAGGTCTCTGTTGAGAACTTGAATGTCATCGGGATTGTCCAAGCGAGAGGGACTTATACGGCCATAGTCACCGGTCCCGAGGAATTTCCCCTGTTCATCAAAGTCGGTCATAAATTCTCTGACGGTTTTGTCCTTTCGATTGATGAGAACAAGGTTGTTTTCCGAAAAACAACCGAAAGAGGCTCACCTTTATTCAAACCAAGAGATATAGTCAAAGAAATAAATCCAGAGGAGCGAAGATGAAAAAGAAAAAACTATTCCGGTTACTATTTTTATTTTGTTTTCTTTCTCTACTGCTCGGACCCGCCAATAGCCAAAATCTAGTCAGCATCAATAAGATATCCATTCAATCAGAAGAGCTCAACACCTTCGTTTTTCTCGAATCAAGCGCACCTCTTCAGATTACCGGAACTTACTATACCCAGAGCGACCCGGCGACCATCGTCATCGAGCTGGACAAGGTCTCCACTGAGGTCGAGCCTCAAATCGACCTGCGGGAATCCTTGCTTATCGAGGAGATCAAGATTGAGAAAAGCGGGGTAGAGACCGCCCTCCTCCTTATCCGAATGCGGGAGAAGGTCCCTTACCGGTTCTACACCTCCAACGGAAACCTGGTTATCGAGCTCAATCGAATCCAGAGAACGCTCAACGGATACATCCTCACCTCAGCCACAGAAGATAAGCTCAAAGCGATACCCAAAAAGATGATCAATTTCGTCGGAGTCGGGATCATAGAGAGGACAGACAGCCTTGAGGTGACAGCAAAACTTAACGAGGAAGCCGTTTCGCAGGTCTTTGCTCTCGAGAATCCTCTCCGCTTGGTCGTCGACTTCTTCGATACTCTCTACCCTGACCCCACTTACACCTATCCTGTCCAGAGGCTGGGAATCTTCAGAGTGAGAACAGGGCAATTCCAGAGGGAAAGTCCCTACACCATTGCCCGGCTGGTTTTTGACCTGTCTGAACCGAGATACTACACTCTGGACATCGACAGGACCGAGATCGTCGCATCCTTCAGCAAAGGACCTGTCACCAGAGCTATTCCCGCTGTTCCCCCGGTTCCAAAGCCGAAAGTGGAAGTCACGCCCAAGGTGGAGATGCCTGTTGAACGTCCCCCTGAGGTCACACAACCGCCGGTCACTCCTGAAGTGACTCCCCCTGCGGAGCGCTTCAGACCCAGGACCATTGCCGAAGAAGAGACAGGGTATTATGGGGAAATCATCGGTGCCCTCAGGTTTAAAGACGCAGACCTGGAGGATGTCGTCCTCTGGCTTGCAGATTTCGCCGGATTGAATGTCGTCTTTGACCCGGATGTCCGGGGAACTGTAACCTGCGACTTGAGATACGTTCCCTGGGACCAGGCTCTCGATGTCATTTTAAGACCCAACAAGATGGGAAAATCTATCGAAGGAAATATTCTCCGGATCGCTCCTGTAGGCACTCTCACCCGGGAAGCAGAAGACCGAAGGAGGCTCGAGGAAAGCCAGGAGCTGGCCGGACCTGTTGATACCAAGTATTATGAGCTCTCTTATGCCCGGGCAAAGGATATCGAAGGCCTCCTGCGCGGCAAGATATCCAGTAGAGGAGAGCTCATAGTCGACGAGCGGACGAACACCTTGGTCATCACCGATGTCAGAGACAAGTTCGATCTTCTGGAGCAGCTCATCGCCGTCCTCGATACTCCTACACCTCAGGTTTCCATCGAAGCGCGTGTCGTCGAGGCCACTTCCAACTTCGTCCGGAATCTCGGGATTCAGTGGGGAGGCACCGGAACACTAGATCCCTCCTTCGGCAACCAAACATCCCTCCAGTTCCCCAACAGAGTAGACATTGACGGCGCCCTCATCCCGCAGGGTATTTCGACCAGAGGAATCGGAGGACCCCTGGGCGGCTATGCGATAAACCTTCCTGCCCCGGCCTTCAACGCCGCGCTCGGCCTCTCCCTCGCCAATGTCATGGATACGGTCAGGATAGACCTGGCCCTATCTGCCCTGGAGACCACCGGTCAGGGAAAGATCATCTCATCCCCCTCTGTGACAACCCAGAACAACCATCAGGCTGAAATCATCCAAGGCCGGCAGATCCCTGTCCAGACCGTTGCCAACTTCACCACATCGGTCCAGTTCAGGAATGCGGCTTTAGAGTTGAGAGCTACGCCTCAGATAACGGCAGAAGGAACCATTATCATGGACGTAGAGATCCGGAATGACGCGCCGGATTTTGCCAACCTTGTCAACGGAATCCCTCCCATCACCACCCAGAGCGCAAGAACACGAGTCATGATTCCGGACGGCGGAACGACAGTGATCGGAGGAATCTACAGGACAGAAGATTCAATCACACGGGGAAGAGTGCCGTTTCTCCATAAAATTCCGATTCTGGGAACAATTTTCAAGAATTTCTCCCGGACAAAACAGCACAGAGAGCTGCTGATTTTCATTACTCCCAGAATAATCCAATAACAGGGTGGAAAAAATGAAAAGAATGAAAACCGCTTTAAAAATATTGGCCGTTCTTCCTTGCCTTCTACTCCTTCTTTCCTGCGACAACATCCTCAGCAACAGCCAGAAGTCCGGAAGCGTGCTTATCGTCTCGAAGATATCCGGACAGACCGCCAGTGGAAGCGAAGCGGATTTTTATGAGTCAGATGTGCGGGTGGCTAATGCAACTCCTCCGCCAGCCTATTATATCTATGAGGACATAGCCGTTGCCACGTTGGAGGCCAAACTTAAAGAGCCAGAATCCATACTCGGACCATCCTACCCTAACAGCGTCCTGGTCTACGGCTACAGAGTCTCCTATACAGCCGTGCTTCCCTCGGGTTCCAGTGTCCCGGTCTCATTCCAGGGCTCGCTGAATGTCGTTATCGATATCGATGCCACAGTGGACGTGACCTTCATTCTCGTCAGAGCAGCTGCCAAAGATGCACCTCCACTCGATACCATAGGTGGAATGAACGCTCTGATGGTCGATGCCACGATCACTTTTTACTGCAGGGACCTGGACGGCAAGGCGGTGAAAGATACTCAAGGTCAAGATCCTTCGGGTAAAATTTCTATAAACTTCATGGACTGGGCGGATAATTAGCTGCTGTCTTCTGCATTGATCAACACAGAATAAGCGAGAGACAGAAGTACACAAACTCTTCCAGAAACCGCTATCAGAGAAGCCCAATTTACTCAAAAAAAATCTATTCCCCTTCAAGATACACACAGAAAATATTCCCCTCTTTTATCAATCATAGACAAGGACGGTCTTTTTTGTCCTGGCTGTCCGCATCAGGTCCCTGAGAGCGTTATCCAGGATTTCTTTTCTCGACGCCTTGAGGATGACCTGGACTCTGGCTCTCCCTCTCACCTTTGCCACCGGTGCCAAGCCCGGACCCAAAATCTCGACATCCGCAGAGCCCTTCTTGACCTTCTCCATGAATCTCCTCGACTGTCTGGCCAGGCTTCTCAAATTCTCACCCTGGAACAGGATTTCCACCAAATGGGAAAAAGGAGGGTAACTCAAGAGGCGGCGAAAATTCAACTCTTCCTTGAAGAAAGACCTGTAATCATTTCTGGCAGCGAGACGTATGCTGAAATGGTCGGGCAGGGCTGTCTGAATGATCGCTTCTGCGTCCGGCCCTGGCCCGAGAAACCGCATCATCCGGCTGACGGCCCGAAATGTCCTCTCGCTGGCCCTGTAATCCGGCAGAGTCAGGAATATCTCAGGAAAGAGAATCACCACCAGAGATGCGGGGCGGAGGTCCGTCTGGCGCGCCAGGAGCTGCGTCCCGACCAGGATGTCGATATTCCCTCTGTTGTAGCTGCCAAGGACGCTTTCCTGCTCGTCCCGGCTCAGGTCCGCAGCCAAAGATTTGATCCGGCTTTGAGGAAAGATTTCCCTCAACTCTTCCTCAACAGCCTCGACTCCCAGCGCTCTGCTCCGGGTCATCCGGCTGCCGCAATCCGGACAGTCAACCGCGACAGGAATCGAATAGCCGCAGTAATGGCAGACCAGGCTTTTATCTCTCTTGTGAAAGGCCAGCGCAATATCGCAGCGCATACAGCGGGGCACAGAATTGCACTCCGGACAGAATATGTAAGAAGCGTAGCCCCGGCGGTTCAAAAAGACCAGAACCGGCTCCTTATTCTTCAATCTCTCTGAGATACGGACCGTAAGCTTTCGAGAGATCCCCTCTCTTTCTCGCCGGCTGTCGATGATTTTAAAGTTTTTTCTTTCTTTCTCCCCTTCCAGACTCACCAGGTATCCTCTCTTCCTGGCCCTGAAAAAGGCACTGACGCGAGGAAGCGCCGAGCCATAAACCAGTGTTGCACCCAGTTCCTTGGCCCTGAGCCAGGCTCCTTTCCTGGCATCGTAACTGGGACTCTCCTGCTGGTAATACGATTCATCCTGCTCTTCGTCAACGACCACCAGCCCGATGTCATCGAGCGGAGCGAAAAGAGCTGAACGGGAGCCGACTACGACTTCTGCCTCTCCTTCTTTAATTCTCAACCACTCCAGCTCTCTCTTCCTCTCGGATAAACGGCTGTGAAGCAGGGCCGCTCTTTCTCCCAGTCTTTTCTCAAACTTTTCCCTTAAAGCCTGGGTTACCCCGATCTCCGGAAGCAAAAACAAAACCTTTTTTCGCATCTCCAGACTTTTTTTGATCAACTGGAAATAAACAGACTCCCGTTTATCCGAGGGGCCGTGGAGGAAGAACGGGGCAAAAGCCCGGCCCTGGATCGATGTGGAGATCCTGTCCGCTGTCCGACGGGAAAGCGTGTCCAGCGAAAAATCCAGCTCCAGCTGGGCCTGGCTGCCGGTCACCAACGGAGTCCGCTTTTTCTTTATTCTCTCCATTTGCCTCTGGATTTCGACCAGACCTCTTTTTTCAAGCCGGGACAGCAGAGCGGAGAGGCCTTTCAAATGCAGCCTCCTCTTGAGAAAGAGAAGGCTGTAATCCTTTTTCTGAAGGAAACTCAGGACCTTTTTTTCCTCTTCTGGTAATGCCGTATCCTCTAAGGCGGCAGTTCCTTTATCAGTCAAAGACAGCCTTGTCTGGCTTTTCAGGATAAAAGATGGCGGCAGGGAAGCTTGAAGCAGCTCTCCCCAGGATGAGTAGAAATAATCACTGAGCTTTCGGCTGAAGGAGAGAAATGAGGAAGAGAAAACAGGCTCTCCGTCCAGTACCTCTGCAATCTCTTTAAGAGGGATTCCGG
>Ga0209636_10008746_pt1 | contig 10316 bp, 7 predicted proteins | sample DeeMarSWOR152_54_FD_187464 | JGI IMG/M metagenome (GOLD analysis project Ga0209636, IMG submission 187464) | Marine sediment microbial communities from White Oak River estuary, North Carolina - WOR-1-52-54 (SPAdes) (version 2) | ecosystem: Environmental > Aquatic > Marine > Intertidal zone >... | reverse complement strand
TGACAGAAGCTGAAAACTTCTTTCATAAGCCCTGAAATCCGGAAAATTCAAAAGGTTATCAGCATTCAGGATCCCAACCAGTCCCACATTATTAAAGTCGAGCCCCTTGGAAACAATTTGGGTACCAATAAGAATATCTGTTTTTTCCTCCTCGAAATCGAGTATGATTTTTTCATACTGTTTTTTTGAATGAGCCGTATCAAGATCAAACCTGATGATACCTGCATTGGGGAAAAAAATAGTAAGCTCTTCTTCAATTTTTTCCGTTCCAAAACCTCTGGTTTGTAATGCCGCTTCATTACACTGAGGGCAGCTTCCCGGAACCTTTATTGAATATCCACAATAATGACAGACAAGGCGGTTCTCATGCTTATGGTAGGTCAGGCTTACATCACAGTTTCTGCAATAGGGGATCCATCCGCATGATACACATTCGAGATACAACGAAAATCCACGCCGGTTTTGAAACAGAATAACCTGTTGCTTTTTTTGAAGCACCTTTTTCATTTCGCTTATTAATACCGGTGAGAAATGTGATTTCATCAGTTTTTTCCTGTACTGTTCTCTCAGGTTAACGATCCTTACTTCAGGTAATTCAATTTTGCTATACCGTTCATTTAACCTGACAAGGTTGTATTTACCACTCCGGGCATTGTAATAACTTTCAAAAGAAGGTGTTGCTGTACCAAGCAAGACATTTGCACCGTGCATACCAGCCAGTACAATTGCTGCGTCCCGGGCATGATAACGTGGTGCCGGATCGGATTGCTTAAAGGTATTCTCATGTTCCTCATCAACAATGATCAATCCCAGTTTGTTGAATGGCAGAAAAATGGCCGAACGCGCCCCAAGGATGATTTTGATTGAATTTTGTCCTGAAACACCCAGAAGATGATAATAAGTTTCCACCCTTTCGGCATCACTGTACCTCGAGTGATAAATACCCACCTGGTTGCCGAATACTGCTTTCAACCGTCTGACAATCTGGGCAGTTAAAACAATTTCCGGAAGAAGATATAATATCTGCTTACCGAACCTGATCTGTTCCCTGATAAGATGAAAATATATCTCAGTTTTACCACTTGATGTAATCCCATGAAGCAGGACTACTTTTTTTTCCATGAATGATTTTCTGATTTCATCCATTGCCACCTGTTGAACAGAGGTTAGTGGATGAGGCTCTTTGATGGGCCCCTCTGATAATTCCAGCCTGGTAACTTCCTTTTGCTGCAGTTTGAAAATATTCTTCTTAACCAATGCCTGGAAAGCACTTTCACTATATTCCGGAATAGTTTTTAGATCCTTCTTTTTTATACCTGTACTGCTATCCGGAGTTGAATTTTCAATGCGTAGAATTGAAAGTAAAAGATTATATTGCCGGGGTGCACGGCCAAATGAATTCAAGATGCTATCAAGATTATCCTTCTTCCGGTAGTTCTTATTCAGCCTGACGTAAGTCTCAGTCTTTGGATGATATCTCTCCCTGACTTGCTCTTCAACTGAGATGACTCCCTTTTCCATTAATTTATCAACCCATTTTCCGGGATTTTTAATATCGGCCTTTTTTTTCAGATCCTTCAAACTGATATTATTTCTGTTTTCAAGAGCTGAAATCAATTTAAGTTCTTCTGGTTGCAACTGAATTTCACTGTCAGGGATTTTTCTCAGGGATATAAAAGATTCACTTTCCAATTTCAAACCTGCCGGAATAGATGCCTTCATCACTTCTCCTGGTGTACACAGATAATATTCTCCGATCCAGCTCCAGAAATCCATCTGGAAAGAATTTACTACAGGGAATGGATCAACAACTGACTTAATTTCACGAATTTTAAATCCTGAGGGAGGTGAATGGTGCAATTTTAAAATGATACCTGAATAGAATTTTCTGCTACCGAAAGGGACAATCACGCGCATGCCAATTTTCACCCGGTCTGAAAGCCTATCCGGAATTCTGTAAGTGAATGTCCCGCCAACAGACAGCGGGAGTATAATGTCTGCATATTTATCTTTCTGCACCATAAGGCATCTTTCTTGACAAAATATAAAAAAACCAGGCAACATAATAATTGCCTGGCATTATTATGGTAAAAAATGATCAGGTGGAAAGGATTTCAGCAATTCTCATTTTCTCCATATCCACCTGCTTATGCATCTTAACAGCTTTATTAAATGTACAGTGTGCTATTTCACCATTAACCATCCCAATCATGATACTCTGTTGATCATCCAAAATGGCTTCAACCGCAGCATGTCCAAACAGACTGGCCGTTACCCTGTCATAAGCTGAAGGTGAACCACCTCTTTGAATATGGCCAAGTACGGTAACCCGGACATCATAATCCCTGAAATCATCTTTAACTTTCTCAGCAATAGCAAATGCACCACCTGACTCATCACCTTCTGCAACAATGATAATGTTACTTGATTTCTTTCTCTTAAAACCTTTTTCAAGAAAGTCTTTCAGGTTGGTTACCTGGTTTTTTAATTCAGGTATCAGGATTGCTTCTGCCCCACAGGCTATGCCGGCACGCAGAGCAATGAATCCGGCTTCCCGTCCCATAACCTCGATAAAGAATAACCTGTTATGGGAACTGGCCGTATCCCTTATCTTATCAATGGCTTCAATAACCGTATTCAGCGCCGTATCATAACCAATAGTATAATCGGTGCCATAAATATCGTTATCAATGGTACCGGGTATCCCGACAAACGGGATATCATATTCTTCGGTAAATTGTCTTGCTCCGGCGAATGTTCCATCTCCCCCAATGGCTACAACAGCATGAATTCCTGCCTGCTGAAGTTTTTCAAAAGCATTTTTCCTTCCTTCAGGAGTCCTGAACTCTTTACTCCTTGCAGTTTTCAGAATCGTCCCACCCCTCTGGATGATATCACTTACATTATGGGCTTTGAGTTCTCCGAAATTCCCGTTAATCATGCCCTCATAGCCATGACGTATACCAATGACCTCCAAACCGTTATAGATCGCAGTCCTTGTTACAGCGCGAATGGCCGCATTCATCCCCGGAGCATCACCTCCGGATGTAAAAACACCAATCTTTTTAATTTTAGCCATTATTATGTGATTGAATTATTGATATTGTAGCAATTTTTATTTTAAAGGAATCCAAAATTAGAAATTATTTTGATGTGATGTCCTGATTTTGACATACACTTTCACACCTTTGCACTTTCATACTTTCCTGCTTATCTTCCTTAGCTTCAGCCTTTATCGTTTCAAGCTCATTTTTCCCGTAGGGATGCACCTGGCAAAATTTAGATCATTCCTCTATTGATTTTTATCAACAGCCATGAGCTCCTTAACCCTGATCCTGATCTTTTCCAGAAACCATTTGGGTGTGGAGGTTGCTCCGCATATTCCTGCCGAGGTTATACCGGTAAATGTAATATGATCAAGATCTTCAAGTTTAGTAATGAAAAAGGATGCAGGATTGACCGATTGACACACTCCGTATAGCATCCTGCCATTTGAACTTTCTTTACTGCTTGCAAACAGGATGATTTCATGTTTTCCGGCAAACTTTTTAATTCCTGCTTCTCTGTTCGATACCTGTCTGCATATGGTCGGGTTTACCTGCATAAGTTTATCCGGATCACTTCCATTTGATATCATCTTTTCAGAGATGAAAGAAATGACCTTTTCAAATTCCATTGTATTCATTGTAGTCTGTGAATAAAGGAACATTGGCTCATTGAAATTGAGATTATCCAGATCGGACAGTTTATTTACAACCAATGCTTTCCTTTCGGTTTGTCCAAGCAGTGCCCTGACTTCCGGATGGTTCTTTTTTCCGTAAATGACAACGTTTCCGCCAATTCTTTTATGTTTTTGATAGCCTGTTCTGATTCTGGCCTGCACCCTTGAGACAATCGGGCAGGTCGCATCAATGAGTTCTATATTATTCTGATGGGCAATTGAATAAATCTCAGGAGGTTCACCATGAGCCCTGATCAATACTTTAACATCTTTAAGTTTATTAAACTCCTCATAACCAATAATTTTTAGGCCCATGCTTTGAAGACGGTCAAGTTCAATCCTATTATGAACTATCTTTCCAAGACAATATAAATTCCCTGATCTGTGTAACTCTTCTTCAGCCAGATTGACTGCATTCTGCACACCAAAACAAAATCCCGATTCTTTGTCAATCTCAATCCTGGCAGTTATTTTCCTTTTTTTTGCCATATTTTTTTTTCAAAAGATCCCTGAACCACACCATCTGATCATCAACTCTCATATCACTGTTATCAAGTTCTATCGCATCTTTTGCCTTAACCAGCGGACTAATCTCCCTGTTTGAATCCTGGTAATCCCTGTTATTAATATTATCCATTACTGTCTGAAAGCTGATGTCAATCCCTTTTGCCTTCATTTCATCAAATCTTCTTTTAGCTCTAACTTTTTCATTAGCAATCAGGAATAACTTAATATCAGCATGCGGAAAAACTACTGTACCAATATCGCGTCCATCCATTACCACACCACCTTTACCTGCCATTAAACGCTGCAATTCAACCATTTTTTCTCTTACCTTCTTTATCGTACTTACCGGACTTACAAACTTTGATACTTCAATATCTCTGATTTCCTCTTCCACATTCTCACCATTCAAATATGTCTCTGTCTTCTTTAAAACATCATTCATCCTGAATTCAATCCTTATTTCCTTCAGTTCTTTTGTAAGTCCGGGAATATCTATGATTTGGTCACTGATCAATCCGTTTCTCAGACAAAAAAGGGTTACTCCCCTATACATTGCTCCACTGTCAATATATGTAATCCCGATTTCCTTTGCAATGGCTTTGGCAAAGGTACTCTTGCCGCTTGATGAAGGGCCATCGACTGCAATAGTGATATTTTTGGGAATATTGTATACTGGATTACTCATCGTGATTATACAGGGAATACAAAAATAGAAAAACTTAATTGGTTTACATTAAGTTAACTAATTTGCATTCCATTTATTTAACCATAAAGGTACACTAAGAGTATCCTAAAGAAGCTCAAAGGTTCACAAAATCAGATTCCTTTGTGTTCTTTTGCGCATCCCTTGTGTTCCTTTTTGGTTTAAAAATCATTTAATTATATAGGCATTATTATAATGATGCGTAAAAATAATTACGCATACTTTATTTTGGCAATATTCATAAAATTATCGGGAAAGCAGGGCTATACCAGAATCTATATTTTCCGCTTATAAAAAGTGGAAAGGTTTGTACTCAGCGAGAAGTGGTTGGATGCCCCGGCAAGATGATAGGAAGCCCTTCCATAACTAAGATGAAACTTAGAAACCCTGATCCCGAATCCCCACGAAAACCCTACCATGGCAACTCTTGACTCAATTTTTAATTCACTCCTTCTCATATGGTTATATCCTGCTCTCACATAGAAATTATCAAACGGTGTGAATTCCAGTCCTAATATCAGATGCCTTAATGATTTATCGGCAAATTGTTCCAGTTTATTCTCACGAACCGGCTCACCCGTGATGGGATCAACCTCCCTTAAGTCATCATCCTCCCGGACATATGTAAGATCAAATTTCTGAAGATTATGGAAAACAAAAGAAAACCTGAAAGGTGCATATCGTAGTTTTTGCGATAATCCCAGTTGAATTTCGAATGGAAGGGATTCCCGGTTCTGATCATGGTAGGTTTTTAACTGCACTCCGATATTCCTTATTACGATTGCTGCCGCAAACAATTTATCCCTGCTTGTATATGTCATGCCGGCATCAACGGCAATACCGAATGACTGGTATTTTTCAAATGAAGAATAGACAGGTTTCATATTTATTCCAAAATGAAAAATACTGTCAAGACTTTTGGACCAAATAAGATTCAGGGTAAATTCAGATGCTTTGAATGTCCCGGTTTTATTTCCTGCCTGATCAGCCGCAATAAATTCTCCGTAATTGATATAGTGTATACCTCCTGCAAGGTTTCCGACTTTATTGACAGTACGGGCATATGAAACATACCCGTAATTAATATCTGTAAAATAATTCACATAATTTAATACCAGGTGATTGTGCATTCCTTCATTGAGTATTGATGGATTATGAAAGGGCAGATTAAGGTCATCATCCCATATGGCATTCACTTTTCCTCCGAGAGAAGCGATCCTTGCTGAATTTGTGAGATTCAAAAAAGCATAAGTATGGTTACCACCCAATTGCGATCTAGCAGAAACCGTGAAGGTAAACAGGCAAATAATGATAAACAATACACGCATGAAAAATCCTGATCGATAATATATATATGTATAGATTATAGTTATGAAAACGAGTTTAGTGCTGTTTTATTTTCGGTTGTATGGCTTTGTTAATTCGTTTTATACCAATACACACACTCTAATTTACGAATTTACGAATTCACCAATTAATTCTTGATAAACCTATGGAGAAACGAATCTTTCTTTCTTATTGATTCTCCCCATCTGTGATAACAGTAATCCGGTTAGAACAACAGCAATCCCGGTTATTTTTTGAAATGTCATTTCTTCATTCAGTATAAAATATGAAAAGATTGCCGTAAGTACCGGAATAATATTAGTAAAAATATTTGCTTTTGAAGCTCCAAGGTTCTTAACACTATAGTTATATAAAATGAATGCCAGTGATGACCCGAATATTGCCAGGCAAATCAGCGAAATAATAGCATTTAATGTAAGAACAGCATTAAACAATGGTTTAAATTCGAACAAAGCAACAAGCGGCAAAAAGAATAAAATCCCCAGGAGGTTCTGGTAAGTAGTCAGGCTATACGCATTATAACGATTCATTAGCTTTTTTACCACCAGTGTGTAGCCAACTGCAAAAAATACTGCCATAAGCATGAGTAGTATGCCAACCGGATCGGCACTAAAAGAAAAATCCCTGTTAATGACCACGATAAGGACTCCTGTGAAAGACAACAGGATGCCGGAGACATTCAGTGGGGTCAGCTTTTCGCTAAAAAAAATTGAGGCTCCAACCGGGACAAAGAGAGGAATTGTAGAAATAATAATAGCTGCCAGGGTCGAGCTTACTATAGTCAATCCCATACTCTCACAAACAAAATAAAGAAAAGGATTAAAAACAGATAACAGGATAATCCACTTAAAATCTCTCCTGTTGATTTTCTGCAAAATATCAGCAAACCAGGCTATCGGCAATAATATCAAAGAAGAAATAACAAGCCTTAAAAACACAATCGTGAAAGGAGGATAAACTTCATTTACGATCTTAAACCAGACAAATGTCAGGCTCCAGAAAATCATTGCCAGAACAATGCTTAAATAAACACGAGTTAATCCTGAAATCTTCATCCTGCTATTATCATGCTTTCAGAGTAAATGTAATAAAATAGTACAATCATCATCAACCCATTGATCGATTTGAAGGAAGATATTAGTAACAAACACATTATCGTTTAGTTTTCCGGGTAAAAAGCACATAAAGATTATGACAAAGTTTACATTTTTTTCAGACTTCATTAAACCTTTCTTGTTTTTAATAATCTTAATAGATATAACAATCCATTTAACAAATCGTTACAAAAAATATTTATTAAAATTCACTATTATGAAAGACAGATTATTTAATTTCAGTTTTTCAGTGTTTATAACATGTTTGTTACTTTGTACAGCCTGTGAAAGAAATGATGAAAATATTACTAGTCAAGATATTACAATGGCTGATGATGATGCTATTACGTCCCTGATGTATGATCAGGCTTTTACTGAGGTAGATATGGTTCTTGAACAGCTTGAATATGTCTGGGCACATTCCCTGATCAAAAAATCCATAACGGACACATGTCCTGTTATTTACGTCGATCATAATGATTCCGTTTTCTGGCCAAAAACTATAACCATTGATTTTGGAACAGATGGATGTTTGGGGCCATTTGGTACAGAAAGAAAAGGGGAAATTATCACCACAATTACTGACAGGTATTTAAAGGAAGGTTCTGTCAGGGCTGTTACCTTCGATAACTTTTATATAAATGATTTCAAAATCGAAGGAACCAAAACCGTTACGAACGAGGGTTTTAATAATGACGGTTTCATGTATTTTACAGTAGAACTTACAGGGGGAAAGATTATTACTCCAACTGGGAAAGAGATTACACGTGAATTCAGTCATACCCGTACATGGATCGAGGGGCGATTGACACCCCGATGGAGATGGGATGATAAATATCTGATCAATGGTGACGCATCAGGTATTAACAGGTTTGGTAAAACATATTCCAGGACCATAGCCAGTCCACTTCTTTTTGAAACAGCATGCCGCTGGATCACTTCAGGAGTGGTAGAAATACAAATTGAGGATCACCCATTGATCACTCTGGATTATGGTAATGGGGAATGTGATGATGAAGCCACCATTACCGTGAATGGTGAAACGAAGGATATAAAATTGAAAGGAAGGTAAATAAGAAAGAGCTTTTTTGAAAGCGAATCAAGATTCGCTTTCAAAAAAGCTCTAATTTTTATTTTTCACCAAACCTGATTCTGTTGATAAATTTATCTATTGTACTTTCCAGATCGTCGTTCCCTGAAAGTGCTCTTACAAAAGCACTTCCGATAATCCCTCCTTTTGAATATCTGCAAACCAGTGAAAAATTTTCATGAGTAGATATCCCAAAACCCACCAATCCGGGAAGTCTGAGATCCATATGACGAATCCTTTCAAAATATTCAATCTGGGATTTCCCGATCATACTTTCTGATCCGGTAGTTGAGGATGCTGAAACCATATATATAAAACCATTTCCTTCCCTTTCAATGGTTCTGATCCTTTCTTCAATGGTCTCAGGTGTGACCAGAAAAATCATGTATACTCCATGTTTATGCAATAAGGTTTTAATTTCCCTCTTATAGACATCTATGGGAAGATCCGGCAGAATGATTCCATCTATACCTGTGGCAGCTGCCTTTTCACAAAATTTCTCGATTCCGAACCGGAGCACAGGATTCAAATAGCCCATCAGGATCAGTGGAAGGTGAATTTCTTTTCTAATATCTTCCAGCTGGTTGAAAAGTAGTTGTAAAGTCATTCCATTTTTAAGGGCTTGCTGATTACTTATTTGCAGGATTTCACCATCAGCCAGCGGATCAGAGAATGGCATCCCAATTTCGACCAGATCCACACCATTTTGCTGTAATGATTTAAGGATCCTGATCGTATCATTTAGATTGGGATATCCGGCTGTAAAATAGACGGAAAGTATGTTTCCCGGTTTTTGTTTAAATAATAAATCTATTCTATTCATTATTCATTTGTTTTGTGTAGGCCTCCATATCTTTATCTCCTCTTCCTGAAAGATTGATCACGACTATCTCCTCCTCCCTGAAAGTTAATTTCTCAAGTATGGCGAGCGCATGAGCTGTTTCCAGGGCAGGAATAATACCTTCTTTCCTTGCAAGCAGGAATGCCGCTTTCAGGGCTTCTTCATCTGAAGCATACAGATATTCAACTCTTCCGGTTTGATGTAGAAATGCATGTACAGGACCTACTCCCGGATAATCAAGCCCGGCTGAAATGGAATATGGTTCAAGAATCTGGCCATCATCATTCTGCATTAAAAATGTCCGGCTTCCATGAATGATCCCGGGACTACCGATACTGAGAGTAGCTGCTGAATATCCTGTATCCACACCTTTGCCTGAAGCTTCAACACCAATCAGCCTGATGTTTTCATTCCGTAGAAAATGATAAAATATACCTATTGCATTACTGCCACCTCCAACACATGCGAGTATATAATCCGGTTCTTCCCTGCCCTCTTTTTCCCTGAGCTGCCATTTCACTTCTTCACTGATCACACTTTGTAATTTCGCTACAAGATCAGGATAGGGATGGGGACCAACAACAGAACCAATAATATAATGTGTATCATGTGGATGATTAATCCAGTCGCGGATAGCTTCATTCGTAGCATCCTTCAGTGTTTTATTTCCACTCTTGACCGGTACTACTTCGGCCCCCAGCATTTTCATTTTCAGTACATTGGGTTTTTGTCTTTCCACATCTTCCAGACCCATATAAATAATACATTGTAATCCTGCCAGAGCACAAACCGTCGCAGTGGCCACACCATGCTGACCAGCTCCTGTTTCTGCAATGATCCTGGTTTTACCTAACTTTTTTGCCAACAGGATCTGTCCAATGGTATTGTTTATCTTGTGAGATCCCGTATGATTTAAATCTTCCCTTTTCAGGTAAATCTTCACTTTATAAAGCTCAGCTAACCTGGCAGCATAATAGAGTGGTGTCGGCCTTCCGGCATAATCCTTAAGTAAT
>Ga0209636_10008745_pt1 | contig 10316 bp, 8 predicted proteins | sample DeeMarSWOR152_54_FD_187464 | JGI IMG/M metagenome (GOLD analysis project Ga0209636, IMG submission 187464) | Marine sediment microbial communities from White Oak River estuary, North Carolina - WOR-1-52-54 (SPAdes) (version 2) | ecosystem: Environmental > Aquatic > Marine > Intertidal zone >... | reverse complement strand
TTGAGACAAGCGAAAAGGGATTTGAGCAACAGCCCCTTTACGATCTGGGTACGAAAGCAAAAAAATCGTGCATATTTTCTTGACCCGATCTTTACTGAATGATACACTATAGACGAAATACGTTCTAACGATAGCATTTCGTATATACTGTTCCGAAAGGAAGGCTGTATGATCGGCAAATCCAATCCAAGAAGATCCAAGAAGGAAGGACAGATCCTTGAAACCGCGGAAACCCTGTTCACGCACCACGGCATAAAAAGGATCACCGTTGAAGAGATCTGCAGCAAGGCGGGTGTCAGCAAGATGACGTTTTACAAGTATTTTGCCAACAAAACCGATCTGGTAAAGCATCTCTGGAATAGCTGGGTCGAAGAAGGTTTCGAGAAACTGGATGAAATCAATGCTACCGATATCCCCTTCCCCGAAAAGATAGAGTTGATGTTTGAGTGGAAAAGCGAATTCCTTTCAAAGATGGACACTGAATTCATTGATGACTTCCTTCCGATCAAGGTTGAACAGGAAAGAATCATGCAGCGTTTTTTACAGTTTATTGTCGAAGCCCAGAAAAGAGGTGATATCCGACCTGAGATCCGTCCCGAATTCTTAATGGCGGTTGTTGAAAAACTGAGTGAACTGGCAAACGATAATGACCTAAGGAAGAAATATCCTAGTTTCATCGAGTTTAACCGCGAAGTCAAAGACTTCTTCTATTTCGGTGTCCTGGCCAGACCTGAATCAAAGACCGAATAGTGGAGCAACTCACTGAGAAACACCATAGGAGCGCGGCATGACAAAGAAACCAATTCTGGCCCTCTGTATGACGTTGCTAATCTCTGCTGGCCCATCTGTAGACGCAAACGGACAAGATGCGCAAGCTGTGGTGGAAGCATCCGTCGACTATTATCGGGGTAAGGCTTCCATTGCCTTGGTGGATATGATCATTCATCGTCCCCATTGGGAACGGACCGTGACTATCAAAGCCTGGACCAAAGGGCAGAAAGACAGCATTTTTACCATTATTGCCCCTCCCAGGGATAATGGTAATGGCACTCTCAAGCGAGGTCGGGAGATGTGGATGTATAATCCCAAGGTCAACCGGGTTATCAAGCTACCGCCTTCGATGATGTCCCAGGCCTGGATGGGATCGGATTTCTCCAATAACGACCTGGCCAAGTCCGATAGCATACTCGAGGATTACGCCCATACGATAGTAGGGATTGAGACTCATGATGGGAAAAAGGTGCACGTCATAGAGTCTGTGCCAAAACCAGAGGCGCCGGTTGTGTGGGGCATGCAACGGCTGAAGATTCGGGAGGACCATATATTACTGAGCCAGGAGTTCTATGATGAGGATCTCGAGCTGGTCAAAGCCATGACCGGCCGCCAGATCCAGATGCTGGGTGGGAAACTGTTTCCCAAGGTGTGGAAGATGCAGAGAGCAGACATGAAAGATGAGTATACGCTACTAGAGTATAAGGAGCTCACGTTCAAAAAAGATCTCCCAGATAGTCTCTTTACCTTGTCCGCATTAAGGAACCCCAGGAGGTAGGACATCTTGTTCTCTGTAGACGTCAAAATGGCCTTGCGAAATGTCTGGCGGAATCCTAGGCGTTCCATCCTAACCATTCTCGCCATCGCATTTGCCAGCCTGCTGCTGGTCTTCATGTTGTCTTGGCAGTTCGGCAGCTACGACACAATGATCAATTCCGCCGTGAAGATCCATACCGGCCACCTCCAGGTGCAGGCCAAGGGATATCAGGATAAGAAGAATATCCGCCTGGTCGTGTCCGATCCGGCTACGGTAGGCAGTGTTCTGGAGGAGATTCCAGCGGTGGCCGCTTATACCTTTCGAACCAACGCCTTCTCTCTGGTCTCATCTAGGGAACGAACCTATGGGGCTGTCGTGATCGGAATTGACCCGGAGAAGGAAGCCAAGGTATCCAACCTTGAGAGATTGATCCGCCAGGGGAGCTATCTGTCCGCGGACGATAGCGATCAGGCCTTGGCCGGAAAACTTCTGGTCGCCAACCTCCAGGTGGGTTTAGGGGATGAACTGGTGGTGCTGGGCCAGGGGCGCGATGGCTCCATCGCGGCTACGGTCGTCAAGGTAAAAGGGATCTTCAGTTCCGGTCAAGACGAATTCGATCGAAGCACCATCCATATCCCTTTGAGGTATTTTCAAGATGTCTATGCTATGCAGGGGACTGTCCACGAGGTGGTGGCACTGGGAAAATCCCTCGAATACGTGTCAGAGATAAGAAGCCGCGTCGAGGACGACATCAAGAAAATGGAAAAAAATGAACACCTGGTGGTTTTGGATTGGATGGAACTTATGCCTGGTTTAATCCAGGCCATTCAGATGGACCTGGTTAGCGGCTTTATTTTCTATATCATTTTAATCGTGGTCGTGGCGTTCAGTATTTTGAATACTTTCCTTATGGCGATTTTCGAGCGGACCAGGGAGTTTGGCGTCCTTATGGCCGTGGGAGCCCCCCCGCACAGGTTAACCAAACTCCTTTTGATTGAATCTGGGAGCATGACCATGGTGGGCATCGTCATCGGGATTATCGCCGGAAGCCTGATCACCTGGTATTTTCAGGTCCATGGAATCGTCATTTCCGGTTCATCCGAGTTGATGCGTCATTATGGTCTACCCGAGAGGATGTTTCCCCAACTTTCGGCGCTTTCGGTCTCTATAGGAGCGGGTCTTGTGTTGGTCATCACCTTTTTAACCGCCCTGTATCCGGCGCTTAAGGTCCGGCGTCTCCGTCCGGTGCAGGCAATGATGGGTGTGTGAAGACCTGGGGACCAAGAGACTCAAGGAATCAATGATTGTCTAATCCATGATTTCTTAGGTTCCAATAAGAGGGACTTCTTTGATGGTTCTCCAACTGGGATGGCGAAACATCTGGCGAAACCCTAGGCGGACCGTGGTCATCATGACCGCGGTGATCATCGGGGTTTGGAGTATGATCTTTTTGGGTGCGCTGATGAGGGGGATCGCCGACCAGATGGTCCGAAACGGTATCGCGACCCTGACTGGACACATCCAGGTGCACCACAAAGGCTATCGGAATGACCCGGTTGTCGAAAACAGCATGGCCGAACCCGAGGTCGTAGCAACCGCCCTCAAGAAGTTCCTCCCTCCTGACGCCCATTGGACCTCCAGGGTCCGGGTCGATGCCATCGCCAGCAACGCCAGACACTCCGGCGGTGTCACGCTCGTGGGGATCCAGCCCCGAAGGGAGGCCAAACTCTCGTTTATCGGACAGGCGATTACTGAAGGGCGGTACCTCCAGCATGATGAAAAACACGGGATTGTGGTGGGAAAGGCGCTGGTGGACAAGTTTGAGACCCGATTGGGCCGGAAGCTGGTCCTCATGTCACAGGATACCGACCGAGAAATCGCCTCTCGGGCCTTTCGTATTGTAGGAGTTTTCAGGGCCGAAATGGAGGCCACAGAGAAGCAGTTCGTCTTTGTGACCATGTTCGCCGCGCAGGAAATGCTAGGGTTGGGAAAAGGCGTTTCCGAAGTCTCCATAATCGTACCCCTTCACCGGGAAGTGAATCAGGTGGCTACTGCTCTGCGGATCGAACTGCCTGCCAGTAATTATGACGTTCATACATGGCAGGAGCTCCTGCCCATGGTGACGGCAGTCTTGAAGATGTATGACGGATTCATCTTCATATGGTTTTTGGTGGTTTTTGTTGCCATGGGTTTCGGTATTGTGAATACCACGTTGATGGCCGTATTCGAGCGGATCCGCGAGTTCGGCTTGCTCAAGGCATTGGGTATGAAGCCATGGTGGATTATCAGAGAGGTCCTTACCGAATCATTTTTTCTCCTGATTCTCGGTATGATCATCGGAAATGGCCTGGGCTATCTGAGTATTTTCTTTCTGTCGGGCTCCGGCATCGATCTCTCTTCGCTCGCCGCCGGTCTGGAATTTGCCGGTATGTCCCGGGTTATTTACCCGGTGATCCAGGGCAAGGACATGGTCATGGCGAACCTGGTGGTATTCATCTTGGGGCTTCTGGTGAGTTTGTACCCGGCCGTTAAGGCTGCCAGGTTTACCCCGGTGGAGGCCATGGCCCACACGTAAGGTATGATGGGAGAAACCTTAACCCGTGACCAGTAACTGGTAAAAGACTACACGTTTGGAGATGGAATATGAACATTGTGGAATGCATCGACATCAAGAAGACCTACCAGCAAGGCAAAGTTGAAGTCCAAGCCCTCCGAGGCGTGAGCCTGTCCATAAGAAAGGGTAGCTTTGTCGCCGTGGCCGGCCCCTCGGGGTCGGGCAAGACCACCATGCTCAATATCATCGGTGGTTTGGACTCGCCCGACTCGGGCGGGGTTATGGTGGACGGAAAGGCCCTAGGTCAGATGAACCAATCTCAGCTGGCCAACCTACGTTTGCACAAGGTCGGGTTTGTATTCCAATCCTATAATCTAATTCCGGTCCTTTCTGCCCTGGAAAACGTTGAATACGTGATGCTTCTCCAGGGCGTACCGGCGGCTGTGCGCCGAGAACGGGCCAAGGCCATATTGGATGATGTGGGCTTGGAGGGCAAATACGATTGCCGTCCTGCCGAACTGTCCGGCGGGCAACAGCAGCGGGTGGCCGTTGCCCGGGCCATCGTGTCTGATCCATCTATTGTTTTGGCAGATGAGCCTACAGCCAACCTCGATTCCCAGACTGGCAAAGGTCTGCTCGAAATGATGAAGGAGATGAACAAGAAGAAGAAGGTCACCTTTATCTTCTCCACCCACGATCACATGGTCATGGACTATGCCAGCCGGCTAATCCAAATCAGGGACGGCCTGGTGGCCGATGATCAGGTTAGAGAAAGCTAAAACTCCAAACCGAGCTATTCTGCTAAGTCGGTTGATTACAGGTTGTACCGTGGAAGCTCGTATGGGTCTCGGATGGCTGCTAATAGCTATTCTTTTGGCTTTGAACGATCCGGGGTGGGCAACGGAAGACCTCGCGAATGAAGCCACACCTGTCGATTCCAAAAACGAATCCAAGCCTCAAGAGCCCTGGTACAAGAATATCCAGGCCCAATGGGGCGGACACCTAAAGGCCCGGGGGTCGGTTTCATGGGTCGACAATGAATCCTTTTTCCATCCCGTGGGCACTGGTACCTATTATGATGGCAACACTGAGGGTCGGCTGAAGAACAAGCTTTACTTCGCAGAGTGGGGATGTTTTGACACGCATTATGAAATCGTTCTTTTAGGGGGTGACACATGGCAGAAGGGGAAAGAATTGGAGACCCTTTTCCCAGATTTATTTGGAGACGGTTTGCTGGTCATTCGTCCTGTTGAAGACGATCGTCAATTCATGGACCTAAGCAAGGTCATTCACGAGAATGACGATTTTGTCCTGTATAACCGGTTAGACCGGCTTTACTTGACCTTACTGCCGAAATGGGGAGTCGTCCGCATCGGGCGGCAGGCGGTCACTTGGGGGGACGGCTTTATTTTCAATCCCATGGACCTGTTTAACCCCTTTCCACCCACCGATATTGAGCGCGACTACAAAATCGGTGAGGACATGGTTTACACGCAGGTTAACCTTCCAGAATCTGGCGATTTCGAGTCGGCCTATGTGCCTAGGCGGGATCCGTCGAGTGGCGATGTGGAATGGGACCAGAGCACTTTGGCTGGAAAGCTGCATTTTGCCTGGGGCACCACGGAGTTCGATGTCATGGCTGCCCATGACTATGATGAGGTAGTGGTCGGCCTCGGCACCACCAGGTATCTCGGGGGTGCGGCGTGGCGTGCTGATGCTACCTGGACCTTTCTGGGTGAGGACAGTAACAGGGATGACTACCTATCCCTGGTGGCTAATATGGACTACTCTTGGGTGTGGTGGGGGAAAAACTTCTATGGGTTCCTGGAGTTCTATTTCAACGGATTGGGTGTTGACGATTACACCGAGGTATTTACTGATCCGGACCTCTTGGAGCGCCTCGACCGTGGAGGGCTGCTTGCTTTAGGCCGGTATTACTTAAGCTGCCACATCCGGATGGAGTTACACCCCCTGCTCAACATCCATTTGACCGTGATCAACAACCTGTCGGACCCTTCGGGCGTAATTCAACCTTGGGCTACATGGGATCTAGCCCAGGACTTTCAGATGACTTTTGGGGGGAACATATTCTATGGGGGGAAAGATACAGAGTTTGGTGGCTTCGAAAGACCCGGCACTGATTTGCTGATTGACCGTTCGGATAGAGCCTTCCTTTGGTTGAACTATTATTTTTAGCGGCAGAAGGACTATCCCCAAAGTGCTTGAGAATGAAACACCCACTGAGCGCTGTCGATGCCGCACGACTTACCGTATCCCGTGCGTCGAGCAGTTGCACCTTTGCCGGGAAAACCTCTCATCAAGGAGATTGGCACGAAAAACACTACCAAAAGACATAAAAAATGCCTCTGCCAGTAAGGAGGGCAAACTGGCGGAGGCAAAAGGGGGTTAATGAGGATATACCTCACACTATCAAGGTTAGCCGTCCTTGGGGAGAAAATAAATCAGGTGAACAATGTATTTTACGACGAAAAACACGGTATTTTTGCACTGGGGTGACCCACCTCCCGAGATCCTGGCCGTTTGACAGCCTGCCCTAAGCTAAGGCCAACCCCAAACTGTCGCTAGGAATTAGCGTCTCATTTTTCTCCAAACGAACCGGAAGGTTATCAGAATAAGGGAGAGGGCTGTCAGAAAGACTAGGAAGGCAATCCAGGTGACATACGTCCCCCGCTTGAGTAGCTTGTAAGGATTCCAGCTTGCCTCAACGACATTTCTTCCGAGCTTGGTCTTGTACTTTTGGGGGATATCAGGAATGCCATCGCCGGTCGTATCGGCGAAGTTCCTCAGGTATTCCATGACGCCCATCCACTCCTTGAGTTCCTGGATTCCCGGCTTTTCCTTGTCGGCGTCTACTCGCACGGCTTTCAGGTCCTCTATCGGATTCCCGTTCCGATCCTTAGGGATAATATCCAGAATATGCCAGGTGAAGTTTCCCACGATTTTTAGAAACGTCGCGTTGTAGATATCGGCCGCCACACGCAAGAGCGTCTTGTTGGATTTTGAATAGTCTAACGGCTTATACCGTTCTTCTTCACTCCCTATCCAGATTTCCGTGATCCGGTCGAATATCACGCGGTTGGGATTGTAGTTGAACCTGGCGCCTGAGACTTGCAGAAAGTAGTCGTCTCCTTTTATGGGATAAATGCTCGTCAGAATCTCGAAACCTTTCTTCAATTCTGAAGGGTACAGGTAGAAGGTGATGAGCGGGTAGCCCATGGTGCCATCCATACCAATACCTAGTGGTATGGCCCGGAAGGCGTCGCACACGGCAATTTCTCCGGTTGTGCCCCGCACAATAGGGTCCCTGATCACCCCATTGGAAATTACTCCTACGGCGACTCTAGTGACTGGATCCCTAGGATCATAATCGTGCCTATTGATGTACCAACGAATTGAATCGGCGATAAGATTGCCCAGGTTCGACTCATCCGTTTCTATCTCCAGATCGAAATCGGTTTGAGCGATGATCTCTCTGAAACTGAGTCCCTCCCTGGCAAGCACCTTCTGATTGATGAGTTCTTCGAATGATCCGATTTGGTTCGAAATCTCAGTATCCCCCTGGATGGTGTCATCGATCTCAACGATCTGGTAGTTTTTGATAGAGACCCTACCGTTCTCATGAATAATATCGAGTACTCCTAAGTGTTTCCCATACTCCCAGGCCTGGACGATAAGGGTGTCGCTCACCTGCAGGGCACCGTCCATTTTCGTGTGCGTGTGCCCGCTGATGATGATGTCTATCCCGTTCACCTCCTTTGCCAGGATCTCATCTTCCGAACGATCCTTATCCTCCCACAGACCGCTGTGGGACAAACAGATCACCACGTCAACCTTTTCCTTGGCCCGAAGCTCTTCGACGATTCTTCTCGCCGCCGGAACGGGATCTTCAAAACGCACGGGCGAGGCAAATGGCGCGACTTCTGCAGCGTCCTTTCCCATAAGGCCGAAAATGCCGACCCGAACATCGCCTCTTTCCACCACCATATAGGGCTTGACAATTCCCCTACGGAAGATTTCCTCCAGAGAATCGTCCCGGTCACTCTCCTGGCTGAAAATCGCATTGGAGAGAACGATAGCCGGTATCTGTCCTCGCGCGTGAGCGGTTCTGAGTATCCTGGCCAGCCCCTTGGGCATCAGGTCAAACTCGTGATTCCCAAGGGTCGTCACGTCGTACCCCATCATCTTCATAAGTCTCAGTTCGAAGGCTTCTTCACGACTGAGAAGATGGAAAAGTGAACCCATGAGGAAATCACCTGCATCCAGCACGAGGACAGGATTTTCCCGGTTCCTCTTGACCTCCCTAATAACGGTGGAGATTCTTGCCCATCCGCCGATGGTTTCATCATCGCCTGTTCGGTCACAGGTATAGTCAATATTCGGTGGCGCGCCTAAGAGGTGTGAATGGAGATCATTGGAATGAATGATCGTAAGAGCTTTTTCTGTCGCAAAAAGTGTCTGCGCTGGCGTAGCGAAGACCAAAAGCACGACAACCCATCGGATCAGTTTCATCAAGAATACCCTCCAGAATAGTTCTGCAGGATTCATGCATGGTGTTAGTTTCCATCCGGAAACACCCCCATGTCATTCTTCGTTCCTCAGACTTGTCCTTGAGCAAAGCGACGGTGGCCAATTTCTCTCTTTTCCATTAAACGGGTGAAATCCGGAAAAGTCAATAAGATGGTCGCTTCTACGACTTCATTGGATTTCAGTACACCTGCTTCAAATGTATGGCCGTGTGTCCAGCATGAATCGAGGCATAGATAGGAGGAGGGTAATTATTCAATCTCCTCCCTGTATTTGCGATAGAGTCCTCGAAACTGATGGTAAGTCAGCCCTAAAGCCTGTGCTGCTTTCCGTTGATTGTATTTCGTTTTCCTGAGTGCCCGCCGCAAAAGGCGAGTCTGTAGTCCGCGAACCGCCTCTCTAAGGGGTTTGTCCATAAGATCCTCTATGGAGTCGCCGTCGGTTTCACGCGTGCGACCCTCTTCTATCGCTGCACCATGCTCTCCATGGGGAGAGCGAAATGGGTCGAAGACGATATTTGTAATCAGCATCGAGTCCGATCGATACACCGCACGCTCTACCAAGTTTTTCAGCTCACGCACATTCCCAGGCCAGCAGTACCCTTCAAGTGCGGCCATGGCCTCCTCGCTGAATTGGGGTATCTCTTCCCGACCCAGTTCAAGCGCCATCCTTGCTGCAAAATGGTTTGCCAACAGAGGAATATCGTCTTTCCGCTCCCTGAGAGGGGGCAAGAAAAGCACTTCAAAAGAGAGTCGATCCAGGAGATCCTGTTTGAATTGCCCTTTTCCTGCCAACGCCACTAGGTCCGCATACGTAGCCGCAACAATTCGGACGTCGACCTCAACACTCTGTGAGCTCCCCACCCGCTCAAATGTGCCATATTCCACGACCCGCAATATTTTCTCCTGCACTTCCATCGGGATGTTTCCGATTTCATCGAGGAAGAGGGTCCCTCCGTCAGCAGCTTCAAATCTGCCGGTCCGTCGCTCTTCAGCTCCGGTAAACGCCCCTTTCTCATATCCGAATAGCTCTGATGCGATAAGGGAGGGGGCGAGGGCTGAGCAATTGAGCGCCACCAGCGGGCCTTTCCATCTGGTCGAAAGGAAATGCAGTCTCCACGCAGCCAGCTCTTTTCCTGTCCCCCGTTCGCCCACGAGAAGCACCGGCCGATTGACGGGCGCAACCCTGGAAAGGCGTTCCTGAAACTCCAGGAATGCTTCGGACTGCCCCAGTGCCTCGACCGGTTCCATGGGGAGTTCGGGGTGGAAGTGCTCTCTTGAGGAAGCCTCTGGCGTTTTCATGGTAAGAAAAGCGATAGATTAGCAAAAATCGCTAACATCTAGCAAAACATACCACAAATCCTAGCATCCTGTCAAGTATATAACCGCTTGAAATCCTTCGACTTTCGGCGGGAATTTGGTCTTGGCACACATTCTGCCTGTCACTGTGTTAAAATCAAGGGAATGGAGGTTGAATGATGGGAATTTTCACACGTTTTCGGGACATCATAAGTTCCAATATTAATGCCATGCTGGATAAGGCGGAAGATCCGGAGAAGCTCATCAAACTCATGATCCGTGAGATGGAGGACACGCTGGTTGAGATTAAGGCATCCTGTGCCGGGGTCATGGCGAGCAGCAAAAAGATCCAGCGCCATTTGGACGAAGCCCAGTCCCGCGAGGAATATTG
>Ga0209636_10008744_pt1 | contig 10316 bp, 10 predicted proteins | sample DeeMarSWOR152_54_FD_187464 | JGI IMG/M metagenome (GOLD analysis project Ga0209636, IMG submission 187464) | Marine sediment microbial communities from White Oak River estuary, North Carolina - WOR-1-52-54 (SPAdes) (version 2) | ecosystem: Environmental > Aquatic > Marine > Intertidal zone >... | reverse complement strand
CAGGAGGAATTTCCTGAATGCAACGAAAACTAGGATAGCGGCAATTCCATTGGCACCAATAGCAATTCATCGACAGATTCGCGACGCGGTTGATGATAGAATTACCCCAGGGGTAAAATCGCCCGTAGTGACCTCCCCCTACTATTCCTACTGTTGGTTTCCCCAGAGCGACCCCGATGTGCAGAGGGGCTGCGTCCGATGCCAAGACTGCGTCGCAGCGCCTCAGTCCCTCAACCAATTGTCGGATGCTTGATTGACCAGCCAGGTTAACAACCGACATAACATTCTTGCACCCATCGAGGTATTGCACCACATCCTCGCATATGCTCACATCAGATGCGCTGCCGAACAGTACAACGACAAAGTGAGTCTTCACTAATCCAGAGAGGGCCCGAGCATAGTTTCCAGCGGGATAGGACTTGCCTCGTGGAGATCTGACGCCTGGGCAAATTGCCAGTGTCACCGTATCCCGACATTGAGGTATAGATTTCTCTGCCCATTGAAGATCACGAGCTTCCGTCCAAAATTCTGGCCACAGATCGTCAGCGGTGACTTCTATCCCCAGGAAGCGCAGGTAATCAGTGGTCACGAAAATCTCATGTTCCCGGCGTCGGTCTGGCGGAAGTCGCAACCGTGCCGAATAGATCGCTTCAGCTGAATGGTCGTCTTCAGAGGACTGGTTGCAAAGGTCACCCGCGATACCGTATTTTTCCCCAGCCCTAATGGCCTGAATAAGGGTATGCATATGTGGGTACGGAGAGCGAACCGGCAATAAAAGGACATCAGCGCGAGATTTAAGGTTCATTACATACTGCACCCATAGCTCCAGCCTCTCACGCCCTCGCACCCAAGGTAGCCACGGAGGGGGAAAGTACATATCTTCCCACAACAAGATGCGGTCCACATGAGGACACAGTTCCAATAGATTCTTGACACACTGTTTAACACATAGCGTAATCTCGGCCTGAGGGTAATGGGCCCGAATATGCCGGAGTGCACCGGAGAAGAGGACCGCATCACCAAGATTATCGGGACGGACGACCGACACCCGTCTAACTTTCTCTCGAAACTCAGGTATGCCTTGGCTCACTGCTAACAGCTTCTCACAAACATAACTTTGGATTCAGTCGAGAATACTTTTTCATGGCCAACGATAGTCGCTTCCCCTCACAGCTTCTGATATGTTGATCAACTGTGAGATCGCGCATCATACAGCCCCTCTTTCCCCCAAAAACAAGAGTTCAGAGCCATGTTCAGGGACAGCTTCACGTCCAAGACCCCAATGTCGAAATCCACCGATGCTATAGCATGCCAATCGACAAGCTTCTTCAAATAAAAATCCAATCTTTCCACTTATTCTTCCCTTGAGTATCGATGACATTCTCCAAACCCATACATTGAGATAAATATCGAACAGACGGTTCGCGTCCCAAGTGTCACGTGACCAAACAGATAGACACCGAAGCCCAATACGGTCAGCCAGCTTAATTAAGCTGTTCGGCGTGAAATGCACCGTATGCACAAACGGCTCCTGACACCAAACCCACCTTTCTCGTTTCAAACGCATACCTTGTGAAAGGCCATTCGGAACGGCAATGAGAATTTTACCTGATGGTTTTAGCAGCTGTGTCACACATGATCCGAAAAGAATTGGGTCTATTGAGTGTTCGAGACAGTGCCAAAGCGTTACGAGATCAAATAAACCGATGTCCTCGCATTTATCATGGATAACACTCACAACATCAGATTCGAAAATATGAAGGCTCAGCCTCTCGCGTGCATATTTAGTTGCCACTGAGGGGTAATCAATGCCTACTGCATCCCACCCGTCTCTTTTCGCCCAAATGAGAAAAAGACCGTGACCGCATCCCACATCCAACAATCTCCCTTTGTGCTGTCTTAGCTCTTCCAGCAACCCCCGAAGACGGGCCCAGCGATGCCAACCCTGAATCTTCTTAAAAAGAAGACGCTGCTCGAACCAATGGTAGTTGTAGAACTCGGTGTAAAGCCGTTCTAGTTGAGCAGGAGTCGGACGAGGGATGCAGAAAATGGTTCCACATTGATTGCATTCGGCAAGGCCAAACCGTACTTGTGAAAATGGCAAATGCCAGGTTTGAGCAGACCAAAGATGCCTAGACTCGGCTTTACAGACTGGACAACTTCCCCGAAATGATGATCTTGAAATAGTCCCCAAGGATTGACAATTTCCCTCAGGTCCAGCACCACAGTGTGACTGGCTAACCTTTCTGGACTCACGATTAATATTGTGCGCCATACTTCTTAGGGAACTCATGAGTTCTGCCCCCCATCTTGGCTTTGACCTACGGGATGTTTGGGAGGGTTAAAGTCATATTGAAAGAATGCAGTTAACGTCTATAAGAGGAGGAAAATTCGTGCGGGATCGCCCCGGGGGTATAGTCCAATTTCAGGGCGTCCTTGAGTATGGAATAAGTAAAAAGAAATTTACTAATACGTGACCCGGACCATCGACACCCTCTCAGACTGCCCTTTCAGCTTATCACGAATATGGGCGATGCATCCTAGTGGGAAAACTTCTTTCTGGCAAAAGCTAGGCGTTTCCTTTCGCTGTTCCTGAGATGTTCTCTGATAATGTCCTCGGCAACCTTCCTCAGTCTCGGATGCGTTTTTGACAAATCATTTCTTTCCAATGGATCCTTTTCCACGTTATATATCTCCAGATTCTGTCGAGTACAGTCAGCGATAAATTTGAACTTCCCATTGTGCAAACACAACCTCCGAGGAACCCCACAGGTATCGTATGGATTAAAGCCAATACTTATATTGTGCTCATCATAGAATACTTCAGCCGCGAGAATTCTCTCATCTCCGTCTTCGCATAAAGAGCCATTAGGAATTTTTCCGAAGCTTCGCCCCTCGTATACATTACGATCGAAATCGATACCAATGTACTCAGCAATCGTAGGAAGAAGATCAATAAGCCCTACACGCTGGGACACTATTCGGCTGAAATCCTGCTCAGGCAGACGCATTAACAGGGGCACCCTAAGCACCTCATCATCTAGCTTTGAACTGTGGAATAACCCTCCGTGTTCGAAGAACTCTTCGCCATGGTCGGAGCATAAGATGATCCAAGATCGGTGATATACATCTCTTTTATTCAATGCCCTCATTATACTTCCAATATACCTATCAACTCTTCTAATTCCGGCGTCATAGAGGCTTGAGAATTGACTTTTATAGGAGGGGGTTATGGCATTGCTTTGCAGCCGGTACTCCGCCTCCCGTCGCAAGCGATTCACTGAGTTCCTCCAGAGGACTTTCCGGTTGGCCAGAACCTGATCTATGATAGGGGGGGCATAAGGTTCATGTACGGTCATAAAGTGGATCCAAAGGAAAAAGGGCTCTCGGTCATTCCGCATGATCCATTCGATAACAGAGGGGGTAAATCGTCTTTCGATTTTCAGCTTAACCTTAATGTGATCCATATAGAAGAAATAATCAGCGAGTCTTCGGGCAACCCGAGTCATGTGAGCACGCAGGAACTTTGGCAGACAATGCCTTAACACGCTCTGCAAAGCGATCTCTTTTAAATACGAGTTTCCCTGAGTGTCCATCATTTCCAGCCGCTCTTTTTTGAAAACAAGCTTCAAGCCCGGATCATCAATTGACTGCAGTTCTAAGAAATCGATTAACTCGGAAAACCCTCTATCGTATCCATAGTATCGCGATACCCATGGATTTCCAGCATTGAAACCCTGAGTCCAATAGCCGTTTTCAAGGAGTATATCCGCCAATGTTGAAGGGCAGTTCCTCACACTGAGCTCTTTTGAAGTAAAGGGATATTGAGATGCCATAATCCCCATGAATGCATGTGGAGTATTGGGCCCCGATGAAAAAGCATTTCGAAACATAAGGGAGGTCCTTGCAAGACAGTCAATGTTGGGAGATGTATTCTTATGGTATCCATAGCACCCGAGGCGATCTCGACGCAGCGCATCAATTGTGATCAGAATAATGTTCGGTCTTAAGACATTATTGCCTCTCATCTCCGACATCGCCCTTAATCCAAGTATCCCAGTGCCCTCAACCGCTCGGAAAGAATCTCATGCTCCTTGGTCGAAAGTATTCGCTCCTCAGGCAAAAATACTGTCTCGAGTACGAAATTGATGTACTCATCCACACTTTCAAAAGCATGTGAAGCCTGAATGAATTCTTTAACCCTTCGATAGAGGTCAGGATTTATTTGCACTTTTGGGCAGTTCATTGCAATCTCCATTTATTGAACATTTTACCTTTTCCGACGCACGTGCCCATTCTCTCTGATACTCTAGTTCTTCCATAACATCACCGGCATATTCCCAGTATAACTCTAGCAGCTTGTCAGAGAACACTTCTCTCCATTTCCCAGGTCCGCCCTTGATTCCGCCCTGAAAACCTTTACCCCATATGTCAGATCGGTTGTTCCGTAGAAAAAGCTGATGAACTTCCTTGCTGGAACCGTGAATCGCTCCCTCAATTTTCTTGTCTTCGACGGGTAATCTCAGAAAAATGGCGATATCTCTTAAACCTTGGTGTGGATTCTTGCACAGCGCCTCATACTGAACTTTCAAAATCGGAGTATCATGTGGGACCAAAATCCATGAACGGACATGATCGTGCCAGGAACCCCATTTCCCATAAGAACCTGACAAGCAGCCAAGCACGAACTCGTCCAATCTACCCTTATAGCCAGACAGCTTTTTTTCCATATCGTACCATGAGACCATACAATCCCGCCCGTCACGGTAGAGATAAATTACCCGACGGTACTCGGGAGTATATTGTTCATGGCTCTTTATCACTCGGGGGCGAGCAACAAAATCCATCGCCTCAGGTTTGTAATATGGGTCTGGCACGTAGTCATGAATCTGTTCTTTAGTAAGATCGAGATCAGGATGCTTGAGCAACGCGATCATTTGGCGGACCCAGGTATTCCCAGACCTAGTATAGGAAACGAGGAAGACATCATCTGGATAAATACGCCACTGCCGGGTGCTGGATCGTCTCCTCGTTACTGAAAACAATTGCACTGCAAAAACCCGTTTAAGGCACCGTATCATCTTTTGATCTAGAAACGGACCGTATTTTCCGGATTCTGAGGCGTAGAACGTTCGGGCTCCCTCAGTAACTCCTCTCTGTATAGACATCCGCATCGAAAAAGTACCAAGGGGTTCTGAGCCTTCTCATTCGGTTTTAGCATCAATGCTTATGCCTGTTGGAGGAAAATAACACCTTTAGGCTATTTGGAGTGAGCCGTCGCACTAGACGCAGCGGCCATCCCCTAATGGACCGCCGTTGTTGGGTCCTATGCCATTGGTTCAGCCAGGCGGGAAGCCAATCAGGTTCGGAATCCAATCTAGAGTCGAGTCCTTGATATGGAAGAACCATGAGAGATCGCTCCCGGCGTTTGATACACTCCTGTTGCGCAGCAACCTTTTCTCTGTTCATCCGCTTAAGTTTAGGATTTGGATGCCAAGGATGATAAGGTTTTTCTGAAGGATGCAACTTGATGGCCATTCCAATATTGCGGAGACGAGTATATAGATCTTTTCCCCCCGTGAAATTGTTTCCTTGAAAAATCGGATGTTGTTCGTAGCCATTGACTGCTAGCATCCACTTCTTCCGTATGGTAATGTAGCCGCCATAGTTAGTCGGAATCTCCAAATAACAAGTAGCATTCAGATAGCCAAGGGTGATGGGGTCGGTATCTTCCCCTGACTGATCGTAGCGGCGAAAGTACACTACCAGATCATCGTAACGCTCATGCTCCACCAAAATCTTTTCTAAGAAATCGGGACAGACAAAGACATCGGCATCGGGAATCACGAGCAGATTTCCAATGCTTTGGCGGTTCCCTTCATTGAAGCAATGTGACATTGAGTGCGGTTTGCCGGCGCGATCCAGCTAAGCCGTTCTCTTTCGCGGGGCAATTCTGCAAACCTAGCCATCTTTTCCAGTTCAACTTCGATTTGTTCGAGCAGGTCTTCGTAGGGGATCAGGAGCAAGTCACATCAATTTCTTGGTTGCAGCCAGGACTCTACATGGTCGTGCCACAAGCAAGGATAAAGGTCTGTCTTTCTCAGAAACTCGAGAAAATCACCTTCAAAAAGCCCTTGACCTGTCAGGTAGTAAAAGTAAGAAACGGTGACGTTTCTACCATCACGAAGGAGGTAAATTACCCGCTTGAATCTGGGGTCATAAGGATTATGGTTCTTGATGAGCCTTGGCGGCGCCATACTCCGAAGCATTTCCCGGTGGTCTTCCACCTCAATCGCGGGAATAACCGGATGCACCGAATGGAAATTAACCGGTTCCCCACTATCGTATCAGATGAGATTAGCCAAAAGGAATCTGGTCCAAGTATTTCCGGATCTGGGGTAGGAGACTATGAAGACGTCTTCGGGATAGAGCGCAACGCCCTGATCCTGTGTTACATTATCAGTATTCCCGTGCCGAAACAGATTAGACAGAACTTTTCTTAATAACACAGGTATTTTCTCCTTTGTTGACGTGAAAACGATATTCCTATTTTTTAATGATTTGCTGGGTTTTCCTGAGCAGTTTCCTTATTTTCTTCCACAAGGACCATATGGATGGTTTGAGATCTTCTATCTGGGGCGTGAAACCATCTAAATATAACCCTACTTGTTCTATGGATGCTACATAGTCAACAGAAAGATCCCGACGCCGAATAACCCATGATTGCTGATCTCGCTTAAGTTTATATGGGCCACGGAGCGTATTTGTGTGCCATGGATGATAGAGTTTTTTGGTGGGATGCCACATTATAGGGAATCCCGCATTCTTCAAGCGCGTAGATAGTTCCTGACTGATGTGTCCTGCACCCACAAAGATGGGGTGTTCTTCATACCCATGCACATAATCTATGCACTCGCGTCGGATAGTGAGACACCCTCCATAGTTCGTCGGGGTCCACAATTGGCAGATCTGTTGCAAGTGATTTAATCTGATTGGGAGTTCATGAGCGTTCTCCGGTTCATCCCATCTTCGAAAGTACAAAACCAAGTTATTTATTGTATTGTGGCTACCCCAAACGGTGTCCAAAAAGTCTGGTTCTACCGCGATATCGCCATCGCAAATCACTAAGATTTTTCCGCGGCTTTGCCTAATTCCTTCGTTTAGGCATTTTCCCACATGCCACTCACCTCCTCCCCCCAGACAGATAATGCGTGCATCCTCAAGCAGCGAAATCTTTTCCTTGAGTTGAGGATTGACGTCGGAGTAATACTCGACCCAGATAAACTCATATTCTCCTTGTGGGAACGATTGTTTTCGGAAAAAGTCGACGGTGTGAAAGGACTCTCGGAAATTTCCATCCCAGGTGATTACAGAGATGTTGAGTTGAGTCATGGCTTCAATTCCTTACAAACATCAACCCAGATACGCATGTTTCGGCAAATCTTGGAAAAGTAACCCCTAACCCCCTCTGAAAAGTCATTCTGTTCTCTGACCTTTGCTTCCAATTTGTGTGAAAGCTCTACATAACAGTCACCATAGTTCGTTGCCGTCAGTTCGATTTGCACCAGCAGATCTACCAGACGGTTAGTCAAAACCATACCCCAGTATTCTTGACCCAGGTCTTTTAGCAAATCATGTGGATGTCGTTTATGTCTCGATAGTGGTACCCCGAAGGCGACCCTATCATCCATCTTGTTAATGACTTTTCTTGCAAGGTAACTCGACCATATATCACCGTAGCGATCAATTTTTTGCCCGTTAATGACCTGCCCCATCACCACGTAGTAATAGCATGGAAGAATATCCCGATGAAACGCAGTGTTCTGGGTATTGATCGGGCAATTGGTTGATGGATCCAACACAACGGTTTCTTCTTTCAATCCAACCGGGTTGACGGGTCGGTACAATCTAGTGACGGCGTCAACATCAGGGTCACCTAGCCATAGACCAGCATTGATGACGATGCGTCCTTCGCTTTCAAAAAGCTCATAATCTTCACCTTCCAACCACCTGTAGGCAAAGGGATAACCGCGAGGATAGACTGTGTGGTCTTCTTCGATTTCGAGAAGTTGACAGATGTTGTACCATCCTGAATTCGAGCGCACAGTTTTCCACCTTTGCGAGGTTCCAACCTTGGCATGACCACCTAAATAATCAGTCTCCGTCGGATGGTTGTCGTCATCTACGGCTATTACACACTCACATCCTCGCTCGTATGCGATTAGATAACCAATATTCCTTCTGTTGTCGGAGTTATAAGGGATCACACTAGCAAGATCTGGCAATCGTTCTAACCAGCTACGTTGTGCATTCACATCCCAGTATTCAAAATGGAACCCTTGCTTTCTGAACGTCGCCACATAATCAGCGGTCTCTTTGGGTGTCTTACAGTCGCCGATAACCAAGATCTCCACATCACCCTTTCGCGAATATCGCTGGAAATTATCGGCAAACGCTTTAAGAACCCCGGGCAAATAAATCGTTGTGATGACAATCGAGTATCTCATGGCCTGATGCCCTCTTGCTCTGTCTAATTGGACCTTACACCTACCACACAGGTCGGACTCAAACCCAAAAAGGCAACATCTTTTTCAACCGACGAAAAGGCCAGGCTGCGGAACCAGCCAGTCCAAATCTGGTGATCGTCACCGAACAAAGTTCGCCTCGTAAAAACGATGGGCAAAGATAGTTGACGCAAATTATCGGTCTGAACATGGTTACAATCACGATGAAAACCAGTAAACTGCAACGCCCCGTATTGTTTACGATAGACCTTTGAACGATAGCAAGGACTTTGGAAGGGGATGAAGTTTTCGCAACTCATATTTACGCAATATGCCCCAACAACAGTTTGTTGATCCTCTTCAATTCGGGCTTTGTTATGTAGCCGAACTGGTTAAAGCAGAAATCACACCGCCAGTGGAACGGACTTGATTGGCCTAAGAATCTGCGATTCTGATCCTTGATCGTTGTTCGCAAATGCAACTGTGCAAACTATCGATAAGACCATCAAGTAGCCGAAAATTCCGTGATATCTACATTTTCACCAAACTTCACCTGATTCCGATCGACATCCATTACCCTGGCCTGATCTGCAAGAATGATTCCTCCTATTGGCCAAAGCCGAGTATACATAATCATGCGGATTATCATGCGATCTTTACCACGACATTGATACCGCTAAAGAAAGAAAACATCGAAAATACACAACCTTGCTTATCAACAAGAAACTCATCAACAGCTCTACGGGCGCCGAGAAGGGCATGGTGGCCATAATCTTCAAACACCAAAATCCCCCCTCGGACTAGCTTTGGGTAAACAAAATCTGCAACAAACCTTGTTGATCTATAAGAATCGCAATCTATCATCGCCAATGAGAACATATCGCTGGGAATATAATCAACGGTCTTTTGGAACTCCCCTTTCACAAGTTCAACGAATTGATAAAGCCGGAAGAGGGCTTTTACTTTTGAGAAATCTACATGATGGGTACTATTCCATTGTCTATCTATACCATACCTCTCTTCAGGAAATCCCTCGAATGTATCACATAAATAGAGCCTTTTATTCAAGTTCTTCCTCCGTATGAACTCAGCTACCAACAGTCCGGAATGGCCTTGATAAGAACCAAATTCGATAATATCGCCACCTATCCGCTCGACATGCTTTAGACATTGAAACAGGTCATAAGCATCTCTAACTTGGCATTTTCTCTTTACCTTCGTCAAAGAATAGCTATATATATCTTCAAATAATCCATCATCAAATTGACTTGTTATGTATACATGAGTATCTGCAATCCCAAGCTCTTTCAACTGATCATATTCGTTAAGGAGAGGGTAAGATTCACTGCCCCGAACTTTATAAATAAAGAGTACTTGATCCAGAGCAGAAATTCTCCTTACCTCATCAAAGACCTTGTGTATGATTTTGCTGACAGGGCTGATAACTACAATGGCTTCAACAGGTACACCAATCTTTGCTATTTCATCCAGTGAGCGAAGGTGAAGGACGCCATAATGCTCCAATTGCTTTATATCTCCGGTTGAGATAACACCGAGGCGAAAGTTATGTTTCAATAATCTCTTTGCCAGAGATATAGTAACATGATTCGACTCTGAAAAAACAATGAACGCGTTGTTTTTTGTTGATTTTTTCAAAATCTCGCTGTAAAGATAATTCTCAAATTCTTTGTCAGAAAACTCGCTCTCGAAAAGTATACCTCTGGTTACTTTACCAACACTATGTTTTTTCACTATTCTCTGGGCCGCATTACCGTAGTAAATCATTTTCTTCGTGACGCTAGCCAATGTCAT
>Ga0209636_10008743_pt1 | contig 10318 bp, 5 predicted proteins | sample DeeMarSWOR152_54_FD_187464 | JGI IMG/M metagenome (GOLD analysis project Ga0209636, IMG submission 187464) | Marine sediment microbial communities from White Oak River estuary, North Carolina - WOR-1-52-54 (SPAdes) (version 2) | ecosystem: Environmental > Aquatic > Marine > Intertidal zone >... | reverse complement strand
TTTATCAGAAATAAAGCCATTGACAGAAAAATGATGATTGCCAGCGAAATGATGCCGATCCGGGAGCGGTTCAAACGAAGCTTATTAATTCTATTATCTTTTTTTAAAAGTTCGATTTCATTTTGGAAGTTTTCAGCATTATATTTCAGTTCAAGTTCTTTAATCTTCAGCTTTGATTCTTCTGAATTGATACTAACGTTGGCTTCGGTATACAGTTCAAGGTATTTAAGTGCATTCTCCGGATCATTTCTTTCACGGTAAAACTTATATAAATTATCATATACACTTCTTTTAATACTGATCGAATTAACAACTTCAGCGTATTTCAATGATTCCTGAAATAAAGAAAGAGCTTTTGCCTTTTGGCCGGATGTCATATATGTTGCACCGATATTAACCAATACTGTAGCAAGCATGTTAAAGTCATTTAATTTTTCGCTTAATTCCCTGGCCTCGTCGAAATAATAAAGTGCCTTATCGTATTGTTTCAGGGAATTCGATACTTCGCCCATATTATTCAATGTAATGATAATATTTTTTTCATTCTTTATTTTTTGGGCAATCTCATATGCCTGGTTCAGGTAATCAAGTGCCCTGTCATACTCTTTCCTTTCATTGTAAAGTCCGCCAATATTATTTGTAATGATAAATACGATTTCATCATTTCCAAGTCCGGAATATATCAGTAGTGCTTTTTCAAAATATTCGAGGGCCTGATCATAATTGCGTGTTTGCAAATGAATAGCTCCAATATTGTTAAGGGTTTTGGCAATATCAATACTGTCACCCATCTCTTTTCTCAGTTCTAAGGCTTTTTGATAAAATTCGAGGCTTCTGGCGTAATTACTGAGCATGTAATATGCATTCCCAGTCATGTTGAGGGAATAGGCAATCCGGTATTTATCATTGAGTTTTTCTGCAAGATTAAGCGCGTGGGTTGCATATAAAAGGCTTGTGTCAAAGGAACGCTGCCAGTATAATTGAGAAAGCTCATTGAAAAAATCAATACGTGATGTGTCATTAACCTTCCTTAATTGGCTGACAAGGCTGTCGATATAAGGATCGGAATTAGCTCTTAGCGGTAAAAGGCTGAAAGTCATTCCGGAAATAATAATAAATAATGTCCGTGCTATGGACATACCTGGCGCATTTTAAAAAAAAGACTAAAGTATAAATTATAGATAAATAAAAACAATTATTTATATAATATAAAGGCCATTAATTTTTATCAAATTTTTCCTTTACCTCGCTGGAGAGTGCTCCTTTCAGTAATCGTGTTTCAATAATATCACCCGTTTCAACCTGCCTGGCATCTTTAATTGGTTTTCCTTTTGAAAGGGTTATGGAGTATCCCCTGTTCAAAATCTTATTCGGATCCAGGCCGGAGTTTACCTTTTGAAAAAGATCAAGTTGATTTTTTCTCAATTCCAGGTATTTATAAATGGGATGATGAAGCGATGTGATCAGGTTATTCAACAGCAGTGTTTGGATTCTGATATGATTATGGAAAGCTGAAAGGAATTGTTTAAAGGAAAAATTGATGTTGCCTGCAAAAATTTCCAAAAATCGACTGGAAATGGAACTTGCTTTATCAAGAAAATATCTGAGCTTATCTTTATCATGTTGCAATTTTATATTAACAACAGCGATAATCCGTTCCCTGATTGAGGTCAGAAGTTTCTGGTTATGTCCTATAACGGAAGCAACCATTCGTGTCAGCTTTGATTCAGCAAGTGATAGCATCCGGTCAAAATCATTCATTCTGTTTATCAGAAATTCAGCTACAGCTGTTGGTGTTTTCAGTTTTGTATGGGCTACCATATCAGTGATTGTATCATCCTGTTCGTGTCCGATACCGGTCAATACCGGCAGCGGAAACTGGGTGATATGGTAGGCAATGTCATAATTATCAAAGGTACTCAGGTCCGATTTAGAACCACCACCACGAATAATGACCACCACATCGAAGTATTTTTCATTTTTGTATATTTTTTCAAAGGCTTTGATTATGCTTGCTTCAGCTTGCTCACCCTGCATGATTGATGGAAACAGGACCCAGTAATAAATATATCCATATGGATTGTGTTCAAGCTGATTGATGAAATCTCTATAGCCGGCAGCTGTTTCAGATGAAATAACAGCAATTTTTTGAGGTACAAGCGTCAGGAGCAGCTCTTTATTCATATTCATAACCCCTTCCTTTTGCAGTCTTTCTATTATCTCCTGGCGTTTTCTTTCAATATCTCCAAGTGTATAGGTGGGATCAATATCTGTAATATTCAGGCTGTAACCATAAATTTCGTGAAATTCAACCTTTACGCTGACGAGTATTTTAATTCCCTGCTTCAACTCATAACCTGTTGTTGTTTCAAAATATGGTTTCAGCATCCGGAAGGTAAATGACCAGATCATTCCACGGGCCCTGGCTATAATACGGTCGGTATTTGGATCTTTTTCAATCAGTTCCAGATAACAATGGCCTGAAGCATTGATTTTGATTTCACTGATTTCAGCTATAATCCAGACGTTTTCAGGGAAATGGCCATGAATGATGGATTGGACCTCAAGGTTCAATTCTGAGAGTTTTAATATATGGCGGTCATTTTTAGTGGTCATTCTTTGATAAATCTTCCTGAAAGGATCTTGTCATCTGTTGTTATTCTGATAATATAGAGACCTGTATTCATGCCATCCAGTGAATTGATGTAAAATCCGGATTCGGTCAGGTAGGTCTTGCCTGATGATGATCTGATTTTGCATCCGGATGCATCATAAATCTCCCACTGCATGACCTGTCCTATGGGAAAGGCCAGGGAAATGAAGAGGGAACTTTTTACCGGATTTGGGTAGAAGTTCAGATCCTGATCCGTTGGAGGACAGGATTCCCCTGTAATGATGTCGTTTGCCACGCCCAGATTTGGAATGCCGTAGCCAATCAGGTTGTTGGGCCAGGGATACATGCTGGATGATTGTTCCAGGGTAAGGATAATTTCATAATTTGTAAGGTCCCGGAATTTTTGCCATAAACAGGCTGAAAGTCCTGCCATAATTGGTGAAGAAAAAGATGTTCCGTTACCTGAACCAACAGTACCATCGGTTTTTTGAATAATGGCACCGGAGCCAACAGAAACCACATTTGGTTTGATTCTGCCGTCAAAGGTAGGGCCTTGTGAACTGAAGTCAGCATAAAAACCTTCCGGATTTACTGCACCGACTGTCAGAACACTGTCGCCATCAGCCGGTGCAGTAATATACTTCCACTGTTTATTTCCTGAGTTTCCGGCACTTACGACGACCAGTATTCCTTTTGATGCTGCCATATCAGCTCCCCTGGTAACCATGGCGGTTTGACCGTCCATATCTTCATAGGTATAATTCTGAAGTGAGTCAGTGAAAATAGAATATCCTAATGAGGAATTAATTATATCGGCTCCAACACTGTCGGCAAATTCGGCTGCTGCTATCCAGTTTGCTTCCTCGATCCGGTATTCTGAAAAAACATCTTCTGACCGAAGGAGCCAGAACATGGCTTTAGGCGCGGTTCCCACCAGTTCTCCCGGTATATTCCCACCTATGATCGATAATACATGCATACCATGATTATGTTCTCTGTAAACATCATTCCCTGCTCTTACGAAATCTTTAGTTCCCAATATTTGCCCGTTGATATGCAGACTATCAAAAGCCCGAAGCGAATCGACATTATTGAAACCATCATCCAGTATAGCAATTAGCATATCCTGTCCCTGGTATCCCTCCTGATGCAATCTTTCGCCATGATGCAATATGATCTGCTGGCTGGCCAACCCGTAATCAAGCGTACTTATATTTTTATCATCACGGAATGCTTTAAGAACAGGCTCGTTCAAATGAGAGCTCGGGTATAATAATTTGGTATGACTGATGAAGGATTGTTGGTTAAGCAGTGTAACAAGGGCCGAGTCCATGGTTTCAATAACCGCAGCATTAAACCATTTGCTGGTATATAATAATGTGGCATTGAGTTTCCGGAGGCTATCTGTGTAAACAGGATTGACAGGCAGGTCGGATTCAGTTACCGGAATACCATAGCGAATCCTTCTGTTTATGGCCCGGTCTGATAAAAATTCCTCCGGACTGCTAATTGTATAAGGCGTTCCATTCTTATCTGTAAAGGAGATCCAGAATTTGTAGATATTAGACTCCTGGGCTATAGCAGGATTGAATATAATCCACAGAAGTAATATGATAATGCTCCTTTTCATACCGTACAAAAATAATAGAGATTACGATTTGTGGTGTGGCTGGCATTGATTCTTTTTAATGGGTGTCAATTCTTCATTTCTTGATAAATGTGCTTAGCCCAGGCAGTGATGTGCTTTTGTATCCTTTCCAGCCGCCAGGGTGTGTTTATAGTATTTGTTTGACTTTGCCCGCAATCTCTCTCTATATAAGGTAGAGATAGGAGATTGGAATTTAAATAATTTGAAGATTTTACCTCTCAGGAATTATATTTTCCAGGTCCGGTTCGGGAATGGTGCCCAGATTTTTTTCAACTTCTTCCATGAATTTCATTACTTTCTCTTCAAGTACCTCATCATTAAGTAATTTACCATTTTCATAATATAGCTCATATTCCAGTTGTCCATCATCATTATAATATTGCCATGTTCCATCCAGTCTGCTCTGGACATATTTTCCATCAATAATAAGCTGACTTTGGGCATTGTATACCCTGTAAGGTCCATCGAGTTCGTTATCTGTATAATGAGCGGAAAGCCGCAAAGTTGAATCTTCATAGAATTGCAACCAATCACCATGTTTCATGTCTGATTTCCAGTCAAGGTATTCTGCAACCTGACCGTTTGTATAGTACTTTGTCGATAGCCCGTTTTTCTTGCCGTCTGAATATGTTTCAATATATGAAAGAGTCTGCGAATAATAGGAATAATACTTCCAGATGCTATCTTTTTGAGTGTTAACATATTTACCTTCTGCAGCAAGTGCACCATTCATATAAAACAACCGGGTGTAAGCACTTATGCCGTCGGGATAATAGTCCATCAATGCTTTTGTTTCACCGTTCTCGAAATACCGGCTGAATAATCCGCCTGGCATATCATCTTTAAAATATCCTTTATACATTATTGTTCCATCAGGATAATGTTTTTTCCACCAACCCTGTTTCCTGCCCTGGTTATCCAGTTGGTTCCAGGTGGTGTCGTTTATGGCCTCCTGGGCGCACAGACTCATCATTAAATGAAGCAGAAGGATGAGTATTAAGTTTTTTCTGAACATATAATAGAATTTATAAAAGAGCTGTGCCAAGGCGCAGCTCTTTTATATTTTATATCTCAATGTTGCTCAACTGTTTGGTGATCTGATAGTCGTATTCGGGGTATTCATATATCGGGATACGTGGTTCAGTCTGACCGATACTGTAACCAAATAAACCTTCATATTCATTAGGATCTTCGCCAAGTTCTTCAAGCTGTCTGAGGTATTCATGAATTGATTTTGATTCGATAATGATCACCTTTCCCATTTTGTTAATAATAGGGCTATGATTTCTGGTCATATCATGATCGAACTGAAGTATCCGCCGTCCATACCTTGTGATACCTACCACTCTGAATGTCAGGCTTTTACCTACGCCGGGCAGATTAAGTACATTTCGGTCGGTTCCCAGGAAGGGCAAGTCGGCAAAACGCCGGAGAGCCGCGATATTTTCAACCATCATTTCAGGGTCTTCCGGGAAAAGCCTGATCGTTTCATAATGTTCCTTTTCAATTTTCCCGATGATTTTCTCTTCAAGCTGTTCCTGTACAACTCTTGCATTGGGTGCGAAGTTAAAGTTATTTTCCATATACCCTTTTACAGTAAATGTATAATAGGGGAGTATACCCACTTCGTTCATTACCTGCCGGAGTTTAGCAGTATGTCCCCTTCTTGAGGCAGCAGTTGTAAAGACCAGCTGGTTTGTGATGATCCAGCCTGCATTGATCAGTTTTTGGATTGCTTCTCTGGCTTCGGGAGTAATTTCCATCGGTGATTCGAAATGAGTTTGAATGATAAACTGAGTGATACCGATTTTCAGTGCTTTTTGTTTAAAATCGCTCAGGATTTTCGATAATTCGGGTGTTACCCTCTGGGGCAGGTAGGCCAGAAGCCTTGTTCCGAGCCTGATACGCTGCAATTCCGCAATTTTCCCACCTTCAGGTAATTTTTTATTTTTCAAACGCTTGTTTTTGGCCATTTCATATACAGCATCAAGCAGGTTTTTCAGGGTCTGATCAGAGCTCATCAGTGCATCTCCGCCGGTGATCAGGATATCTCTCAACTGTGTATCATCCTCGAAATATTTCATCAGCTTTTTCAACTTCTCAGGCCATTTTTCAGTAGGAAGGAGTTTATCCAGATCAAAATTCAGGTTTCCTCTCTGAAAATCAAACATCCGCTGGCATGATGTACAGAGGCCACCACAGGCTCTGCCCATGGAATCCGGGATAAGGATAGCTACTTCCGGATATCTTCTGTGTATATTGTTGTATGATGGAAGGATCCATCCGGCGGCGTTTGGTTTGCCTGGTACAACCTCATCCTCTTTCTCCCAGGCGACAATATTTCCAAATTCATCAACAAGCTGGCGGCTGTAGACAATATAATGCCTGATTGCAAGGTCTGCTCCGATGGCGAAATAGGGGACACGTACATGAAGTAAAGAGAGATAATAAGGATTCACGAAAAATGGTATACCAGCTTTTTCTGCATCATACAGTATTTTCATGGTATCCGGATCAAGAGAATGTCCCAGCATTTCATTCAGCAGGTCCGGCGAACGGACAGCAAATCTTAAAAGGAACTTAAAGTTATCCCACCATTCCCTCACCAACTTCTGTTTTTCTTCATGTGACAATCCTTTCTCAAAAAAGTATTTATGATCCTTTATTTCACCGGAATCGATTTTTTCTATCAGAAGATTTATGATCCTTTCTTTGTTTTCCTTTCTTAATTCAACGATTCTTGGATCAAGTCCGGAAGGATATCTTTCCATCCATTTTTCAATGGTATCTCTTTCGGGTATGATTTGCGTACTTTCTCCCCTCAGCTGTCTGAACAGACGGATCATGTCGATGAAGAAATCAGGTTTGGCGCCTCCCGTTCCTTTGATCACGGCAAGCCATATCAGACGGATGGGATTGCTGACTGCAATTTCACCGCGCAAATTGAGATCGGGATATTCAATGCCTGCATGGTCGATATAATCAAGTATCCGGATGATTGCATAATCATTCCAGGAAAGTTTTTCGAAGTTTTCACGTTTGGTTATTTGATCACTTTGAAACCTGAGGGCATCTTTACGGGAACTATATTCCGAAAGGATCCAGTTTCTTACGCCGATCTGAGCTTCAGTTTCGTTTTTGGATTCCCTCATAATGGTTTCAAGCATGGGATTTTCCCTGAGTAGACTTCTCAGGAGGCGGTGGGAGCGCACACTGATGGCAATTCTGTCAAGTTTTTCATTTTCTGTCATGTTCATAGGACTTTTAAAAAACCGGATTCTACAAGTTACAAAAATTTTATTATGATAGATCTAAAAACAGAACAGAGGAGTTTTTTTCGAAACTCCTCTGTTCTGTTTTTAGATAAATGAAGTCTATTTAACTTCTTCAAAGTCAACATCGGTTACTTCCTGATCATCTTTAGAATCTTTGCTTCCGGATGATTCGGGTCCGGGGGCTCCTGCTTCTGCTCCTGCCCCTGCTGCCTGACTTGCTTTATATAATTCTTCAGAAGCAGCCTGCCATGCAGTATTAAGTTCAGCAGTCGCTTTCTCCATTGCTTCGAAGTCTTCCTTTTTGTGCGCTTCTTTAAGCTTTTCCACAGCTTTGTTAATCGGTTCTTTTTTGTCTGACGGCAGTTTATCGCCAAATTCCTTTAACTGTTTTTCTGTCTGGAAGATAAGGCTATCAGCTGCATTCAGTTTATCGATCCTCTCTTTGGCTTTTTTGTCAGCCTCTTCATTTGCCTTTGCCTCCTGTTTCATTTTCTCGATTTCTTCATCGCTCAATCCTGTCGAAGCTTCTATCCGGATACTCTGCTGTTTCCCGGTTCCTTTATCTTTTGCTGATACATTCAGGATACCATTTGCATCAATGTCGAAAGTAACCTCAATCTGGGGAATACCTCTTGGTGCCGGAGGAATGCCATCTAAATGGAATCTGCCAATTGTTTTGTTATCTTTTGCCATTGACCGTTCTCCCTGAAGCACATGGATCTCTACCGATGGCTGATTATCTGCAGCGGTTGTAAATGTTTCCGTTTTTTTCGTTGGGATGGTTGTATTTGCTTCAATCAACCGGGTCATAACTCCGCCGAGTGTCTCAATACCCAGCGATAATGGAGTTACATCGAGCAGAAGCACATCCTTGACTTCACCGGTTAACACTCCACCCTGGATTGCAGCTCCAACTGCCACCACTTCATCTGGATTTACACCTTTTGACGGAGTTTTGTTAAAGATTTTTTCTACAGTGGACTGTATTGCCGGCATCCTTGTTGCACCCCCTACAAGTATAACTTCATCAATATCAGAAGGCTGGTATCCGGCATCCTTGAGGGCTTTTTTGCAGGGCTCAACGGTCTTCTGGATCAGATGATCTGAGAGATTTTCAAATTTTGCCCTCGTAAGGGTTTTAACCAGGTGTTTAGGGATACCATCCACTGGCATAATATAGGGCAGATTGATCTCAGTCTGGGTTGAACTTGAGAGTTCAATCTTTGCCTTTTCGGCAGCTTCCTTCAATCTTTGCAAGGCCATAGGATCCTTTCTGAGATCAATATTTTCATCCTTTTTAAATTCTTCTGCCAGCCAGTTGATGACGGTTTCATCAAAATCATCACCACCCAGATGGGTATCACCGTTTGTTGATTTTACTTCAAAAACGCCATCGCCAAGTTCAAGTATCGATATATCAAAAGTTCCACCTCCCAGGTCAAACACTGCAATTTTAATATCTTTATTTTTCTTGTCTAGGCCATAAGCCAGAGAAGCTGCTGTTGGCTCGTTAATAATCCTCTTCACCACAAGTCCGGCTATCTCTCCGGCTTCTTTTGTAGCTTGTCTTTGAGAATCGCTAAAATATGCCGGAACCGTAATGACTGCATCGGTCACCTCGTGCCCAAGATAATCTTCTGCAGTCTTTTTCATTTTCTGAAGGATCATTGCAGAAATTTCCTGTGGTGTATATTTTCTGTCATCTATCTTAACGCGTGGTGTATTGTTTTCACCTTTAATGACTTCATAAGGGACCCTGTTGATCTCGGTCTGAACCTTGTCATAGGTTTCACCCATAAATCGTTTAATGGAAAAAACGGTTTTTATTGGATTCGTGATTGCCTGACGCTTTGCAGGATCTCCAACTTTCCTTTCCCCATTTTCCACAAAAGCGACCATTGATGGAGTGGTCCTTTTGCCTTCACTGTTGGGGATTACTACAGGTTCGTTTCCCTCCATTACTGCAACACATGAATTTGTAGTTCCCAGGTCAATACCAATAATTTTTGCCATTTTGAAAGATTTTTATAATGTTCGTAATCCAATTTTCTATTTTCAGTCAATGATTATGCCAGATTACTAAATTGACAACATTTTGTTATTATGACACCGCATTTACCCTGATTATTTCAGGAACAGTTTTGATATGTGACAAAAAGTCAGTCATCAAAGTAAATTTGTGTATTTGTAAATTGGTATACTGGTGTGTATGGGTATTGGGTTGGAGTGTATTTAGATTGGGGTTGGTGCCGGGTAAATTGCTGTCGGCTGTAGCATACGGGACTTTTTAAAAAATGAAGATTGTAATTAATTCATATTCTTTTAATTATACATATTGTTAAACAAGAAATATGCTAACTTTGGTTTTATCTGAAAGATAATTTTAAACTTTGTATCGTGAGTTGTGAATCGTGAGTTGTGAGTTGGGGGGCATGGTTTGATTAAATTTGATAACGAACCTGGATTCGATTTAGGAATAAATGTTAAGGTATTAATATTAATGATTTATAAATGATTTGAGGCTATTGGAATAATGGAAGGATGGAATAATGACTAGAATTTAGAATTTAAAATGACTAAAATTATTTTATGAGTAGAGAGTTTAAGAAGATTTTGAGTAATTTCAAATTTTAGTTCATTCCAAATTTTAGCTCATTCCAAATTTTAGCTCATTTCAAATTTAGGCTCATTACAGTATTCCAATAATCCGAAATTCCATATTTTCATAGAATAAATAAGATAATAAAGGTTATTCCTGAATCAAGTTAAAAATTTAATTCA
>Ga0209636_10008742_pt1 | contig 10318 bp, 3 predicted proteins | sample DeeMarSWOR152_54_FD_187464 | JGI IMG/M metagenome (GOLD analysis project Ga0209636, IMG submission 187464) | Marine sediment microbial communities from White Oak River estuary, North Carolina - WOR-1-52-54 (SPAdes) (version 2) | ecosystem: Environmental > Aquatic > Marine > Intertidal zone >... | reverse complement strand
TTTGATAACCTGTTCCTTGGGATTGACCTTACTGCTCCCTATTTACCGAAAATGCTCAATTGGGTTGTTTCAGGGGGTATTTCCCTGCCGCTTTTTGATCATCAACCTGATCAGCCCACACATATAATCGAATTCCTCCAACCTTATCCCGATTCGATGGACATCCGCTACCAGTATCATCACAAATTCGGAAATGGTGTGCCTGTTGGCAGGTTGGGAACTTCTATGAAGCTGAGATTCAATAAACTTGCTGTTGAAGCCTCATTTCACATGAATAAAACCCTGAAAGAAGGTGAATCAGTTTACTGGCAGAGCAGACTCACAGATGGAGAAATAGAATACCGGGAAATCACATACCAATATGACCTGGGGCAAACATTTGACTATTATGCTGCAATCGCATACCAGGCAATTGACTGGCTTGCTGTCGTATTATCATTCGATGGTATAGACTCATCTGGCGGATGGACTACAGAAACCGGTAAAAAAGTTGGAACAGGCAATATTTCACTTCATTCACTTGGAGTTGGATATGAAATACAGGTATCACCTAACCTGCGTCTGAATCAGTATTTACAGTTGCCTGTATCAGGAAAGGATATGATGGCGTACTGGATTTTTCAGACAGGAGTCAGCGTGAATTTTATACCATGAGGATACTTAAAACGAGGAAGAGTCCTGAAAATAGAAATCAGGAAAATGAAGTGCAGGGTCACAGAGTCACAGGGTTTCAAGGTTACAGGGTCACAAGGTAGCAAGGTCACGTAGCCTCAGGATTACAGGGTCACAGGGTTTTAGGGTCACTGGGTACAAAGATACAGGATCTCAAGGTCGCAGGGTAAAAGGGTTTCAGGATTATTAGGAGTATGGGAGTGAAAAAAAGTAGTCTGAGATTATTGACATATCATATGAGATTATAGGTAATCTTAAATAAGTAAATTTTTGATTATCAGATAAACAAGCATCAGGAATGACGAAAGCATTCATATTATTAATCTTATTTTCAACAATTTTCCATTATTCATACGGGCAATTTGAACAGGTAATTATACCGGGTGACCTCAAACAGCAGACCATTATTACCGAACCTGTCACACTCCGGAAAGGGTACCTGAGATCGGGATTAGAAACGGCTTTCATAATGGTGGATAAATTGTTTGACGAGAAAGGTGACAGAAATTACATTCAAGATATGAATTTCTCGGGTAAAAGGTGGGGAGTTATCTTAAGCAGTCAATACGGACTGACAGATAAGCTGGAATTATCTCTCCGTATCCCATACATAGCCCAACGATACCTGGTGTCAATTAAAGTTGAGGAGGTTTATCATGAAGAAGATACTCTGATATCGTTTAAGTCGAAAGGGAACGGGATCGGTGATATTGAAGCCGGCATCAGGTTTCAGATTCTTGAAGAAACATCGGCGAGACCTTCTGTTACTGCCGGGCTTGACCTCACGTTACCAACAGGACGTAAAAATCCAACAAACATTAAAAATGAACTGGAGTATAATTATCCAACAGGTGATGGGATGATCGCATTTGGTATCAATCTTGATATCAGGAAAACAATTTATCCTTATTCAGTCAGGTTAAGGTCTTATTATGAACATTATTTTAAGGGCAAAAAAATCCTGGAGCCGGGGGAAACGGAGACTGAATTCAAAGATGGTGATATGTTTATCATACGGGGGAACTTCAGTGTGCACCTGAACGACTGGATTGCCCTGTGGAATGAATTATCCTTTGCGAGGAATGGAGAGGATACGTATTACTATATTGTATCAGAGACATCACCTGCTGCCTGGGGCGTGGACTATAATCCGGCCCTTTATTTCCAGATCCGCCGGGTAAGGTTTCTTCAGGGAATCTTGATCCCGGTATTTGGCAGAAACAGTCTTGCCGATCCGGCCTATGCGTTCGGGCTGCAGTATACGTTTTAGGAGATTAGAAGATTTCAAGATTAGAAGATTGCAAGATTTAGAATATACTAAGATTAAAAGATTCCAAGAATGGGATACTGGAATACTGGAATACTGGAATACTGGAATACTGGATATTTGGTCTAATTAAAGAATTCTCATATCAGAATTTTAGAATCTTTGAATCTTTCAATCTTTTAATCTTCTAATCATACTAAATTCCATCACTCAGATAATTTCTTATTTTTACTATTTTAGCTTTAGTTATTCCATAATCATAATCTGACCTTTTTTAATCATGGAAAAATCTGTAAAGCCCGATAAAAATTACCTGAGAAAAGGGGTATGGGTCCTGTTAACGATAACAGGCATCGTAGTACTGGCGGTTGGTATTCTGCATCTTATATTTTATCTGACCCGAACTGAACCAGAAGCGGTTTCTATCACATGGATTATTACCGCTGCTGTAATCCTGGTCATTTGGATCATCAGCTATCCGATCATTTATTACTGGATAAAGAATCTCGAATATATTGTTTACGATGATCGTGTATCCATCCACAAAGGTATTGTAACAAAAACGATACAGAACATTCCGTTTCGTGCCATTACGGATTTTGCACTCGTCCGGACCCTGTATGACCGGGTACTTGGGATCGGGTCGATAAAAATACAAACTGCCGGCAAGTCGACCCAGACACCATCTCAATATGAGGGGAGCTTATCAGGTTTACTGGACTATGAAACACTGCACACTGAACTAAGGACAAAAATAAGGTTATTGCATCCTGTAGCTGAGTCGGTAACCACCGCAGAGCCTGGCAGGACACAGGGTAATATATTACTTGAGGAGATCCTGCATGAGTTGAGAGCGATACGCAGGGAATTGGGGGAGCGATGAAGAGTCTGCTTTTTAATAGTTTCCAAGTCAGTGAGACTTGAATTTTGCGAACCTGCGAGCAGAATTCACAGGTAGAACTGATGCCGATCTGCCGGAAGGGGGAGAGGGGTCTCGCCTTTGTAAGTTAATAGTCGAGCTCTTGAACATCAGGCAGTATGTTTTTAAAATACTGAAAAAAAAATAGTAATTGATAAAATTTTCTTATGTTTACTGAAAATATTCCGAACAAAATAGTTCATTTACCTGATCTGAACTTATCTAACTTATTTCTTTGATTGCTGTATAATAAAAAAATAAAGAAATAAACTAATTCCTGTAGTAGCATTTAATAATAATTATTTTACTTACATATGTTTGTTTTTGAATGAGTTGTAGCCATTAGCTGAAAAAATTATAAAAAGATATATTTAACTCAGTATCTAAATCTCAAACTACTAAATTTCTAATTATGAATTCACTATTACAATTTATTACTTCTTTATCAGGAAAAACGATAAAAAGAATACTCTTTTTGATATTATTTTCCGGAAGTACACTTTTTGCTCAGATCCCGGTTTTTGAGGTGGTGGAGGGTGAAAACCAGGATACGGCTTTTCTTGAAGACACCCGGCAAAAGTCAGTTGAAGCTGCGTGGTGGTCAGCCTATGCAAGGGGGAGTGATTACTGGGTCTATTTTACCTGGGGTGAACTTTACAATAGTTGTCCCTGCAGCAAAAACTGCTACCTGCAGGTTTGGGAAAAGGGTGTACTGGTCTTGCAGACCGGATGGCTGGGCAATCTTCATTCCTACTCAGGCGATGCATACAAACACGGCCTTGGTCCTTCACAACAGGGACAATATACGTGGAAACTGCCATATACCGGTAAAACATATCTGATCAGTCCATCATTTGATTGCTGGTATAATTGCAGCGGATACTGGCAGGCGGGCGGAACGCATTATGCATCGACATCGGCCATAAAACCCCCAAAGAATGTGGCAGCATCTGACAAAGTGTCTGATTCTTATATTACTGTTTCATGGGGGGCACAGACGGATATTCCAAATGCTCAGCATGGCTACATTATATACAGAGATGGTGATGAGGTTAAACGAGTATATAACGGAGTTTTTACCTGGACGGACAATAACGTCTTGCCAGCAACCGAGTACACCTATATAGTGAAAACCTACACCAATGATTGGGGAGGAAAAGTATCTTCTGGCGTTTCGGCTGTAGGCCGTACTTTCGATCTCGGGTTAGCAGCCACCAGCGATTTGAAAGACAGGGTCAGACTCACATGGACCAATGCTACATCCATCGGGGCACAGAAATATAAGATTGAAAGATTTGACGGAGAGATTACAGACGTATTAAACGACAATATTGATAAAGGTACTACCACCTATTCAGATTATGACGGGATTCCCGGATATGTATACACATATATTATCACACCGTTGGCAGACGGAAAGACGTTCTTCCCTGACGATGCAGACGGGAAAAAATTACCCAACGGTAAGTTCAGTGGAGAAGTGAAAGCACCTTTTGGCGGGGGAGTAGCTGATGTTCAGATATGTGCGGTGAGATTGGATAGTATTCCCGGAGATACTACTTCAAGGTATTGCGATAGTACGGATGCCACCGGGTATTTTGAGATTGAACAGATTTACTATTATGATGAGGCCGCTTTCAGGCTGTTACCAAAGAAAGGGGAACACGGATTCAGCCCCGCTTACCTTGATAGGACCCTGCAGTTGGGAGCTTCCTCCATCGGCAATCTGAATTTCACCGATACTTCATCATTCACGGTATCAGGTCAGATCATTCAGCATGCCAATATGGGAGATTGTTATGTAAAGAATGTGGAGATCCTTGTGGATAATCTGTATAAGGGGACCAAAACTGATCAGGAAGGGAAATTCGTGCTAACTGTTCCGGAAACAGGAACATATACGTTCAAAGCCCGGATGGAAAACCATTACTTCAGTCCTTCTGTACATTCTTATTTTATAGATTCAGATTCTGTAAAAGTAAATTTTGAAGATACCACAAGGTTTTTCCTGGATGGTTATGTTTTAGCAAGTTGTAATATTTATATCGGACAGGCAGATTTGCGGATATATTCAAAAGATCTGCCCGCATCATGTTTTGATACGACAATTACCACCGAATTGGAAACAGGATATTACAATATTGAATTACCTGCAAGATCTTATAACCTTGAACTCGTGAAGTTCTATCCTCTGGATGAAAATATTGTTACTGCTGAAGATGTGGAGACCTACTTTAATACCCAGATTGTGGATCTTACATTTGGAGATGTAACAAAAGATTTTACTTACAGGAAACCACCCACCATGACTGTCATCGGGTTTGATGAATATGGTTGCGATCCCTATGATGTACCAATTGTTGAACAGGCTGTACAGTATAACTTATTGTTTGAGGTCCGTGAATCATTTGGCGAAAGCACATGTCTTGCAGATACGGGTTATGTGGTCATATACGATGGCCTGGCAGATGAAAGCAACAAGGTGGATACCTTATACCTGGAAGGAGGCAAAGCAACCTATATGTTAACTCCCGGGGCTCCCAATATTATTGCACCTTACCTTAAACATTTTGAGGCAGTTGCATATGTGGAAGGTGAGGAGGATATGTTCAGCCAGGATGTTCTGGTTGTGGGTAACCGCCCGAGGGAAAAAACATTTACCACAGTATCGCCGGAAATACCCTTTATGATCCTGCGTGATCCGCCCGGTGATGCCAGCTACAGTTATTTATCGAGCGGAACTACCACACAGACAGCACTTCGTTTCAGCGCCAAGCAGAGTTTCAGCGCCAATATCTGGGGTGAAGTAAAGGTTGGAGCGAAGTTTGAAACAGGATTTATTGTTTCAACTGAATTCGAAGTATGGGGGAAAGTCAAAGGTTCACTCGAAATCGGGGCTTCAATAGGTGCACAAAATGAGTTTTCACTGAGTATTACCAACTCGGAGGAATTTACCACATCGGGGAATCCTGATATTACGGGAGAAGAAGGGGATATATTTGCCGGTTCCGCCCTGAATATCATTTATGCACTTACCGATGTGATCACGTATAATCCTGCCACATGCGGGGTTGATAAAACCGTTGAACTGATCATAGGAACCGACGGTTTTGTAACGACATTTATTTATACCGAGGATCATATCAGAAATGTCCTGATCCCGCAACTTACCCAGATCCGGAATATCTACCTTGCACAGGGAAGTGACTCTGCAGCATTGTACACGAACCAGATCAATGTATGGCTGCAAACACTTAAACTGAATGAAGATCTGAAGCAAAAAGCCGAATTCATCGAAAACAGGTCGGTAAGTGCAGGCAGTAAATATGAAGCCTTTAAGGAGGTCTCCACTACCAAATCCATTGCCCTTGAATTCAGCCTGTATATTGAAATGGGAGTCGCTATAGAGGCAGGCATTGATGTTGGTGGTAGCGGTATCAGTGGTGGTGTGGAAACAAAATTCAGAACAGAATTCGGCGCATCAGCATCCCTGGCCCAGACCATTACCCGCAAAACGGGCTTTGTGCTCGATGATGATGACCAGGGTGATTATTTCAGTGTGGATATATTGGCTGATGAAGTATATGGAACTCCTGTGTTCAAGCTTGTCAGCGGCCGCACCAGCTGTCCATGGGAACCTGGTACGCAACCCAGAGAGGGTGTCCAGCTGATATCTGATACATATAATGAGTTTGTTGATGATCCCAATGGTGAGGCTGTCTTCAAGCTTCAGCTGGGGAACACGAGCCAGAGCGATGAACCGAGGGACTATAACCTGGTCTTCTTCCAGGCCAGCAATCCCGACGGGGCCATTCTTACCCTGGGCGGCAGTCCGGTGCAGGGTGGAATCCTGACTCCATATACCATCCCTGTCGAAGAACCAATCCCTGCGACTGTAACAGTTAAAAGAGGCCCGGAAGCATTTGACTACAACAACCTGCAGTTTGCCCTGGTGTCTGGTTGTGGGGACGGTGCCATAGCAGATACAGTGTCACTGTATGTCCACTTCAGTAGTCCTTGCAGCAATATATCCATGACAAGACCACTTCAGAACTGGATCCTTAGCACTCCGGATAATAATAAACTAAAGGTACGCCTTGAGGGTTATGATCCTGCACTGTTGTCACTGATAAAGCTTCAGTATTCCGATGCAGGTAAGAACAACTGGATCACCCATATGACAGTCGAAAAGTCTGAACTGGGTGTAGACAAAACAGATGTGGTCTGGGTATTTGAAGGAATCCAGGAGGGACTTTATGATCTCCGTGCAGTGGTAGAGTGCAATGAAGGGAAAGTCTACTCTGATATTCTCACAGGTCTGATTGACCGGATGCCGCCTGAACTGTTTGGTTTACCTGAACCGGCTGATCTTGTTCTTGATAAGGGAGATAAGATTATGGCTTCATTCAATGAAGATCTGAATTGTTATAAAGTAACCAAAGCACAGGTTTTATTTACCAATCTGACAACGAATGAACAGGTTGATTTCTCAGTAGGGTGCAACGGAAATTCAATCATTATTGTTCCGGATTTTTCAGGTTTGACATTCGAAGATGATACCTTTAATGTTACCGTTGCAGGCATCGAAGACCAGTATGGCAATGTGATCACTGAATCGATCGGCTGGTCATTTCTTGTTCCCGGACCTGAAAATGTTGTTATCAATGAGGATGAAGATTCAGACAATGACGGATTGATCAATAAGGATGATAATTGTCCCTATTCGGCCAATGCCGGGCAGGAGGATATGGATAGTGATAATATTGGAGATATCTGCGATGAAGACTTGGATGGTGATGGCATACTTAATCTATATGATAATTGCCTGCTGATCAATAACCCTGGCCAGGAAGACAGCGATGGTGATGGCATTGGTGACCTCTGCCAGTATCCTGCAGGTGTTAAACCGGTTGCAGGACAGCAATACATGTTTGATGCCTACCCGAATCCTTTTGCTGACTACACCACTATCAAGTATAGTGTACCAGTTGAAAGTTATGTGGTAATCAGGATATTCGATATTCTGGGTAACCAGGTAACCAGCCTCGTTGGTACGGAAATGCTGCCTGGTAATTATGAATTGATATGGGATTCAAAAGAATACAGTGATGGCATTTATTTCTTTTCTATATTTGCCCGTTCTGTAAGTACCAATGATCAATTCTGGCAGACGAAGATAATGATGCTGACCAGGTAAAACAGGGAAGGTTTCTTTCCATAAATATTGAAGATCCGCTCTGCCGGAAACGGAAGAGCGGATCTTTTATTTATTCCACTCTCAGGCTCTCTGACGGATTCGTTACGGCAGCAGAATAGGCTACATAGCTCACTGTTAACAGGGCAATGATAAGGACGACTGCCGCAACCATGACCAGGAAAAGAACATAAAGAACAGGAGTAAAGTCGATATGATATGCGAAATTCTGCAGCCATTGTTTAATGCCGAAATAAACCGGGATTGCCAACGCAGCTGAAATGCCGAGTAGTTTTACAGTTTCGCGTGATAACAGGATTAAGATTGTGTTGATAGAGGCACCTGCTGTCTTCCTGATGCCGATTTCCCTTGTGCGCTGGGTGGTGCTGTAAGAGATCAAACCAAGCAAACCAAGGCAGGAAATAAAGATGGAAAGTATGGAAAAAGCCAGCAAGATTTGCCCTGTCCGCCGTTCCGGTTCAAAAAGCTTCCCAAATTCATCATCAAGCCAGAAATATTCAAACAGGTAACGCTGGTTAAAAGCTTCCCAGGTGTTTTTAATAAAATCGATAGTTTTCGGGATATCTCCACTCTCCAGTCTGACAACGATATACCCTTCCCAGTTTCCCGGCATGAAATGGAAGATCATGGGGTGGATATCTTCATGCATGGATTCATAATGAAAATCTTTCACAACACCGATGACTGGCATAAACCTGTCCTGATCTCTTGTTTCCCCGGGTTCGACAAATCTTGTATTTAGGGGATCAGTTAAACCAAAAACCTGGACAGCCGCTTCATTAATAACTACAGCAAATGAATCGGTAGGCCTATCAGGACTGAAAAATCTGCCTTCTTTCATCGTCAGGCCCAGAGCATCGGCATATTCATAACTCACATAAGCTGTCATCAATAAGAGAGTTTGACTAAAGTCCTGTCCCTCAAGCCAATGTGCATTGTTCCAGAATTGTCTCGATGGAATATGAGTTGAATTACCCACACTGATGATGCCGGCTTGCTGTTTGAGTTCCTGTTTAAAAGCATCAATTTGGTCTTTAAGGGCATCTGATCTTCTGATAACAAGCACATTATCCTTTACGAAACCCAGGTCTTTTTTTTGCATATATGATAATTGCCTGTAAATGATAAAGGTTCCCATGAGAATGGCAATGGTAACGGTGAATTGTAATATAACCAGGATACTTCTGAGCAATCCTCTCCCGGAACCCGGGACCAGTTCCCCTTTCATGACAGTTACTGGATTAAAGGAAGCAAGGACGAAGGCGGGATATCCCCCTGCAATCAGACCAACCAGAATAGCCAGTAAAATGAGTAACGGGATTGTGTAATAACCTTTAGATATATCAAATTCCAGATCCAGCCTGATCATATTATTATAATAAGGCAGCAAAAGATATACAAGTATCACAGCAATCGCCAGTGATATCATACTCAGGAATACCGATTCAGTAAGAAATTGGCTGATGAGGTAAAGCCGGTGCGATCCCGCAACTTTCCTGATACCAACTTCCCGTGCCCGGACGACTGACCTTGCTGTGGCCAGGTTCATGAAGTTTATACAGGCAATAATCAGGATAAGTACAGCGATAATGGAAAAGATATAAACATAAGCCGGATTTCCTCCAGGTTCAATTTCTACCTGCAGATTTGAATGAAGGTGGATATCAAGGAGTGGTTGAAGAAAATATCCGAATGTATTCCCTGCAGCCTCAAATTGTTCAAGGTTAAAACCCAGGAATTGCTCAATCATTGGACCCACATATTTGGGGATCAATTCATTTATACTCTCAGTAAATTGCTCAATATCAATTCCGGAGGGAAGGATAACATATGTGTAATAGTTGTGGTTAAGCCAGTTAGTGCTCCGGCTTCCCCCGATAGAACTCATGGAACCCAACAGGTCGAAATGAAAATGGGAATTAACCGGAACATCCTCCATCAGTCCGGTGACTTCATATAAAATAGTATCCTGTTCAATTTTCAGGCTTTTACCGATTGGATCTTCATCACCAAAATATTTCCTTGCCGCTGTTTCCGTTAAAACCATGGTCTGGGGTTTATCAAGGACTGTTTTTGGATCACCCTGAAGCAATTTAAAGTCGAATACTTCAAAAAATGTGGAATCGGCAAACTTGAATGTCTCTTCTGTTTCATGAAATTTCTTCTCATCATAGGTGACCAGCCATCCACCAAATTCAGCGATACGAACAGCCATTTCCACATCAGGATATTCACTCACCAATGC
>Ga0209636_10008741_pt1 | contig 10318 bp, 7 predicted proteins | sample DeeMarSWOR152_54_FD_187464 | JGI IMG/M metagenome (GOLD analysis project Ga0209636, IMG submission 187464) | Marine sediment microbial communities from White Oak River estuary, North Carolina - WOR-1-52-54 (SPAdes) (version 2) | ecosystem: Environmental > Aquatic > Marine > Intertidal zone >... | reverse complement strand
GATCTACCTCAAATTCGAAGGAGGAAACCCAACCGGGACCCAGAAAGACCGCATCGCTTTCGCTCAAGTCCTGGATGCACTGAGGCGAGGTTTTGACGCGATAACCATGGCGACCTGCGGCAACTACGGAGTGGCCATGGCCCTGGCAGCTTCCCTGGCAGGGTTGAGATGTATCGTTTATATCCCTGAAACTTACCACACCAAACGGGCTAAAGAAATTCTCGACACCGGAGCTGAGATTATTCGTGTCCCCGGAGACTATGAAAAGACCGTCATCCTCTCCCGGCAGCTTGCCGAATCAGAAGAGATCTATGATGCCAACCCGGGCGGAGCGAATACAGCCCTACAGCTGCAAGCTTACGGCGAAATCGCCTACGAAATCTATGATGAGCTCCGGGACGCCCCAGCTTTTGTGGCTGTTCCTGTCTCCAACGGGACAACGCTAGCGGGTATCTACAAGGGTTTTTTAAGCCTCTACCGCCGTGGAAAAACATCGAGAATCCCACGAATGATCGCGGGCTCCTCTTTCGGCAAGAATCCGATTATCCATGCCTATCTCAAGAACAGTCCCAGGTGTGATGATCTCCAACCCGAAAGCATCCGGGAAACGACGGTGAACGAACCCCTGATCAACTGGCAGTCCATTGATGGTGACTATGCGCTGCAGGCCCTGCGTCTCACCAGGGGTTGGGCGGCTTACGCCAGCGACAAGAATATGCTCTTTTTTTCGCGTTTGATCCGTGAACGGGAAGGGCTGAACGTTCTCCCGGCTTCCACGGCAGGCTTGATCGCTCTCATCAACGGACACCAAAGAGACACATTTCCCAGCGACCGCTACGTTGTGATTCTCACCGGGAGACGGTGATGGATGACTTTCCCGAAGGCAAGGCGGTCATCTATTGCGAAGGGGCTTTTGGGACTCCTAACGGAAAAACTGCCCATGGGCTCATCCGCCGCACCAAGCGCTATCAAGTCCTGTCAGTACTGGATTCCGCTTACAGCGGTCAGGACTCAGGTCAGATTCTGGAAGGAAAGCCCAATGGGATATCCATCTACGCCGATCTCTCCTCAGCTAAAGAAGCCGCTCTTCATAATAGCGCTCCTCCTACGCACTTCGTGATCGGACTGGCACCAGATGGTGGCCGCTTCAACCCTGAACATCGAAAGGCGATCATCGAAGCTGTTCAATCTGGACTGAACATTGATTCGGGCCTTCATGATTTCCTTTCCGAGGATGCTGAGATCATCTCTCTTGCTGAAAAGAAAGGGATTCGTATTCGAGACGTGAGAAAGCCACCTCCAAGAAATGAGCTTCACTTTTTCTGCGGGAAGATCGAGCAGGTGACTTCTTTAAAAGTGGCCATCCTGGGAACAGATTCGGCCGTTGGGAAACGAACAACAGCCTGGATCCTGACCGAGGCTCTCCAGGCTTCAGGATACAGCGCAGAGCTTATCGGGACAGGACAGACAGCCTGGATGCAGGGAGTTCGTTTTGGAATCATCCTCGATTCTCTGGTCAACGATTTCGTGTCAGGAGAGATTGAACACGCGGTCTGGTCAGCCTGGAATACAGTACATCCTGACGTGATCATCATCGAAGGGCAGGGTAGCTTGATGAATCCTGCTTATCCCGGGGGATTCGAGATCCTGGCTGCAGGACGTCCAGACGTGATCGTCCTCCAGCATGCACCTGGCAGGAAAGATTATGACGGTTTTCCCGGCTATCCCATCCAACCTCTCGATACCCAGATAAGAGCCATCGAGCTCCTGTCCGGAAAACCCGTCATGGCCATAACCATAAATCATGAAAACCTTTCCAGGGATGCGGTCACCAGAGCCTGTCAAGATATAAGGAAGCAGACTGGCCTCCCTGCCGCGGACCTGCTGCTCGGAAATCCTGATGAGATCATCAGGTCGATCTTATCCCATCTTAAACACTAAAGGAAAATCCCTATGAGAAAAATCAAAAAAACCGGAAAGACTGTCTCCAAAGCCAAAAAAGACGTTCCCACTCCGCCTCAACAGGATCCCCTGCGCATCCTCAATGTCATCCCCAAGATGGAAATCGGCCCTGTCAAGGTGGAGAGCAACCGTCTTCTTGCCCCCTATAAAGTGGTCAAAAAAAATGAACGCTCGTCATTCGAGCTGATCTACCACTACGGCGAAAATGTCTTTGATCCCAAGGAATATGAATCCCTCAACCTGGCCAGTATGATCGCAGCTCAAGTGGCTCTCAATTATGGGCTTTTTTGTAAGGAAATCGTCTTTCACGGCCTTTTTGACAGGATTGACCAGCAGTTTATCAAAGATATGATGCACAACACAGCCCGAGAGATCTATGTGAAAAAGTTCCTGGAGCCCAACCCATTCCTCCAGGGAGAAGCGGCGGAACTCCGTCCAATCAAAAAAGACAGCTATCTCCAGGCAGAGATATCCTTCGCTGGTAAACAAAAATCCCTGCCCGCTTCCACAAAGAAAGGCAGCTCGGGAACCGGATGGGACACTGACCCGTCACGGCACTTGATTCTCTCCAGCGGGGGAAAGGACAGCCTGCTGAGTTTTGGACTTCTTCGGGAGTTGGGCCGAGAGGTGCATCCTGTTTTCATCAATGAATCAGGGCGTCATTGGTACACCGCTTTAAACGCCTTCCGTCACTTCTCAACAACCTTTCCTCAAGCCGCAAAGGTCTGGACGAACGCAGACAGGTTGTTTGCCTGGATGCTGAGACATTTTCCCTTCGTCCGTAAGGATTTTGCTTCAGTCCGCTCAGACGAATATCCGATTCGTCTCTGGACGGTGGCCGTTTTTCTTTTTGGCGCTCTTCCGATAGCCAGGAACAGAAGTATCGGACGGATCGTCATCGGGGATGAGTTTGACACCACCAGCAGAAACACATTCCAGGGAATCACGCATTACGACGGGCTGTACGACCAGAGCCGTTATTTCGACAACGCCCTCACCCGATATTACATCAAGAAGAAATGGAACATGACTCAGTTCTCTATCGTCAGACCTCTCTCCGAGCTTCTGATCGAAAAAATCCTGATCGAGAGATATCCCGAGCTCCAGCGTCATCAAGTCTCCTGCCATGCCACACACATCGAAGATGGTCGGGTCCACCCCTGCGGCAAATGTGAGAAATGCCGCCGAATCGTCGGGATGCTGATGGCTATCAATGCCAATCCTTCAAACTGCGGCTATTCTTCATCTCAAATAGAAAACTGTTTAAAGGAACTGGCTGCCAGAGGAGTCCACCAGGAATCTGCGGGAGCCCAGCACTTGCTCTTTCTCTTAAGCCAGAAAGGACTGATTCCTCAGCTGGCCAAAAAATTCAAAGCTCGGGAACATTCTGAGATTCTCAAAGTCCGGTTCGACCCGGAAAAGTCTCCGGTCGACGCCATCCCTGCCGAACTTCGTCAGCCTCTGCTCCAGATATTCCTCCAGCACAGCGAAGGCGCGGTCCAACATCTGGGCCGGGTCTGGATAGACTACGATCCCTTTAACGATCCCGCTCTTTCCAATCCTTATCCCTTTGAGTCGCCCCTACAAAAATCCAGAGCTGAAGGTCTACAAGAAAACAAGACAAACATCCCTCATCTGCCTTACCTTCTCGGAGAGCTTACCTGGCCTGAAGCCCAAGTCAGGCTCAAAGAAGTGGATGTGGCCCTGCTGCCTGTTGGCTCATTAGAGCAGCACGGACCTCATCTTCCCCTTGATACCGATTCCTTCGACGCTTTTTATCTGGCAAAAGAGGTGGCCTCAGCCTGTAGTGATCCCAAGCCGATCGTGCTGCCGCTGGTTCCTTACGGCGTATCCTACCACCATGCAGACTTCAGCGGCACCTTGACCATCACTCCCAAAACACTCTCCCAGTTGGTCTATGAAGTGGGGATGAGTGCGGCGCGAAACGGGATCACCAAATTGGTGATCATCAACGGACACGGGGGTAATATCCCGGCTCTCCAGTTCGCCGCTCAAATGGTCAACCGCGATGCCCATATATTCACCTGCGTGGAAACAGGTGAGACCAGCGAAAAAGATCTACTCGCCCTGACCGAAACACCCAACGATGTTCATGCTGGCGAGATCGAGACGAGCACCACTCTGGCTGTGCGGCCGCACATGGTCAGGCATGACAAGAAAAAGAAGTTCATCCCCCGTTTCTCCAGCCGGTATATGAACTTCAGCTCAAAAAGAAGCGTGGACTGGTACGCGCGAATCGCCAAGATCTCCCCTACCGGAGTCCTGGGAGACCCGACCAAAGCCAGCCGCGAAAAAGGAGAAAAAATGTGGGCCTTGATGATCAAGCATGTTGTCGAGTTTGTCGAGGATCTGAAAAATATTAGTCTGGACGAGATTCTCCATAAGCACTATTGAGGACAAAAGAATGAAAATCACTGGAATCGAGGCTTGGCCGGTTTCCATGCGCCTGAAAGAACCGTACACCATTGCCTACGAGACCATAGAGAGCACGACCAACATTTTCCTGCGGCTTGCGACCGACAAGGCAATAGTCGGATTCGGCTGTGCGGCGCCTGACCTTCAGATCACAGGTGAAACTCCTGAAAGCGTACTTAAAGCAATCGCCGATGTTATCTCTCCCGGCATAAAAGGCTCAGACCCTCTGCGGAGGGCGATGCTCATCGAAAGACTGGCCCCGCTGCTCAAATCTCAGCCTTCAGCCCTGGCTGCGTTAGACATGGCTCTTCACGATATTCTGGGAAAAATAAGCGGCTTACCGCTCTGGAAACTTCTCGGCGGATTCCGCGACCGGATCCGGACAAGCGTGACCATCGGCATCCTTCCGGAGGAGCAAACCGTGAAACGAGCTCAAGAATTCGTGGCTCAAGGCTTTAAGAGCCTCAAGCTCAAAGGCGGCCTCGATGTCGATTCAGACATCGCTCGCGTCCTCAAAGTCAGGGAGGCGGTCGGCCCCGAGACAGAACTCAGGTTTGACGCAAACCAGGGATTTACAGTGGAACAGGCGCTAAAATTCGTTCAAAAAACCCGGACCGCTCGACTTGAGCTCATCGAGCAGCCGACTCCAAAAGGCCATCCTGACCTCCTGGGAAGAGTCACCAGCAGCGTTTCGCTTCCGGTCATGGCCGATGAAAGCCTGATGACTCTGCGAGATGCATTTCGTTTAGCCCGACGTGACGTTGTCGACATGGTCAACGTGAAGCTGATGAAAGTCGGAGGGATTTCGGTCGCCCTCCAGATCAACTCCGTAGCCCGTTCAGCAGGGTTCGAGGTCATGGTGGGATGTATGGACGAGGCTGCCTTAGGCATCGCTGCCGGCCTCCATTTTGCTCTGGCTCTGCCCAATGTGGTCTATGCAGACCTGGATGGACATCTGGACCTGATAGATGATCCTTCTCAGGGAGCGGTCCTTCTCCGCAAAGGCGTCCTCTTCCCGACTGAAAATCCTGGCCTTGGCTTTGATCTGTCCAGATGAATCATTTCTCCCAAGAAACAAAGTTCCTTATTAATAAGGATTTTGACTTAATTTACTCCCGTTTTTGGTATAAGATATAGACTCAAAAGCCAATAGAGCACCGAAGAAGCAAGCGAGGCCCTATTGAATTCAGACAAAGGAGAAAGGTTATGAAACTGGAAAGGCTGTACCGGAAAGTCGTGGAAATCGGGATCGCAAACGACCTGAGGGGAAAAATTGAAATCAATACGCTGTTGAAGGAAGAAAAGGAAAAGTTTAAGAAGATAGAGAAAGAAGAAGCAGAGTATTACGACAGGGACCGTCTCTTCAATCCTTTCTCAGACACCAGGATCCTGAACGGCAACCCGGACACTGAAGTCAAGAAGATAATGGTCGGCATCGACATGCAGGTGGGTGAACTCCTGCTGGTTCACCTTTTGAACAAGGATTCAGACCAGAAAATAGACTTGGCCGTCTCTCATCATCCCGAGGGCCTTGCTCTGGCCCAGTTGTACGAAGTCATGAAGCTTCAGGCTGATCTACTGGCCAACTATGGGATTACCATCAGTGTGGCCGAGCAGCTCATGGAGAAGAGAATCAGTGAGATAGAAAGAAGGCTTATGCCGGTCAACCACACACGGACAGTGGATGTCGCCAGAATCCTGGGAATACCCATGATGTGCATCCATACTCCCGCTGATAACTGCGTCACGAATCTCCTGAAAAAAACGTTCGAAAAAGAAAAGCCTTACAGGTTGAAGGACCTGCTCCAGATACTCAAAAGCTTTTCCGAATACAAAAAATCGGCAAAACTCCAGGTCCCTCCAAAAATCTTCAGCGGCACCGAGAATAGTAAATGCGGAAAGATCTACGTGGATATGACCGGCGGGACTGAAGGATCAAAGGAGATCTTCGAAAAATACGCCAGCAGCGGAGTCAGCACGCTCGTCAGTATGCATTACAGCGAAGAGCACCTTGAAAACGCCAAGAAGGCAAGCCTGAACGTAGTCATCGCTGGACACATCGCCAGCGACGTGCTGGGCCTGAACCTGCTGTTTGACGAGCTGGAAAAAGAAGAAAAGCTTGAAGTTATGGGCGTATCCGGGTTCGAACGGATCAAAAGATGAGGGGGAGTGGATACACTCTCTATAAATAATATAAAATCATAAGAAGAAGAGCAAAAAAGAGGGTTAGAAATGAAAAAACTGATTTTAATCGGATCAATTGTCATCCTCAGCTTGGCCCTGTTTCCTCAGGAGATCTTCATCGCTCAATCCCTGGTCGTCAATATCGAAGTGCCTGTTCGAGTGTTCCGGGGGAGTGAGTTCGTGGAAGATCTGGTTCTGGAAGATTTTGAGCTTTTCGAAGACGGCGAACCTCAAAAAATTGAGGCCGTTTATCTGGTAAAAAGGAGATCGATCGAAAGAAGCGAAGAAAGAAAAAGATTCTCTCCGCAGACTTCACGGAATTTCTTTCTCAATCTCGAGGTCTCGGAATATTCTCCCAAATTGGGTCAGGCTTTGGAGCACTTCGTCCATAACGTTATTCTTCCCGGAGACGACCTCATCATTATTTCCCCTCTGACCACCTACAGGCTTAAAAACAGGGCTCTGGAGCTCAAGTCCAAAGAAGATATCATAGAAGAGCTCAAGGGGTTGATAAGAAGAGACGCTCTGGCAGGGAATTCGGAATACAGGAACACCATCCTGGAAATGGTCGCTCTGTCCAAATCCCTGACCGCAGCCATTAAATCAGGAGTAATCGATAGAATACCTACACGAGGAGAGGAAGTCCAGGAAACTCTTCCTGAGCAGCTGGATTCCTTTAGCTCGGCTAAATTCGGTGGCCTGGAGCTTGACGAGCAGCTGATCTACTATCAGGGCCTTTTGCACAAGCTGGAAATCCTGAGAAGAGTGGACCAGATGAAACTCATGGAATTCGCTCAGTTCTTGAAGGATAAAGAGGGACAGAAATATGTTTTCCTGTTCTACGAGAGAGAGTTTCTCCCTCAAATAGAGCCCAGGATTATAAATGAATACATCAACCTCTACCAGGAACGACCGGACATCCTCACCACCATCTCCGGCATAATGGATTTTCAGAGAAGAGATATCTCCTTTGATGTTGAAAAGGTGAAGCAAGCCTATGCGGATTCCTCCATCTCCATCCACTTTCTGTTCATCACCACCCCCCGCGATATCCTGCCAGGAGTTCACTTTGAAGAGCATTCCGAGGATATCTCGAGCGCCTTTCAACAAATGGCAACTGCCACAGGAGGGTTTATTGAAAGCTCATCCAATCCTGCTGCCCTGTTTCAAAAAGCCCTGGAAGCATCTGAAAATTACTATCTTCTTTTCTACTCCCCAAAAAGTTATAAAGCTGACGGGAAATTCAAAGAGATCAAGGTCCGAGTCAAGGATAAAGACTACAGAGTTACCCACCGGGCTGGATATTTTGCTGACTGAAATTTACCCGCCTGAACATTTCTATTTTCCAAAAAAAAGAATATAATAGAGAAAGCCCAAAAAAGAAGACCGAAGATGAAAAGATCAATAATTTTGCTCGTTTTTCTTTTTTTGAGCTTGAGCCTTCCCGCTCAGGTCGAACAACACGAAGTCACTGTTAGAAACGTCGTCGTCCCGGTCAGGGTCCTGGATGGGAACCGATTCGTCAATGACCTTACCATCGAAGACTTTGAGCTGTTCGAAGACGGAAAGCTCCAGAAGATCGAAGCCCTCTATCTTGTTCAGAAATCAGATATCAAAAGAAAGGAAAGTGGAGCAGATTACAATCCGCAGCTTTCGAGACATCTCTATCTCCTCTTCCAGATAGCAGATTATAACCCAAGGCTTGCCGAAGCCATCAGCCATCTCTTCAACAACGTGATCCAGCCTGGAGATAGTCTAACCGTGATGACACCCATGGACACCTACGCTCTCTCCAAACGCGCTCTGAACTCAAAGCCAAAAGAGGTGATATCCACTGAACTGCAGAGTATTGTCAGAAAAGACACCCAGATGGGAGGAGCCAATTACAGAAGCTTGATGACAGACCTCAAAAGGCTGGTCACATCCATCTCAGCCTCTGGGGGAGAGACACCGGTGCTATCCGGCCTTGAATCCGACTCCTCGACAAGCATGTTCAGCCTTGAAAACCTGCTGGTGAGATACCAGGAAACCCTGGAGAAAATGGAAAACTTAAGGGTTGTCGATGAAGAGAAATTTCTCCAGTTTGCCCAACAGTTGAAACAATACGAGGGACAGAAAAGCGTCTTCTTTTTTTACCAAAGGGAATTCCGGCCTGAAATAAGCCTGAGTATTCTGAATAGATTGACGAGTTCTCACCAGGACGAACCGGAAATCCTGGCTCAGGTTCAGAACCTTTTCCAGCTTTATCAACGCCAACCCATGTTCAACACCCAGAGAATAATCGCAGCCTTTGCCGATGCCTCGATCTCCTTCAATTTTATTTTTATGCATAAAGACCCTGAATTCGTATCCGGAGTCATCATGAGAGAGCAATCCGAAGACATGTTCAATTCATTCTCTCAGGTGGCTCAAGCTACGGGCGGCATTGTTGATAGTTCTCAGAATCCTGCCTACGCTTTCAAGCACGCCGCTGAAATCGCTGAGTCCTATTACTTGCTGTATTATTCACCGATTGACTATAAAAAAGATGGTCAATTCAAATCCATAAACATCAGGTTAATAGACAAAAACTACAGGCTTTCCTATCGACTCGGATATATCGCCAACTGATAGTGTAAAATTTTTTTATACACGTTCGGAAGAAAGGGGGGGAGCGATTAATTTGCGGCTCCACCAAATTTTAGCGCGGGACACCACCTTTCTCTCCTGCAGTAATGCGACTTCCCCTTATAACAGGGTCAGGTTCCGAAGACAGATGACCGCTCCAGAGGGCAAAAAAAGGCTGAACAGAACTCCTTTTACCGGATATCAATTGGCACGGAAATTGCTGCATTTATTAGCAGACTCTTTCATAAGGTCCTGTTGAATGACCGAAATGGGCAACCATTCACACCACTTTGCTGTTTTGATAATGAAGGCGGAATCTACATTAAGCCCGGCCAATCTAGAAATCATTGAGAGGCATTCCATTCCTGAATAGAAAAACAGGATGGAATATGGGAAAATACAAAAGAGAGGAGCATTTAAAATGAAAAAAACATTATTTATACTGATAGTCCTGATTGTCGTGACCTTCGTGCTTTTTTCTCAACAGGTGGACCAGCATGCTGTGACAGTTATGAACGTGGAAGTTGCGGTCAGGGTGCTCGACGGGAATGAATTCGTTGATGATTTGACGATGAATGACTTTGAGCTCTATGAGGACGGCGTTCTCCAAAGATTGGAGGCCATGTATCTTGTGAAGAAGACGAGCATCGCAAGGGAAGAAGCCCGCACTAAATTCTATCCATCTCTCACCAGACACTACTATCTTCTCTTCCAGATCACGGACTACAATCCCAGGCTGGAAGAAGCCGTTGACCACTTCATAAACACGATCATTCAGCCTGGAGATACTCTGGATATTTGGACTCCAGTGCAAAAATACAGTCTTTCCAGCAAGGCCCTTGAATCGCTGAGCAAGGAGCAGATCGCTTCAGAGATGAAGAAAATAATCAGAAAAGACACGCAGGTCGGCGCCTCTTACTACAGAGAGTTGATGAGAGACCTTAAAATGCTGGTAAGAGCCATATCCAGCGCTACGGGTGAACAAAGCCCTACGATGACCGATGTGGAATCGGATTCCACTTCCAGCATGTTCGGTCTCGATTTCCTTCTCCCCAGATACAGAGAGACGATGAGCAAAATGGAAGGTCTGCGTATTTTTGATCAGAGGAACCTTATCGGTTTTGCTAAC
>Ga0209636_10008740_pt1 | contig 10321 bp, 10 predicted proteins | sample DeeMarSWOR152_54_FD_187464 | JGI IMG/M metagenome (GOLD analysis project Ga0209636, IMG submission 187464) | Marine sediment microbial communities from White Oak River estuary, North Carolina - WOR-1-52-54 (SPAdes) (version 2) | ecosystem: Environmental > Aquatic > Marine > Intertidal zone >... | reverse complement strand
TTGCATTAGAAGCATGTCAACTTCGGCATAGGTATAGAACGTAGCATATTTGTAGAAACGGTGCCCCATCTCTTTCTTCGTTTGATAAAGTTGCCCCCAAGGACTTCCTCTCAATACCAAGCCCAACACCACTTTCCCCCCGCTCCTGAGGAGGCGTCCAGCTTCACTCAAAGCTCTACTAGGTGAATCCACAAAACATAAGGTAACGACGAAGAAAGCTGCTCCAAAAACACCATCCTGAAATGGCATTTCCTCGCCCCTACCTAAGAATACGCTTGTGCCTCTATTTCTGGCTAGCTTCAAAAGTTCGCCCGATGGGTCCAAGCCAATATCTATGCCTAAAGCTTGGGCAAAGCGGCCGCTGCCTATCCCGATTTCAATCCATGGCTTGGGCAATAGAGATAACACTTGCCTCAAAGCCTCAACCTCTGAAGCAAATATCAATCCTCCTTCTTCCTCAAACCAAGCGTCGTAATCTAAGGCTAAAGAGTTGAACACTTGTATTTTAGGCCTAACCATTTCTATCGGAGGAAAATGATTTCCCGGAAACGATTATTGTGCTTCCTACGCTACGGTGTTAGCTTAGCTTAAGCTACCTTTGTCTTCTTCATTGGCAGCATCCTTTAAGTTTTATCGCCAACACGTAGTCTGCCCCAGATGGCTATAGCCCGCGCTAAAGACTCAATATCAGTACATTCGGGCGTTTCTTTACCAAAGCAAATCTTGGTGTAATTGCTGAGCAGAAGCACACCAACGCTTTCAATAGCCGAGCGTACTGCCCCCATTTGGGTAATGATGCTCTCACAGTCACGACCTTCCTCAATCATCCTCTCGATGCCTCGAGCTTGCCCCTCAATTCTTTTGAGTCGCTTTAACAAAATTTCTTTTGATACAGCTTCGCCAGCCATGATATCCTCCAGAAAAATCGAACTACATTGACATACCATACCCCCATAGGGTATAATGCCTCCTTTGATATTAAGCCTGGTTGGTTTACTTTTGCATTTTATCACATGCCGGCTGACATGTCAGGCAGATTGAATAAGCAATTAAGGAGGCACCATGGATGAATTCGAGCCCAAGATAGTAGCATTTTTTTGTAATTGGTGCTCTTATGCTGGCGCCGACCTTGCCGGGGTGAGCAGGCTCAAATGCCCTCCCAATATCAGGATAATAAGGGTGATGTGCTCCGGTGGGGTAAGTGACCGCTTCATATTAAAGGCTTTTGCCCTTGGGGCTGATGGTGTTTTGGTTTGTGGCTGTCATCCCGGAGATTGTCACTATACAAAAGGTAATTTGAATGCTAGGCGGAGGGTGGTGGGCTTGAAGCCTTTCCTTAAGGCTGTGGGCATCAATAGCGAGAGAGTCAGGCTGGAATGGATTGGCGCATCTGAGGCATCAAAGCTGGTTGAGACAGTTAAAAGTTTCACCCAGGCTATAAAAAATCTTGGTCCCAGTCCGCTTAACGGGAGGCAAAATGAGCATTGAGTATGTACCTACCATATGTCCCTATTGTAGTTGTGGGTGTGGCATTGACTTGGTAGTCAAAGACGGCAAAATAATTGGACAGGAGCCAAGGAAGGAGCACCCGGTAAACCAAGGGGCAAACTGCCCTAAAGGCAAGAATGCCTATGAGTTTCTCTATAGTGCAGACAGGCTGAAAATGCCACTAGTGAGAAAGAATGGTGCCCTTCACGAGGCATCTTGGGATGAAGCTGTTGACTTAATCTCCTCCAAGCTGAAGGAAGCCAGTCCAGAGGATTTTGGCTTTATCGCCTCGTGTCGGAATAGCAATGAGGACGCTTATGTTATGCAGAAGTTTACCCGCGTGGTGATGAGCACCAATAATGTGGAATACTGTGGCAGATTGTGCCATTCTCCAGCCGCAGCGGCCCTAATTCCCGCCATGGGCTCAGGGGTAATGCAGACCTCCCAGCCTGAGATCGAGCTTGCCGACTGCATCTTTCTGGCCGGCGTTAATATTCAGGAGACCTTCCCCTTGATAGCAAGGAGGATATTCCGAGCAAAAGCTAAGGGGGCTAAGGTTATCTACACTGATCCCAGGCGGACAGCTACAGCAAGGCATCTGGCTGATATTCACCTGCAACTGAGGTCCGGTACAGACGCTGCCCTAATAAACGCCATGATGAGCATCATCATGACTGAGGGACTGGAGGACAAAGAGTTCATTGCGTCAAGGACGGCTGGAATTGATGAATTGCGTGATTTCCTCTCCAAGATAGACCTAAAACAGGCAGAAGAAATCACTGGGGTGCCGCTGGAAAAGATTAAAGAGGCGGCAATTACTTATGCTAAGGCAGAGAGGGGTTGTATACTTTATGACCAGGGTATGTCCCAGCATTATGTTGGCACCGACAATGTTAGGAATCATGCTAACCTGGCCCTTCTCTGCGGACACGCTGGTAAGCCAGGGAGTGGGATAAATTCAATGAGGGGGCAGATAAACGGTGAAGGTAGCGGTGATATGGGCTGTTTATGTGTCTTCTACCCCGGATTTAAGCGTGTTGGTGAGGAGACAGTGAAATTTTTTGAAGAGGCGTGGGGGGTGAATAACCTGCCCACTAAGCCCGGACTTACCTATATAGATATGCTGTATAAGTGCCCTTACCTCTATGTCGTGGGGGGAGACCCGACGATGGCAGTGCCCGATGTGAATAACGTGAAGAAGGCTTTGGAGAAGGTTAGCTTCCTTGTGGTTGAGGACATATTTCCCACTGAGATAGCTAAGCTTGCCCATGTGGTGCTGCCAGCAGCGACCTGGGTGGAAAGAGAAGCTACCCATACTTGGATAGACAGGAGGGTGCAGAAGATAAACAAAGTCGTTGACCCGCCTGGCGAGGCTAAGCCTGATTGGTGGATCATATGCCAGTTGGCGGCAAAAATGGGTTACCAGGATAAGTTCAACTTCTCTTCCAGCAAAGAGATATTTGAAGAGATAAGAAACTGTGTTCCCCAATATAAGGGGATAACCTACGAACGATTAAGCCACATGATAGGAGGAATTCACTGGCCTTGCCCTTCAGAAGACCACCCAGGCACCCCCACAATGTTTTTGCAGAAGTTTAACACCCCTGATGGCCTGGGCCATTTCCAGGCGGTGGAGTTCAAGCCTCCGGCAGAGCCGCCAGATGAAGAGTATCCCTATGTTCTGACTACGGGGAGAAGCATCTTTCATTATCACACAGGAAGCATGACCCGAAGAACGCCAAAGCTGGTGGACGAGGTTCGGCGTGGTTTTGTTGAGGTCAACCCCGAGGATGCCAGCAAGGCAGGAATTAAAAACAAGGATATGGTTACTCTGGAAACAAGGCGAGGCAGCATTGAAGTCGAAGCTAGAGTCACTGATGAAGTGCCACCAGGACTATTATTCGTCCCCTTCCACTTTCCTGATTCCCGCGCCAATGTGCTGACAATTTCAACCTTAGACCCCAGTGCCAAGTGTGCCGAAACCAAGGTCTGCGCTGTCAAAATGAAGCTGAAGCGATAAACCGAAATGGGGCTGAAAATGAGTCATACCTAAAGTCCTGAAAAGCGCCAAGGCCTTGGAGAATTAAAGAGCGATCATCAAAGGAGGTAAAGTTAATGAAAGGAGAGATGTATTTTGCTTGGTCTTCTGATGATGAGATCTTAAAGAAGGCTGAATATGGGGGCGCAGTGACCTCTCTGCTTAAATTTGCCCTAGAGAGCAAAATGGTGGATGCCGTGCTGGCGGTAAACGCCAGGGACGGCGATAGATATGATGGCATCCCTGTGCTGATAACTGACCCAGAGGCAGTGATAGAGACGGCGGGGTCGCTGCATTGTGCTTCGCCTAATATCGCCCGATTCCTCAAGGAATACCTGAATGGCGCTTTCGATATGAAAATAGCTGTAGTCTGCAAACCTTGTGATGCCAAGGCCATTATCGAGCTGGCCAAAAGGACTCAGATCAACATGGATAATCTAACTCTCATTGGTCTTAACTGCACCGGCACACTGCCATCAGCGGCTGCAAAGCAGATGTTTCATGAGGAATTTGGGGTGGATCCCGCTGATATCATCCGGGAAGACATAGAAGAAGGCAAATTAACTATCAGGTTAAAGGACGGGACTGAGAAGGAGAAGGACTTGGACGAGCTTGAGCAGAAGGGATATGGAAGAAGGGAGAACTGCCGCAGGTGCGACATCAATATACCCATTATGGCAGACATAGCCTGTGGCAAATGGGGAACAGATGGTAAAAAAGCAACATTTATTGAGGTCTGTTCTGAAAAGGGGGCTGATCTCATCGAGAAAGCCATTGAAGCTGGATACATCAAGGTGGAAAAGCCTGATAGCGGGGCGATAGAAAGTCGAAAGAAAAGGGATGAAGAAGAGGTCCTACTGGCTAAGAAATGGCAAGAGAAGGATTTTGCCAGCTTAAGGGAAATGAGCACTGAGGAGAAATTCCACTATTGGTTCGGGCAGTTCAGCCGCTGCATCAAGTGCTATGGTTGTAGAGATGCTTGCCCTATATGCTACTGTAAAGACTGCATCCTTGAGGCAGACAGGGGAACTATAGCTCCCGGAGAAATTCCACCTGATATTATGTTTCCTATGATAAGGACTGTCCATGTGATGGATTCCTGCGTCAACTGTGGCCAATGTCAAGACGCTTGTTCCATGGAATTGCCCCTTTCCCGGCTCATTTTTATGCTGAACCGAGAGCTTGCCGACGTCTTTAAATATGAACCGGGAATGGATGTAAATGCTCCTATCCCCTTGAAGTCGATTACAGATGACGAATTAGCAATGGCTGGTGTTGATATCCAGTTCTAAGCAGGATGGGTCAAGAGAAGATTAAGACAGAGAAAAGAGCCACTAAGGTAGTGGATGGCTTTATTACAAAGGAAATACGGGAATCACTAAGAAGGAGAAAATAAGAAATATCTATGAGGCTTTGCCTAAGCTTAATTGTGGCCTTTGTGGGTATGGTAATTGTGGGCAATTTGCTAGGGCAGTTGCTGAAAGAAGAGCTTCACCTTTTGGTTGTCAACAGAATCCATGGTCGGGTTACAGAATAAGCCGAATTATAGAAGTGAAAGTACCGGCCTATAGCTATCAATTTCAACCTTCTTCTGTTCCCAAGGCAGGAGTGCCCCTTTGGCCAAAAGCCTTAAAAGAAGAATTAAGAGAATTGTCCCAGACGGTGGATAATATTTTAGTTAGAATCGAAAAACTGGCGCAAAGATAGCGGAGGGCCATGAAAGTATGCATTATTGGTGCCGGGGACGCAGGGGCAATAGCGGCGCTCCAAACACGTCGCTTAGAGAACAATGCCGAGATTAATATTTTCAGCAAAAGGGCAGAGCTAGGATGCCCGCCCTGCGAAATGCCTCTGGTGTTAAGCGGAATTGTTGCCCACTGGGAAGAATTAGTTCGTGGCTTGCGCACTAAACCATTTTATGAAAAAAGAAGCATTAATATCCATCTAAATACCGAAGTTACTGATATCTTCAGAAAGGGAAAGTACGTGGTCGCCAAGGGTCAAATATATGACTATGACAAATTGATCCTAGCCCTGGGTGCTATCCCTTCTCTTCCTTCCTTTTCTGGACTGGACGGTAGAAACGAATTTGTGTTAAGCACCGACATGGCTGATGGCGTAGCCCTAGGGAACATCATCCCAAAATATGATAAAGCAGCCATTGTCGGAGGTGGCTTCATAGGCCTGGAAATAGCTGCAGCTCTAAAGTCGAGAGGTTACCCTAAGGTCTACCTATTAGCTAGACGGGATATTCTACGTGCTTACCTCGATAAAGACATGGCGGAAATGTTAGAAGCCGTTATTAAGGAGAATGGAGTGGAACTAATCCCGCATGCGAGAATAGAGGACATAAGAAGTCAGGGAGAGGGTAAGCGTGTAATTCTCTCTGAGCGAGAACTGGAGGTGGATTTTATCTTCTTTGCCACGGGAGCTACGCCCAATGTCGAGCTGGCTCGAAAAGCCGGCCTAACGATAGGTGAAACAGGTGCCATAGCTGTGAATCACTATCTTCAAACCAGCGACTCCGATATTTACGCCATAGGAGATTGCATGGAGAACTGGGATGTTATCGCTGGTTCTAAAAGGAGAATTCAACTGGCAACCAATGCTATCCGCACCGGGTATATAGCGGGGAGGAATGCCGTCCTGAACAATGCCATCTCCTATGAAGGGACTGCCATGCCTTTTGTCACCAAGGTATTCGGTCATCAAATAGGAGCTGTTGGCCTTACCGAAAGGGAGGCTAAAGAGAGGGGGATGGACGTCGCTTCCGTGAGAGTTGACACTCACTGGCTCAGGGAGAGATTTGATGGCAAGCCGGCCCATTACAAGCTCGTCGGCGACCGCAGCAGCAAGACCTTGGTAGGCGCCCAAGTGGTGTCTGAAGAAATCGTATCAGGCACAATCGATAAACTGGCTATTGCCATTGCTGCTAAAATGCCGCTTCTCAAACTGGTGCAGATTGACAGCTGCTACTCACCCTATGTTCAAGAAGACCAGATAGCGGTTCCGATACAACGTTTGATAGACGAGCTTAGCTAACATAGAAATACCTGGCTAGGCTACTTGAAGGCATGTGCCGGCATTGTTAGGGAAGAAGACATCGCCAAATTCCTGAGCTACTTGACATTTTCCTCCGTCCATTGGGAGGATGCAGAGATAGCTCCACGTAGCTAAAGGTTAGGCCGACGTCGCAATGTCTCCGCCAAATCAAGCGGCAGGACTTCGGGTTTTGATGCTTCGTATACAGTAATTACATTCCTAAGATTATTGAACTTCTCCCGTATACTAGCTATATTTTCACGTGGTAGCGGTTTCACCTTGGATGGCCGCAAGGGCGTATCTATTTGCACCTCGTCAGGTGAAATCTGGCGAGCCAGTGCTGCTATTGCCGAGGCAGAGTCCTTGTTAGCTTCAATGAACATCACCTGCAGGGCTAATTTACCCCTATATTTGTCCCTAAAAAACCTGATGCCATCTTTTATCTGGTCAAAGTGCAATTCAGGAGCCGGTCTATTGACCACGGCGAATAGCTCTTCATTCGGCACATCCAGCTTAGCTACTACCGTATCAGCAAGGGCAAGTTGCTCCCTTACATCTTCTCGGAACATGAGCGAAGAATTGGTAAGCACAGCTATCGGTAAATCCAAAATTGACCTTACAAGCTCAATCGCCGCCCCGAGATTACTGGTCAGTGTAGGTTCACCCATGCCAGAAAACGTGGCGTAGTCAGCCTTTATCGGCCCGACTAACTTTATTTCACTGGCTAGTTTTTCCAGTCTGATGAACTCCCTTGGCTCAACAATAACCTGGCCAGCCTTACCTAACTGGCAATAGACACAGTTAAAGGAGCAAGTCTTCCTTCTCGTATTTAGAAGGTCTATACCCAGTGACCTGCCCAGTCTCCATGACGGAACTGGACCATAAATGATTGACATAGCTGGCATCTTGAAACGCGAATTGCTTTTATCTGTTATAAGTTCTTTTCCACGGCTCTTTCTTGAAAGCCAAGTAGTCCTTGATTGCCTCTTTAAGCGTATTAGCTGCCAAGAGGGCACAATGGAGACTATCTTCAGGAAGCCCCCCTAATGCATCCAGCACATCTTGTTGTGTAATCTTCTGAGCCTCCAAAACGCTCTTCCCTTTGGTCAACTCGGTGACCATGCTGCCTGAGGCAATACTGGGCCCACAGCCATCTGTCCAGAAAGAAGCATTTATGACCCTGCCATCTCTCACCTTAAGGTATATTTCCATAGTATCCCCACAGGGCCCAGTTACCCTGCCAAATCCATCAGAGGCAGGCATTTCACCCAGATTTCTGGGATTGAGAAAATGGTCAATCATTTCCTCAGAGTAGACCCTTTTCATATCCTCCATGACGGATTGCTCCAGTTCTTTGAACGAGTCATCAAATTTTTCTGCCATTTTCTCTACTCCTCCAGAAAAAGATTTCATGAGCAAGATTTGCTTGCCTGACTGCTTCTGCAATCCTCGCCTTTAGCCTATCTTTCTTGCTGGCAAAATAAAGATGGCTCCGACATTTGCAATCGCTCGAGCCAAAGCCAGGGACAGATTGGAGTTCTTCAGCTAATGCCTGAGCTAGAGAACACTCAACCCTTTCATCACCCTGGCATAGAATTATCTCCTCAACCTCAGCTTCTTTCAAAAGATAATCAATATGCCAGTACAGCTTTTTCTCCTTCCGCAGATGGCGAGCCAATCTTGCTCTGAGCCCATTCATAGCTGAGCCAACATAAGCATACGTAGCTTTGGGGAAGGAAACATTGCCTAGCTTGCCTACGAAGATATCCTTCTTGGTAGCAAGCTCAATTAGCAGTATATAGCTACCCTTCACTTTTACCATTTAGAGCGGCAAGGACATTGGTAGACATTTCGGATACGGCGTCTGAACTGTACCTCTCAATTTCTCCTTCATCACACAACCTGGCTAACTCCGGGTCAATGGGCAACTTCCCCAAAAGAGGAGCTCCGGAGGCCTTAGCCATTTCCTCCCCCTTGCTCCTACCGAAAATTTCCAGCTTCTTACCTGTCTCGGGCAATACGAGATAGCTCATGTTCTCCACTACTCCCAAAACTCGAACATTCATCTTTTGTGCCATCCTCACTGCCTTTTTGACTATCATCTCAGTCAATTCCTGGGGGGTAAAAACGTCGATTACCCCTGAGATAGGTATTGCCTGCAGCACCGTCAATGGGGCATCTCCAGTGCCCGGGGGCAAGTCTATCATGAGACAGTCCAACTTACCCCAAAGAACTTCCTCCCAGAATTGCGTGATGGCTTTAGACATAAGGGGCCCTCTCCAGATAACCGCTTCATCTTCACTAGGCAAAAGCAGGTTCATGGACATAATTTCAATTCCAGACCTCGATAATATGGGCAAAATACCTGTCTCACTACCGCTGGGGCGAGCATCTAAACCAAATATCTTAGGGATACTGGGGCCAGTGATATCAGCGTCGAGTATGCCCACGTCCTTTCCCTCCCGCGCAAAAGAAGTAGCTAATAAACTAGCTACCAGAGATTTCCCGACTCCTCCTTTACCACTCATGACCGCTATTATTTTCTCAATCTGATTAAGTTCTTTGGGCGTGGCTTCGACAAGGTCGACAGCTACTTCATCCACCCCGGAAACCTCACTAACCGCTGCTGCTGCTTTGTCCTTCAGCAACGTATGATATTGGGCAGGGATGGCAGTCGAAGCCAGAGCTACTTTCGCCTTGCCTTCCTTAACTTCCGTGCTTCGAACCAAGTTCATCTGTACCAAGCTACGCATCGCCCCGGGGACAAGCACTTTATTCAGTGCTTCCTCTAGTTTTGCCTCGATTTGATTCACCAAATCACCTCCTGATGATAATCTGTTTAGATTTACCAGCGGCTTACTTTCCGCAATGGCACTCACACTTACTTCCGCTTGCCATGTTTCTCTCCCTTACTTAACAAAGAATATATTTCCTCTACCTGCCTCTTTGTCTCTTCAAGCGGACCATCATTATTAATAACAAAATCGGCAGATTTGATCTTTTCCTCAAGGGGAAGTTGGGATTTTATCCTGTTCTTGGCGTCTTTTCGGCTCATCCCCCTTTCTTCTAACCGTCTTAATTGAGTTTGTTCACTGATAGAAACAACGATTGTTTTATCCACATATATAGGGCGAGTAAGCTCAAACAGTAACGGAATGTCCTTAATAATTAAAGCATCGGGGGCAAGGCTTTTGATCTCGTTTGTAATTCTTTCATCTTCCTTAAACACCTCGGGATGAACTATCTGATTTAGCTTTGTCACCTTTTCTTTGTCGGAAAATACTATATCGGCCAGCTTCTGCCGATTGATGGTCAGGTCTTCATTCAAAATACCTCTCCCAAAATACTCTACTATTTCTTTCCAAGCTTTTGAGTGAGGACGGGTTACCTCCCGTGCTAGCTCATCCCAATCAATTATATAAGCCCCCAGCTCTTCAAAAAAATTGGCGGCTGTGCTTTTGCCCGTGCCCACACTTCCCGTCAGACCAACAATGATCATCTGTTCAATATTTTTGCCTCCTTAATCACCCTTCAGTGCCAAAATCGCTATCGCTGGAAAACGATTTTGTTTTGGCTACTTTTTGTTGCTGGCCTTAATGGTCACATATATTATCGCCTGTTGCTAACTCGCCTTTTATATAATCCAGAACAGCCTTCTCAGGGTCGTCACCAAGCACGCCAACAACGACTTCAATGCGATTCTCGTTGAAAAGAGCCCGGGCTCGGGAACCCATGCCACTAGCTATGACAGCG
>Ga0209636_10008739_pt1 | contig 10321 bp, 9 predicted proteins | sample DeeMarSWOR152_54_FD_187464 | JGI IMG/M metagenome (GOLD analysis project Ga0209636, IMG submission 187464) | Marine sediment microbial communities from White Oak River estuary, North Carolina - WOR-1-52-54 (SPAdes) (version 2) | ecosystem: Environmental > Aquatic > Marine > Intertidal zone >... | reverse complement strand
GTGCCCTTGAATCTGTAAAAGATATGAAGGCAGAAATACAGCAGGCCCACTCAAAGCTCGCAAAGGCAAAGGAAGGTGATGATCTTTCGGTCATGACATTGACAAGCAAGAGTGTGCCGAATCTTAAGAGGCAGTTTAATTCTTTGGCAGAATGCATCGGGAATATCTTGGAAGAGTCTAAGGCATCCTCAGAAATACAGAGGCTCTCGTCTGAGCTCTCGAAGGTGGAAGCCATCATGAACGAGTTGGACCGTGTGTCAAAGTTAAATCTTAAATCTGCATCCCAAGATCAGCTCAACAAATTGTTACTTGCTTTGGATGCATTGGAACAGAGTCTGTCGGAGGTAGAAGACGTTGCCGCTCAATCTGGGATAGAGAATTTCAAAAAATCCCTTCAGGGAGATATAGAGGATATGAAAGAAGAAGTAAAGGACGCTTTTGACAGGCTTGCCAAGGCCCAGGAAGGTGATGATCTTTATGAGATTTGTCTCACAAGTAAAAATCTTCCTAACTTAAAGAAGTACTATGATTCTCTATCCCAGAAGATCAAGGAGGCAAAAAATAATTATAGATCTTCCCAAGAGATTCAGAACCTTTCCTCTGATCTCTCGAAGATGGGGATCATCCTCCAGGAGCTTGAACGTGTGGGTAAAGCTAATCGCAAAGCTGACTCTGAGGCTCAGTTAAAAAAACTGTCTGATAGTATAACAGCTTTTCAATCAAGGCTCAAATAGACACTCTTTCCAGGCCAAAATCACCCCTTGATTCATCCTAAAGGGCGATTGACGTCCAATGGAGTCCATTGCATATTCTGAATTTGGGATGAATTTGAGGTAGGTCCAAAAACGCAAGGCAGGCATTCAAATGGCAAAAATATTACTGGTAGAAGATGATCCCGTCGCTGTTGCCATAGTCAAAAACAGACTCAAAGAAAAGAAATATCAGGTCATCGTTGCAATCAGCGGAGAAGAAGGGATCGAACTTGCCCAGCAGTATAAGCCTGACTTGATCCTGATGGATATGGTGCTTCCCGGAATGCACGGGCTGGAGGCCACCATAAGATTGAAAAAAGATCCAGAAACAAAGGACATCCCCATTTTTGCTGTGACTGCGATGAACTTGCCTGAGTTTGAAGAGGCCTGTTACCAGGATGGAGTCTGTGTGTTCATTAAAAAACCCTACGATTTCAAGGAGCTTCTGAATTATATTGAACAGTACACAGAGCGAAAAAAAGCGAAAAGAAAGATCTTGGTTATCAACGATGATCCAGCTCTTGTGACGCTGATGGCGAGATATTTGAAGAAATACGGCTATGTGTTGATATCTGCACCTTCTCGGATGGTCAATGTGGATCATGTGAGGAAGCTGAAGCCTGATGTGATTCTTCTGGACATTGGCTTGATTGAAGATTGGGGCATTGCGATCTTCGAGATATTGAGAAAGTCGAACTCCACTAAATCCATTCCCATCATTCTTATGGCAGCCCAATTGTCACCTGACGAGATCAAAAAGATGGCCAGTCAATTAGGAGCTGAAGACTATCTTCCCCATCTCTTTGAATTCGATGAGGTCGATCGCAAGATAAAAAAAGTCTCAGAGAAATTGCCATCCTGATCGAAAAAGGACCTCCAGTGACATACAGTTCGCTTTTGATTCTTCTCTTGTTTCTTGAGCTTCTACAAATATATAATGAATGGACAAAAGGCAAAACATGCTTTTGCCGAAGGAGAATGAGTGAAATGCATCAAGTCTCTAAGAAGCAAGATAAGAAATGTAAAGGGGGAAATCTATGAGGATAAAAGGATTTCTGGTCATTCTTCTTTTAGTCGTTATCGTGGTGTTCTTTCTGTTTGTGGCTAAACGGGGAGGCAAGTCTCAACTCGAAGAACAGGTCAAGGCTTTCAGTGATGTTAGGGAAAAAACCACTCGGATAAACTTAACCTCTCTAGAAAGGGCGATCGATTTTTTTATCGCTCAAAATGGAAGGACACCAAATGACATCAGAGAAGTTCAAACCTTTAACCGTTCAGTCTATGTCGAGTCTGATGCATGGGGAAATCCGATAAAATATCAACGGATATCAGACTCCAACTATCGCCTCATTTCCGCAGGGAAAGACAAGACCTTTGATACAGAAGATGACATTATCATAAAGAATTAAAAAATGAGTGCTCAGCAGATAATCTTTGGACTTCTTGAATTCCTGATTTCGATTCTCATCAGTTTTGTCTTGATCTTCGGCAGCTATCGTTTGCTGCTCATTTTATCGCCTCGGTTTGATGAGGAACGGCAGCTTAAGAAAAAGAATATCTCGGTTGGGATAGTCCTTGGAGGCATTTTACTGGGAGAAGCTATAGTGGTCAAACAGGCGCTTTATCCAGTGATGGCAGTTATTCAGCTTTACGTTGTCGGACAGGAAAAAAACTTCGGCAATTTTGCAGAGGCTTTGCTGTACAGTCTGGGCTATGTCATTATCGCGGGGGTATTGGCTATGGTTTGCATATTCTTCAGCTTTTGGATGTTCAACAGATTAACACCTCGGATCAATCAATACCAAGAGATCCAGGACAACAATATAGCCATCGCTCTTTTTATGGCTTTATTCATCATCGCGGTTTGCCTGCTGATGAGTTCAGGGGTATCAGGCCTTGTGCGCGCTCTGATTCCTTTCCCAGAGATCGGATCGATTCCTCTTGAATAAATCGGAGATAAAGACACCGATTCTCCCTTTTTTCGCAGTCCTCGTCTTCATATTTGGACTTGTCTATCTCTTATGGTCTGATCCAAGAGACTCTGGGGAGAAACCTCTTGCCCTTTTGAGTGAGAGTCAAGAGAAGACTTCTGATCAGAAGATCCAGTCTTTTATGAAAACCGAGAACTCAGAAAACTGCTTTCTCCAATACGGATGGCGAGACTTTAACGGAAAATCACAGGAAATCTCGTTCGAAATTCCCAAAGCTCAACTTCGTCAAGCTGAGAGCGAGTTCGGGTATTATCCGGAAGACCTTAGGAAATACTTGGATGATCATCTGGAGATGTCCAGGGAGAGAATGGTTCAGGACTTGAGAGTGTTTACTCAAGACATGATCGATAAAAGCAAATATTCTGAACATATTTCCATAGTGGAGGTCACATCGAAAAGCTTTGATCTGAAGCTTTCGGCTCCTTCTGCTCTTCACAACAAGGTCAAGGCAGAGTTCGAGAAAATAAGATCAAAATTAGCCAAGGAACAGGCTAAACATCAGAAAAAAATAGAAAAAAGCCAAGAAGAAGAAAAAAAGCGGTTTTTGGAAAGCAAGGGTGTCCGTCTATTCAGTGGAAAATTCGGTGTGGATTACGGGCTGTGTGTAAAAAATAATCAAACCAGAGTCAGACATATTCTCGAGATCATGAGGAAGGAAAATAAAGATCTCTCTCTTCATCAGTTTTTGGGTTTGCTGCTGGCCTTTATCCAGGACATCAGGTATTATGTTCCTCCTTTTTCAGAAAAAGGGAAGGTCATCCTGGAATTTTGGGTGCCCTCGCGGGTACTTGTTGAAAATTTTGGGGATTGTGACTCAAACGGAGTCACATTTGCCTCTCTCTGGAAGAATTTTAAAAACTATCCGCTGCTTCTGATAAGGATTCCCAAGCATTTTCTGGTTGGATTGGCCATTCCTCCAATCAGCGAGCAATATTTGGTGTTGAAGGGATTGAGGTATACTCTCTGTGAGGTTTCGGTGCCGGAAAAGATGCCGCCGGGCATGATAGGACGCTACAGTCAGATATGTGTACAAAACGGCCAGTTTGTGTATGACTTGATTCGATAAAATTTTATTTTTTTGGGGAAAGCACAATTTTTTCTCCCCACAGTCATCATCTTTTTAACTGTTTCTGCAGCTCCTTTGCTTCTTTTTCATCTTTGCCGCCAAGAAATAGATATCGCTCGAGATGAAAGACAGCCTTTCCTTTGTCACATATCTTCCGATATGCCTTGGCTAGGAAGGGATGAGGATCTGCTGCATTTGGTCTTATGGAAATAGCCATCTCAAGTTCAGAAATCGCTTTCTCAATTTGCTCCTGTTTCATATACAGATTCCCTAGTGCAAGATGCGAGAGATGGGAAATCGATCTCTTTCTCGAGTTCGATGGCATTCAGCCATTCATTTTCTGCACTCTGGTAGTCTTTGATATTGAAATAGACAACCCCTAAATTATAATGAGTTTTTAAGATAGTTGATCGCATCCAAATATTTTCCTTGCCGAAGATAGGCATAGCCCAGGTCGTCCCAGACTTTGGAAATGCAAGTTTTGTCGGCGTATTTTATACCATTCAAGTAATGTGCAACAGCCTTATCGTAGTCGCCTCAAAGAAGGGTTTCATCTGCTTCATCAAGATACCGGTGGACCTCCCCGGAAGCAGTAATGGTCGATAAGACAAAAAATTGTATCCACAAGCACGTCCGCTGTTATGCCTTTAAAGAAGCTTAAATTTAAATTTTCGGCTGGCACTTGTATTGGCCAGCTCATCGGTCACTCGGACTGTCAACTCGTATTCTCCTGGCTCGGGGAGAGCGGAAAGAGGAATACGCGTGCCTTCCACTAGGGTTGTTGTTTCGGCAATTTTTAGGCTCTTTCTTTGCGGATTCAATTGGAATCTTTTTTCTCCCTTTTGGAGCTCAAGTTCTATCAGAAGGGAGCAATTTTGGTTCTCGTCCGAAGCCATGTTGTAAATATAATAAAACAGGTTGAGAAAATCATCTTTAGAATACTCATGGATGAAGCGGGGTTCAAGCAGATACCGCCCGATTGAAAACACAGAAAACTCAGCTTCTTTATCTCGGCTTTTCTGTTCTTTGACCTGAGGAGATACCAGGAGAGATGAAAGGGCAAATTCCTGATTCCAGAAATCCGGCACTTCGATGGTATCTGACATGATCGAATACGATTCTTTATCTGGCGTAAAAAAGCCAACAGAGAGTTCGTACATGCCTGGTCTCACCGGGAATCCTAATTGAGATATTAAATAATCCTTTTCCACGGTCGTTTTTCTTTCCTGGCGAAAATCAGAAGAATAATCGGTTGATTCGATTCTTCCAAAAATGATGATTTCATTGGGGAGTGATTCTATCTTCTCATGGGGGCCAACCTTCAAAAGAAGAGTCAGATGGCTGCTCAAATTCTCTGCCTTTATAAACAGAGGGCTTGCTTCAAGAGGAATGAGCATGACTTCATCGGGTGAGGTTCTTGCTTTTTGTATCAGGTCAGCCTCGAAGGATTCAGGAGAGAATATCAGAGTTTTTGTGTGTTCAGGCAGTTCTTTTAAGTCTGGATGGAGCAGGACTCTTTTCGGGTAATCATAAAAAGCCTGCATCACCCTGACATCGGTCAGAGAACGATCTATGACATATCCGATCCCGTCATGGGAGAAGACAATACTGAATGATTCTTTAGCAATATTCATCCAAGGAAGAGTGGAATAAATCCATACCTCGTGCTCTCCCTGCGGAAAAACTTTCGGCTCCCCGAAATAGAGATACACTTTACCCTGGTCTGTTTCGAGTCCTGTCTTGTAGCCATAAAGAAAGGTACCCTTTATGTGTTCCAGTCTTTTGTAGTATTCTTGTTTGAACTCATTCTTTTCGGTCTGGGGGATTGGATCCCTTTTTGCCCAGAATAGCTCGATGAACGATTCTTTATTCTCGTCTTTTTTTAACTTTTCGAATTCTTTCTTTTCAGCACTGGTTATGATTAGATTGACTTCCTCCTTAATCCATTGTTCATATTTATCTTTCTGATTGATTGAGAAATTGATGAGAAGAAAGAAGACCAAAGGAAGGATAAATAGTGTTCTTATTTCCAGGCGCATCAGCCGGTCCCCCTATTTCTTTTTGAGATAGTCAAGCAGTTGGTGGGCAATGCTTGCTTTTTCATGTTCTGGAGCTAATTCTAGAAATTTCTCTAAGTTCTTGATGGCCTCCCCGGGGTTGTTCTGTCCGATATAGATTGTTCCGATCTGGTAATAGGCGTCGGCATAGTCTTCCTTAAGCTCAACGGTTCTGAGATATGCCTTCAGGGCTTCCTCGCTTTCGCCAAGGGCGGTTAGAACCACACCATAGTTGTAATACGTGTCCGGATCATCCTGATTGAGTTCCACGGCTTTCTTGTAGTACTGTTTCGCCTCTTCATACTTCTGTATTTTTGCCAGTGCTTCGCCCATTTCTTTGTTGCAGCTGTAGCTTTCCGGGTTGAGTGTGACAGCTTTCTCGAATGCATTGGCGGCTTCACGGATTCTCTCCAATTTCTTGTGGGCTAAGCCGAGGTTGAAGAAATAGGCCCATTGTTCGGCGTGAAGCTGGATGGCCGCTTCATATTTTGGGATAGCTTCTGTGTAGTTCTGTTGTTCATACAGTTTATTCCCCTCATAAAAAAGCTTATCTGCCTTAGCAAATACAGGATCAACGCTGGCTTCTGTTTTTTTCATTTTGACTTCCACCCGGCTCATTTCCCTTATCCTAACTCGGACATCATGGGCGCCGGTGAGAAATCCTTCTTTTTTAAAATTCACCTGATAGTATCCCGGCCGCAATCCGACCTGAATGAATTTGCCCTCTTTGTCTGTGGTCAATTTAAACTGTGTGCTCGATGCCTTGAGTGAGGTGATAGTAACCTGGACTTTTTCCATAGGATTGCCGTTTTCGTCGGTGACGATTCCCTCAATCTTTCCTTCATATTGAGGAAAAAGGTTTATTGCCATTATGATAAGAAAAAGCGAAAGAAGAATGCTCTTTTGTGTCACGATAACCTCCAGAGTCATATTTTATATGCCTAGCTGTAGAATTCATGGAATCTCTGTTACGAAGTGTTTTAATTTTCAGTCAATTGCCTTTTCGCTCTTTTTTCCAGCTCTTTGACTTTGTCCTGATTCGGATCAAGCTCCAGGGATTTTTGTATAAGCGGCAGTGCTTTTTCCGGCTGATTCAAATTCAGGTAACATTCGGCAGCCAGATTCATGACACTGATCTCCAAAGCTTCTTCCAGGAGCTTTTCCAGATAGACAAGAGTTTTGGCCCAGTCTCTCAGGCCGAAGTAGTTCAGGGCCATCAGTTTTGCCGTTTCCCTGTTCTGCGTTGACTTATAGAGAAATTCAACAGCAGAGAGGGAGTCTTCAAATCGACCCAGGGCATAGAGGATTTTTCCCTTCAAGAGCCAGGCATTGGGATCGTCCTTTATTTTGAGAGATTGTTCGAGAGCAGACAGCGATTTATCGTATTTCTGCGTCATGAAGTATTGTGAAGCCAGCATCGAAAGATGTTCCGGATTGGGAAAGGAACCATGTTGTTTGGAAAAGGCCCATGGGATGACAGGATAGCTTATGGAAAGGATGATGAAATTCTCTTTTTGACTGAGGATTTTCATGCCTTTATCGTCGATTATAGATAAAATGACGTGGTAATACCCAGGATTGAGGGAAGAAAGCGGGATGGATTCTGATTCGATCGATGTGCTGTCAGGCCCTAATGTTTCTTGAAGAGGCTTTTTTTCTGTCTGCACAGGTGTTTGACTGTTCACCGAGAAAATCTCGATCAGCAACCACTTCGATTCGATATCTTTGAGGTTGTATCCTTGACAGTAAACACCCAGGTTTTCCTGAGGAAGAAAGTTGTTTTGGGTATTGATGAGGTATTGGAATCCCTCAAAAGCAAAGGCTTTGATGGATTGTCTCTGTTGCCCACCAGATTTTTCGCGCCCGTGATAGAGAAGCAGTTCGCTGAGAGCAGATTCGCCTCCTTCCTCAGGGATGAGAATCTCTCTTTGGTGTGATGTGAAATCTTTGGCTGTTTTATTTTTAAGGAGAATAAAAATTTTGTGCTTTCCCGTAATAACAGGAAGCACATCTTGAAACGATAAAAGCTGTCTCTCATGTTTTCTGTATTGTTCAGGTGTGATTTGCAGAGGAATCTCCTCCTCTTTTTCTAAGATGGGGTTTCCTTGTGCGTCTTCCATCCTGAGAATCAACTGATAAGCAGCATAGTATCTCTCATTGTGGAAAGAGAAGTTCACTTTTTCTGGTTCCAGGGCCCAGTGGAGGAAGAACTGGTTGTCATTTTTAAAGGCCTTGACACTGAAATTGCTCTCCACGAAATTGTGTGTATATTCTGTCTCCACAAAATCCTTTAATGCTAGGTAGGAACGGGCATAGGTGTCTGAGAATTTCTTTTCAGGTACAGAGTAAACATTGGAAATGATGGTTTCTGAAGAAAGAGAGGAAATGTCCATGTCTCTTTCTCCAGGAAGATAGCTCAACGAAGCGTTGGCTAATTCAACAGAGATGTCTTTTATCACATTGAATGCATTTCTGCGGTTGATAGATTGGCCAGGTGAGGTGTGAATTATGAGCCTCTCTGGCCCTTCGATACCTGGATGGTAGAGGCGGTACTCTCCTAGTCCTTGCGGTTGATAAAAAATGAGATAAAAGAAAGCAGGAAGTCCGTATTGGACTTCCCCGCGGTAGTACCAAAGTTCCATAGGCAAGAGCTGAGAATGGGTTGTGTAGGACGTCCTTTCCAGGGGAGGCCCTAGAAGCAGGTAGAAGTGGCCTCTTTCTGTCTGGCTCCCCCTTTTTGCGGTCTCGTGGCCGAAACTTGCGTCCGCGAACTGAACTCGTTTCATGTACTCTTGGTAGAATTCGTTTTGACTCGTGTCAGGAAGAGGATCACGCTGTTTCCAAAAGAATTGGATGAACCGGTTCCGTTCCTCGGCTGTTTTCAGGGATAAGAAAACTTCTTTTTCCACTTTGGTGATTATTGGTGAAACAAGCTCAAGCCATTCCTTGTGTGCGGGTAAAAGATCTTGCTGTCCTGAAATAAAAGGTAAAGCGCACAGGATAAAAAGAAGAATTGGACTTTTCTTCACAGTTCCTTTCCTATTTATCAAAATAACAGAAGTACTGAAAAGTTTCAATTGGCCGAAAAAAATTGTTCTGAGAAAGGAATTTAGATATAATTACATCATGCCTCAAATCGCAAAACATGAGACTCAAGATTATTATTTCCCATCATACTGCGTCACAGACGATCTTAGGGGAAAAGAAAAAAGATGACAAATAATTCAAAAGTTTGGATAATTCAAAAGTTTGGATGAAATCATGCTTTTTAAAGATGCTTACAAATGATTTTCGTATTGAAAATAATAGATTTACATTTATCCAAGTTTGGCACAAAAATTGCTTTATTTTTTTTGGATAAAAATACATGGCTTCACAAATCCATTTAAAAAAGGAGGTGAGAATAGAGGAAATCACAAAAAAAAGCCATAATCAGGGATTTTTGGAACTATTCAAGGAGGTAATGAATGAGATTTAGATTTTTTATTTTTCTTACTGTATTGCTTCTCCTTCTTTCTCCTCTTGCCTTCTCTCAGTCTAAAGAGACTGGAGCTATTGTTGGAACGATCATTGATGAGGAAGAAACACCTCTTCCTGGCGTTACAGTGACATTGTTGAGTCCGAAGATAATGGGAGAACGGGTATCCATCACCGACGCTAGCGGTGAATACCGATTTCCTGCTCTTCCTCCCGGCCTGTATACAGTCAAAGCTGAGCTTCCAGGTTTTGTCACTATGCTGCGGGAAAACATTCGACTTCACACAACCACTCGGCTCACCGTTGATATGACAATGAAGGTCTCGACTTTGGAAGAAGAAATTACTGTTGTCGCCTTAACGCCGACTGTCGATGTGAAAACTTCAGAGACAGCATCGGTCACGCTGTCGGATGAGTTGCTCAGAGCTTTGCCCTCCAACCAGTTCGTAACGCAGATTATCAACATGGCTCCTGGAGTTACTTCGGATGTGGCTTACGGTTCCTCGAGCGATACGGGGATTTCCTACCAGGTCGATGGTGTGGACGTGTCCGATCCCGAAGGTGGTTCGGCCTGGGTCTTCCTCGATTACAACATCCTCGAAGAGGCCAAAGTCATGGGAATAGGGCTCAACGCTGAGTACGGCGCTTTCACTGGCGTCATTTTCAACACCATCACCAAGTCTGGGGGAAATGAGTTCTCCGGCCATGCTGAGTTTATCTTCCAGGATACCAAAAAAGGATTCTGGACTGCGGAGAATAACAAAGAATATATTGACGATTTTCCTGACTTGGAGTCGCCTGTGAAAGGAGCGCTCGACACCAGCTTCCATCTGGGGGGACCCATCAAGAAGGACAAAGTCTGGTTCTTTGGGGGTTTTCAATATGCCCGTTTGAAGGAGAGGCCGGCCGGTTTTTCCGAATACTGGGATCGCATGATGCCCAGAGGATTCTTGAAAATCTCCTCACAGCCCAGCTCTC
>Ga0209636_10008737_pt1 | contig 10322 bp, 11 predicted proteins | sample DeeMarSWOR152_54_FD_187464 | JGI IMG/M metagenome (GOLD analysis project Ga0209636, IMG submission 187464) | Marine sediment microbial communities from White Oak River estuary, North Carolina - WOR-1-52-54 (SPAdes) (version 2) | ecosystem: Environmental > Aquatic > Marine > Intertidal zone >... | reverse complement strand
CGAGATCCTGAGGGAGTTGATCAATCTGGCCCGGCTTTCCCCTTCCGCCAGCAATTTGCAGCCCTTAAAATATATTTTGTCCAACGATCCAAAAAAGAACGATCTCATCTTCCCGCACCTTGCCTGGGCCGGGTATCTCAAGGATTGGCCGGGCCCGAGCGAAGGGGAGCGGCCCTCAGCTTACATTATTATTCTGGGGGACACAAAGATAAGTAAATCCTTTGGATGTGATCATGGAATAGCAGCTCAGACTATCCTGCTGGGAGCCACCGAAAAGGGGCTCGGGGGCTGCATGATCGCCTCCATCGACGAAGCGGGGCTCCGCAAAGCCCTCGAAATTCCAAATCAATATGAAATACTTCTGGTGCTTGCCCTGGGCAAGCCCAAAGAAAAGGTGAAAGTGGAAAAGGTCGGCCCTTCTGGAGACATCAAGTACTGGCGGGATAAGGAAGGAATCCACCATGTGCCCAAGCGATCGCTTCAGGAAATCATTCTGGATTAAGAGACCGGCAGGCGAATCGTGACCTCGGTTCCTAGGCCGGGCTCTGACTGAAAATCAATCGTTCCCTCATGCTCTTTGATGACCTGCTGCACCAGGGTCAACCCTAATCCATTCCCTTCTCCGATCGGTTTGGTGGTAAAAAAGGGATCAAAGATCTTCCCCAGCACCTCCGGCTCTATCCCGCAACCGTTGTCCCGGATGCTTAAAACCAACTCCTGCTCCTCCCCCTGTGCTTCCGGACGCAGAGAGATCTTTATCTTGCCGCGAAAAGTTCTATAATCTTCATAGCGGTCATCGTCCATAAAGCCAGCTCGTCGCCTGCAGATTGCATCCGCCGCGTTTTTGAGCAAATCCATGAGTACTATCTGGAGACCATTGAAATGCGCATCGATCATGAATGCCTTGCCAGATCCCCTCTCCCGGGCCGGAGAATATTCGCGGAAGACGTCGATATCTTCTTGATCGAATTCCGCTTTCATCAGGTCAAAGATTGCGTTTACCAGCCTTTGCAAATCCACCCGGACCTTGGCCACGCCAGAGAAGTAGGCAAAATACTGCAACCGATCTGAAAGCTCGGCAATCCGCCGGGCGTTGATGATCATGTTCCTTAAAATCCTCATGGCGGTTTGATTGTCAACCTTCCCCTCTTCCAGTTTTATCAATAAGGCCTCGAGTTGTCGCAAGGGGACCATGGCATTATTGAGTTCTTGATTTATTCCCCTCCAGATGACCCTCAAGGTCTCCAATCTTTGCCGAATAATTTTGCTGATCTCCTGCTCTTTTCTTTGAGTAATATCACGGATGGTCACCACCACTCCCGCCTTCTTCCCTTTCTCCACCAGCACCTGCCCGATTGACCATCCCCAGATATAGCTCCCGTCCTTCTTTTTGATCCGAAATTCGCAGGGATTTGATTCTCCGGTTGCCATCAAAGAGGCAAAGCGCTCTCTGGCGAGTGGAACGTCATCGGGATATACCAGAGTCTCAAAACTTCTTCCGATGAGATCAGTTGATTCATAACCCAGCTCCTTGAGCAAAGTGACGTTCACCCGTTTAAAGTTGTGATTATTGTCATAATAACAGATGAGATCCGGGCTATTATTAAGCGCCTGGCCGTCCATGCTTTTTATCTCCATGGCTCCGCGTTTCTTGCCCAGCTTCACCCGCCAACTTTCCAGAGGGAGATAAGAAAATTCGTTTTTAAATACGCCCAACATCTGAAGATAGCGAACATGAAACCTTCCCAGAACATTCAGCCCGGTATCAATAAGTTCGAGCTTGGCCCTTTTCCCAAAGCCAAGTCTCATCTCGCCCAGACCAGTTAAGGCCCCCCACTGGCGGGAGATCTTTTCTTTTATATATTGTTTGATGGGTGTAATCCGGCGAATAATCATAGTACCCCCCAATTTTATCGAACTAAAAAATTAGAAATTTCACCTGGAATGGGATAAAATAAAGGCATGCAAAAGAAATTCGTTCTGGCTTCCGCCTCCCCCCGCAGAGTTCAGCTTCTAAACAAAATAATTAAGAAATTCAAGGTTATCCCCAGCCGGGTAAAAGAATCAGAGATTTCTGCCAAAACCCCGGAGGCCTTTGCGGTCAAAGCGGCGATTGCCAAAGCGGAAGATATCGCCCTGAAACACAGAAATGCAATTGTGATCGGAGCCGATACGATTGTGGTCCTGGGCAAAAAGATCCTGGGCAAACCCAAAAGCAAGAAAGAAGCGATTGCCATGCTGGAAAGCTTGGCGGGCAAAACCCACAAGGTAATTACAGGAATAGCAATTGTTGATTCCGAAACCTTTGAAAAATATGCGGATTATGAAATCACAAAAGTAAAGATGAAAAAGGTCGCAGATAAAGAAATCATAGATTATGTCAAAAGCGGAAAGCCCATGGATAAAGCCGGCTCTTATGGAATTCAGGAAATTGAGGAAATCTTTATTGATAAAATTGAAGGAGACTATAATAATGTAGTGGGCCTGCCGGTCGGAAAACTGAAAAAGCTGCTGCAGAAAATGAAATAAACCGCTCCTATTTACCTCTCTTAGCGCTTAAGGTAAAATATAAGGGTGAGAGGACCCCGTATTAAAATACTTCCCGAAGATCTCATCAATAAGATCGCCGCCGGCGAAGTGGTTGAACGCCCGGCCTCGGTGGTCAAAGAGCTGATCGAAAACTCTCTGGATGCTTCTGCCACAAAGATTACAGTTGAAATCCAGAATGCGGGGCGAAAGCTGATCCGGGTTTCGGACAATGGATCCGGGATGACCAAGGAAGAGCTCTCCCTGGCCGTGCAGCGCCATTCCACCGCCAAAATCAGCCAGCTTGAAGATCTTTTCAACATTCAGACTCTGGGATTCCGAGGCGAAGCGCTTCCTTCAATTGCCAGTGTCTCCCGCCTTGAAATTCGAAGCAGTTTTAACGGTAACGATGCCGGCAACGATGCTGGAAGCTTGTTGTTGGTCGAAGGGGGAAAAACGCTCAAGCATGAAGATATCGGCTCTCCAATTGGAACAACCATCGCTGTTAAAGATTTATTTTTTAATACCCCTGCCCGGAAAAAATTCCTTAAATCACCTGCGACCGAGATGGGCCACATCGGAAATATTGTCTCCAAATATGCCATGGCTTTCCCTCAAGTCGCCTTTGAGCTTATCTCGGACGGCAAACCCCTCCTTTCCTCACCCGGCGCTGGAAGCCTAAAAGAGGCGGTCATGGCGGTCTACGGAATTGATCTGCTCAAGGAATTACTCGAAGCTGAATTTAATTTTAATCAGGGCAGGGTTTACGGCCTGATCTCTCGGCCGACCCTGAGCAGAATTGACAAAACCTATGAGAACTTCTATGTCAACGGAAGATACGTACGTAATTTCCTGCTCAACCGAGCCCTGGAAGAGGGCTATCGGACTTTAATTCCTAACAATCGCTTTCCGGTTGCGATCTTATTTGTCGATATTGACCCCAAACTGATTGACGTAAATGTGCATCCCACCAAGCGGGAAATAAAATTTCTCAAGACTCAAGAAGTGATGGATGCTGTTTCCTCTTCGGCAAAAGAAACACTTTCCAAGTTTAGCGAAGTTAGAAGTAGGGATGAGGGTGTGGAAGCCAGTTTGGAAGTTGGAAGCGGGAAAAAGAAAGAAGATTCGATAGACCAGCTTCCAATTTCCCCCATCCAAACCGGCATCCTAACCCAAAACCTAACTTCCAACATCAAAGATGCGGATTTGGTTGTATCAGCTATCCAACCGCTTTTCCCCATTTATCAGTACAAAGATACATATATTATATGTACGGATGGGGAGGATTTAGTACTTATTGATCAGCATGCGGCGCACGAGCGGATTATTTACGACCAATTAAGTCACAAGTTTCAAGTCTCCAGTCGCCAGTCGCTCTTGATCCCTGTAACAATCGAGCTCTCTCCAAAAGAAATCGCCGCTTTGCAAGAGAATATCGAATATTTAAAAACGCTGGGATTTGATTTAGAAGAATTTGGCAGCAACTCATATCTATTGCGCGCGGTCCCCGCAGTTGCAACCAAGGTTTCTCCCAAACAATTATTAATCGATATCATCTCTGAAATCCAAAATCTCGGAAAATCGGCGCAGATGGAAATAAAACAGGAAAGCATCCGTAAACTTATTGCCTGCCACGGTGCGATCAAGGCTGGAGATAAATTAAATGCTCCGGAGATGAATCAGCTCATAAAAGATCTGTATTCAACCCAAAATCCACTCACCTGTCCCCACGGCCGGCCGACCATGTTCCGCATCACTGAAGAGGAGCTCAAGAAGAGATTTTCGCGCTAAACTGTCGTAATCCCGACACCCTAAACTACAACCCGAATGCCCGAATATAATACGAATTCCCTAATCTTATTAATAAAATTCGGGTATTCGTTATCCCATTCGGGCATTAGGGATGTTGGTAATAAGATTGCTAGATTTGACAGTTGAAGGGTTGTCTGTTACCATTCCGTAACATTGGGAGGAAAAGAATTTGGCAAAAAAATTAGTGATCGTTGAATCGCCGGCTAAAGCCCGGACCCTAAAAAAGTTCCTGGGAAAGGATTATGGGGTCGAGGCTTGCGGTGGGCACGTGCGAGACCTGCCCAAGAAGACCCTGGGAGTAAAAATAGAAAAGGACTTCGAACCCACCTATCAGATTATTAAGGGCAAAGAAAAAATCATAAAAATATTGAAAACCGCCGCCCAAACCGCCAAGCTAGTATTCCTGGCTCCGGATCCGGATCGAGAAGGAGAAGCCATTGCCTGGCATCTTAAGGCTCTCCTGGGAGAAAATGGCAAAGTTAAAAGAATCGAATTTAACGAGATAACCAAAGAAGCGGTCACCCAAGCCGTGAAGCAACCCCGTGAAATTGACATGGCCCGCGTTAACGCCCAGCAGGCACGCCGGATCCTGGACCGACTGGTGGGTTACAAAATCAGTCCCCTCCTCTGGAAAAAGGTCCGCAAAGGCCTTTCCGCGGGAAGGGTGCAGTCGGTAGCCGTGCGGCTCATCTGCGAGCGCGAAGAAAAAATCAAAAAGTTTAAAGCCGAAGAGTATTGGGACATTTTGGCCAAGTTATCAACTAAAGGAAAGGAAGAATTTTCTTCAAGATTGATCGCCAAGGGCGAGGAGGCGTTAGGGGTCAGGCCAAGTGAAAAGGGCAAGGTCATAAGCTCCGAGGCACAAGCCAAGAAGATCCTAAAAGAACTGGAAGGCGCCCACTATCTGGTTACCAAGATTGAAAAAAAAGAGCAGAAAAGACACTCTTCTCCTCCCTTTATCACCAGCACCCTGCAGCAGGAGGCATCCCGCAAACTCGGGTTCTCCGCCAAAAGGACCATGGTCCTTGCCCAGAAACTCTACGAAGGCATAGACATCAAGGGGGAAGGGCGGATCGGTCTTATCACCTATATGCGAACTGACTCGGTCCGCATTGCGGAGGAGGCAGAAGCGGCTGCCCGAAAGTACATCGCCGAGGTCTTTGGCAATGAGTATCTTCCACCCCATCCCCAAAGATACAAAAAGAAAAAGCAGGCGCAAGACGCGCATGAGGCCATCCGACCCACTTCGGTTTTCAGGCATCCGGAAAAGGTCAAAGAGAGTTTAAAGCCCGATGAACTTAAACTTTACGATCTGATCTGGAAAAGATTTGTCGCCTGCCAGATGAAATCCGCAATTTTCGATCAAACCTCGGTCGACATCTCCGCCAACCACTACAAATTTAGGGCCACCGGCTCGGTTATGAAATTTGAAGGATTTATCAAGGTTTATCTGGAGAGCGAAGACGAAGGTGAGGGAGAGGAAAAAGCCGGAACCCTTCCCCTTTTAAAAGCAGGGGAAGAACTGACTCTGCTTTCGCTTTCTCCGGAACAGCACTTTACTCAGCCCCCGCCACGCTACAACGAAGCCTCATTGGTCAAAGAACTTGAGAAAAGAGGAATCGGCCGGCCCTCAACTTATGCCCCAATTCTTTCCACCGTTCAAGAAAGGGGCTATGTGGAAAAGGAGGGAAAGGCCCTTAAGCCCACCGAGATCGGGATCATCACCAACGGCTTGCTGGTCAAACATTTTCCCCGGATCATGGACATAAAATTCACTGCCCACATGGAAGACGACCTGGATGACATTGTGGCGGAGAAAATGGAGTGGGCAGACGCCCTCAAGGAATTTTACGAGCCATTTGCCAAGGCATTGGCGGAAGCAGAGGTAAAAATGGAAAAAGTGAAGAAAGAAATAAAAACCAAGGAGATCTGTCCCAAGTGCGGAAAAATATTGGTCATTCGCCAGGGCCGCTACGGCGATTTTCTGGCCTGTTCCGGTTATCCTAAATGCAAGTTTACCAAGACCCTGCCGGAAGAGGAAAGCAAAGCCCTGGTGGGGCAGGAAAAATGCGAAAAATGTGGAAAAGCCATGACCCTCAAGCACAGCCGTTATGGAGATTTTTTGGCTTGTACCGGTTATCCCAAGTGTAAGAATATTAAGCCCATTTTAAAGAAAATCGGAGCAAAGTGCCCGCAATGCAACGGAGAGCTGGTAGAGAGAAGGACCCGGCGGGGAAAGCTTTTTTATGGTTGCAGCAATTATCCCAAATGTGACTTTGCCACCTGGCAAAGACCGGCCTCGGCCAAAAGCGGCCAGGGCAAGTTAAAAAAGGAGGAAAAGGGTGCTTAGGGATTTCTTTACCAAGAATCTGGGCCTAAAGATCTTAGCTCTTATTTTAGCCATCATTCTCTGGGCCATCGCCCGTTTTTGGATCATTCGCTAGTTGCTACATTATTAGAGTGGATGCTTAGCGACAGCAGGACACAGCTACCATGAGAACCATTAAAGACATACCAGAAATGCATTCCTATTCAATCAAAGCGAAAAGGCGCGGAAAAAGCATCGGCCTGGTTCCCACCATGGGCTATTTGCACGAAGGTCACCTCTCGCTGGTGGAAGCTGCCCGGAAGAAAGCGGATCTGGTGGTGGTGAGCATTTTTGTCAATCCCGCTCAATTCGGCCCGGGAGAAGATTTTTCCCGCTATCCCAGGGATTTAAACCATGACAAGAAGCTGCTTAGCAATTTTGAGGTAGACGTTTTGTTTTTGCCCGGGGCTCCAGAAATGTTTTCCGGGGAACACCGAAGCTATCTTGAGATAGAAGCGCTCTCTAAAAAAATGTGCGGCCGCTCCCGGCCCACCCACTTTCGCGGAGTGGCTACGGTAGTTGCCAAGCTCTTTAATATCGTCGCCCCGGATTATGCCTTCTTTGGGGAAAAAGACTTTCAGCAGCTGGTGATCATCAAAAGAATGGTAAAGGACTTGAATTTCCCCAGCCAGATAATCGGTCTGCCCACGGTCAGGGAATTTGACGGGCTGGCCCTGAGCTCGAGAAATAAATATCTAAAACCCAAAGAAAGAAAGACGGCGGCAGTTCTCTATCAGGCGCTCTCCCTGGCAAAAAAAGAAATCGAAAAGGGGGAGAAAAACCCTCAAAAAATATTGGCGCGCATGCGCTCCCTCATCAGCGCCGCTCCCGGTGTGCGCTTGGATTATATCGTGATTGCCCACCCGGAAACCCTTGAAGAACTAAAAAAAATAAGAGGGAAGGTACTGGTTGCCCTCGCCGCTTACCTGGGCAAAGCTCGCCTGATCGATAATATGGTAATCGAAGCCAAATAGATAACTTCGTGCGTCTGGGGTCTTGAAATGAAGAGCAAAGGTTTTACCCTCATCGAAATATTAATCGTGATTGGTGTGCTGGCGCTTATCTTTTCCTTTTCCTTTCCTTCCCTTAGCCTCTTTTCCGCGCAGCTCTCTCTGGCGGCCTCGGCCAAAGCTTTAACTTCGGAGCTGCGAAATGTTCAAAGCCAAGCTGTCCTACAACATAAAACCTTAAGCCCGGACTTAAGCAAGCTAAGATTCCCCCCCGGAATAAAACTCATAAATCTCAGCAGCATTAGCTTCTCTGCTTCGGGTTTTCCCCCACCCGGGGGATCCGGCACCATAATTTTGCAGAACCGGCTTGGCCAAGCCAGAAAAATAATCGTTTCCTCAGCGGGCAGGGTACGCGTTGAATAGACAAGGCTTTACTTTAATCGAGCTTTTAGTGGTGGCTTGCCTCTTTGTAGTGGCAGTTGCCGGCTTCGGTTATCTGCTCAAGATCGGCACAACCACCATCCACTCCGGCTTGAACCTTAACCGAGCCGCCTATGTCCTGCAGGCAAAAATGGAAGAAATGAGAAGCCTTCCCTTCCAGCATCTTGCTTCTCAAGATGGAAGTTTTTTTGCACAAGGCGCCGGAAGGGTTTCGGTAACCGCGGTCCTGGCGGACCTGCTGAGCATTCAGCTCACGCTGGACTTGGATCCCGACAAGGCTCCGCTCAAGATATACTCTTTAAGGAGCAAATATGAATAATCCAGAAAGAAAGGGCTATACCCTGGTTGAGCTGATTATTGCTCTTTCCCTCTTCGCCACGCTGCTGGGAGGGATCTTCTATGCCTGGGGGGTGGAGCTCAACTTCTGGAAAAGAGCGGTGGCCTCGGTTGAAAAACAGCAAATCGCCAATATGGTCCTGGCCCGGATCGTTTCTGATATAAGAAATGCGGAAGAGCTTCTCCCCGCCTCCGACGATCACCGGCTTCTGCTAAAAATCGGATCGGATGCGATTGAGTATTCTTTGGTGGGCCAAAAGATCAGGAGAAAAAAGAACAGTTATTCAGCCTATCTTACGAGCGAGGGAGAGCTCAAGGCGCTTTCCTTCTCCTATCCGGATGCCAGGTTGGTCGAGATAAAAGTTGAGGGCTTCATGACCCGAACCGCCCTGAGGAATTAAAATGAGAAAAGGATCAGCTCTTCTTTTGGTCATCCTTATCATTAGCGTCTCTTTGATTTTGGCTGCGCTTTTTGTAAAAATAGTCTATAATAGCTATGCTACCGCCAGCGCCGTCCTGCAGAGAGAGCAGGCTTTTTATTTGGCAGAAGCCGGACTGGAAAAAGGTAAGGTCGAGCTGGTTCATAACCCAAACTGGCATACCGACCCCCCCTATTATCTGCCAGATAACATTCCCTGGCTGGTTAACTATGCGGTTGGACAGGAAACCAGCCTGGGCGAAGGATCTTTTAAGATAATACGGGAACAGGGAAAAGACAGATTATATTCGGTTGGTCTTAAAGGCAAAGGGGTGGTTGTCTTAAGGCTTATTTTTTCCAATCCACCCTTTAAGAGCTTAGAGTGGAAGGAGCTATAAATAGCACCTATTAATGGTGCTGAGTAAAGGAGGCATACACATGGTAAATTACACAATTCTCGCAACTTCTATTTTGCTGGCAGTGGCTGGACAACTCCTGATGAAAAAAGGGATGCTGGTTTTTGGCGCCTTTCCCGTGCGGCAACTTTTATATAAAATCATTCCCATCTTTCTAAACCCCTATGTTTTTGTTGGGCTGGCCTTCTTTGGCGCAAGTGCCGTACTTTGGCTGGTGGTCTTATCCCGGCTCGAACTAAGCTTGGTTTACCCCATGGTAAGCGTGGCTTATATTCTGGTAGCACTGGCTTCCTGGCTCCTCTTTAAAGAAAATGTAACCCTGGTGCGCTGGCTGGGGATCTTAGTGATCGTGATGGGGGTCTTTTTGATTTCGAGAAGCTAGCCCTCAGCGAACAAACTTGTCCCGAGTTTATCAGGGGAGCGAGTCAAAGGGCTGGTCAGTCCTTCTTGTAATACTTGGTGAAATCTTCCGGCTTCATGTTCTGGATGAATTCTTTAAACTTTTTGGTTTCCTCCGCGTCCTTTTCTGCGTTTACCAGCTTGGCCTGCATCATCACGACCTCGGAAACAAAAATTGGAATATGGCTTCGCACCGCCAGGGCAATCGCATCCGAAGGGCGGGCATCCACCTTAACTGTCTTTTTTTCCTTTTCCACTTCGACCATGGCATAGAAAGTTCCCTCTTTAATATCATTGATGACCACCCGCCGCATGCTTCCGCCCAGCTTTTCAATAAAATTCTTTAAAAGATCATGGGTCATGGGGCGGGGGGGCTTCACATTTTGAAGCTCCATGGCGATCGCGGCCGCTTCAAAGATCCCGATCCAGATCGGAAGAAAATTCATTTCCTCCTGATCCCGCAAGAGCACCAGGGGGGATAAATTGCGGGGATCAAAACCCAATCCTCCAACCTGCATCTCAATCATGCGCCTTTTACCGCCTCCACTATCTGTGTAAAATCTTTTGGCTGATTAACCGCCAAGTCGGCCAAGGTTCTGCGGTCGAGCAGGATCTTTTTCTTTTTCAAGGCTGCCATAAATTTACTGTAGTTCATG
>Ga0209636_10008736_pt1 | contig 10323 bp, 10 predicted proteins | sample DeeMarSWOR152_54_FD_187464 | JGI IMG/M metagenome (GOLD analysis project Ga0209636, IMG submission 187464) | Marine sediment microbial communities from White Oak River estuary, North Carolina - WOR-1-52-54 (SPAdes) (version 2) | ecosystem: Environmental > Aquatic > Marine > Intertidal zone >... | reverse complement strand
GTGATCCTCACCTAGAATATTAATCGCAATATCACAATTCTTAAATTTCCACCGATGGTATGCGATATCACGCGTAGCGTAAAGTGATTTACCGTCGGCGCGGGTGAAGAAAAACTTGGTCTTCCCGCTCTTTGTATCAAATTGTGTAAGATCAATATAATTTGCCCCAGCCTCTATTTCGCAAAATTCGCTATTTTTCAAATTTTCAATGACTTCCCTGACACTATCATCAAGCATGAATTGTGATTCATTAATATAACTGTCAATCCTCACATTTATTTTATCCAAAGAAGGAATTATTATTTCGTTCATCATCTTTTTGCAAATGATTTCACCTTCTTTGAGGACTTCTGGTTTACCTTGTTCAAGAGCATCCATGATTTCGTCCAATTCGCTCTTCAAATCGGCTTTATAATCTTTTGAGTCAACAGAAGTTGCACTTGTAGCCCATTGATAACCTGTCTTGTATTGCTCTCTGTCCCAATCGTCATCATGGCGTGCTTCTAAAATCTTAAGCGCTGTTTGTCTTCCCATATCATCCACATAATATTGTGTCTCAACATCATAACCCGAACTCCTTAAGATCCTGGCTAATGTATCACCGATGATTGGGTTTCGCGCACGACCCACATGTAGTTTATCCGTGGGATTTGCGCTGGTGTGCTCTAAGATCACCTTTTCAGATTTTTTTGTATGGCACCCATACTGGTCGTCAAGCTTAAAAATTAACTGTAAAACACGCTCCACCAACAGATGGTCATTGATTTTGAAATTTATATACGGCCCCTTCACCTCAAATTGTATACTTGGGTGTGCGGGTAACCGTGATGCTAAGTCTTTGGCTATCTCAGTGGGGCTTTTTTTCAGAATGGGGGCTAAGTTAAAGCATGGGAACGTAAAATCGCCAAACTCAGGCGCTGGCGTTTCAAGGATTATCGGTATATCAGCATTAATTGATGTTAGAGCCGACTTAATATTTTTTTCAACATCAAATCGAAAATGCTCCATTGGATCATGGGTCTGGTCTGACATATTATCAAATCTTCAAATATATTTCTCTAACTGGCAACCTTAAACCTTAAAATCCCCGCTAAACCGCTAAATGCCTTGAGAAGCATATCACCCTCCACAGAATCTGCGGAAATTAATTCCACTTTAGTACCAACCTCATCAGCCATTTTAGATAATGTTTCAATTATATCCTCACTGCTTTTTAAGGTCATTTCAGAGTTACATTTTGGGCAAGTTTTATTTTTTTCGTTATTTTTAGAGGAAATCTCTTCTATAACCAGGCCACAGGATGCGCATGAATATTTTAATTTGTACTTTCGCAGCCCATCGGACAGTAGTAATGTGTCCATTACACCATTTTTTACCGCATTCAGAACCGCTTGCTCGCCATATACAGATAACCCGCCATCTGATTTACGTATTTCCTCCATGAGCTTTTTTATTAACCGTTTCTCACGCATCAGGTCAAGATCTGATAACGCTTCCGACGCTTTTTCAACTAACTCACGTAAGCCGTATTCGTCTGTATACCCAGTATCAAAAAGGTCAATCACCTTGCGTTTTAATTCGTGATGTAGATAATTTTTATCGACAAAGAACTCCTTGGTAGACCCCGGACCGCCAACTAAAATACCTTTTAGGTCAGGTTCTTCCAGGAGCGCATCATTTACAACATCACCGACCTTTTTGAAGAACTCATGCGCTGCAATCTCGATTAATCGCTCAAACCTACGCTGCGATTGCCCGCCACGACCGTGCTTGCTCGGAACGCGGGACGGAATATTCTTAATTACATCCACACGCCTGCCACGCAATAAACCTATGGTGGCTTCTGAGCGGTCGATTACGACTAAGCCGAACGTATCGCTATCCACCAGCATCTCATTTAATGGCTCGGTGTAGAACTTTGAGTCACAGCGATATAGAAAAGTGGTAATAGGTAACGGTGGCTCCACCACATGCTGGACCATTTCGGTCTGGTTACCACTGGCAGCAACATGGCCTACAAAAAAGATCATACCGCTCTCGGGAGGTTTTTTATAGCTTTTTAATCTGCTGAGGATGGACTCAATAGCTGAGGTTACGTTTTTACGGGTGGATTTTGATTTAATATTTGATGATTGCGAGTACTCGTTCTTTAAATAACTGCTCACGAACGATATCTGGCGATTTGGTGGGATGTATAACGAAATGAGCTCTGTGGCGCGACCCGAATATCTATCTAATGCTTCCAATTGGCGCTTAAGCTCATAGCGTGCCATGGCCGATAATTTATCTGCTTTTGATTTATTCAATTCTAACACCAATTATTATCTGGGGATTAATTCAATATTTAAAGAGTATCAGCATAATATAATCATAATATTTGTAGCTATGGTTTTTTATCTATATATCTGAAATTTATACTTAAAAGGCATTTCATTAATGAAATATCAGGTACTATTCCCCGTGGTTGGATGTAAATATTAGTAAAGTTTTATCTTTGCAAGGTTAATTACCTGTAGCGCATAATAAAACTATAGTTGCTGGACTTCATTGAGTATGTAATGTTATGCTGTATAATGTTATGCTGTATTATGAATTGTATTTTTAGCGATTCATCAAGTGATCTTTTGAATAGACATTGCCTGTTTTTTATATTTTAACACGAGCTGTTTAAGGCGTTTATTCTCTTCAACCAAATTCCCAACATCATTTTGAATGAAAATAATCAGTAACCCCATTTCGGTGATAATCTTTTTCAGTCCTGATATTTTTTGGTACTCGGAGTCCGAAATTTTAATATCAAATTCGGCAGCCCTTTTACCATAAAGTATCTTTGTAGTTTTTAAATAGTTATTATATTTACTGAAAAAATAATTGAAATCCACATTATCGGGTGAAGCCTGTTTGCTGGCAGTCTTCCACAAATCCTCGGCATTTTTATGCAGTTCTTTTAAGCTCTGAAGTAACAATAACTTCCTTTTTTTAAGTTTATTGGGATCCGGATCCGGCATATTATCACCATCTTTAATTCTAATTGGGATATCGAGTTTGAGATATTTAAAAAAAACTATAGTTCCAATCACCATAACATTTTTAACTCACTATGATATTCGATATCCAAAGTTGAACCACTGGTTGGGTTCAATATTAAAATGTGATATTAATGACTTGCATTGTACTGTCTATTGGGGGGTCAATTATTACCCCTGAGGAAAAAGAGCTTGAGTATCTAACCTCACTCTCAGCAATTCTGAAACGAGTGGCGATGGATAATAAAATATATGTTGTGGTTGGAGGCGGACCGTTAGCACGTAAATATATCTCAATCGCACGCGATTTAGGCGCAAACGAGATCGTATTAGATGATTTAGGCATCGCAGCCACTCGGTTGAATGCACGATTGCTCATTGCCGCACTCGGTGAAAGTGTGTATCCAAAGCCCGCTAAGACATTTGACGAAGCAAAGGTGCAGGCGCAAAAATTTCCCATAGTTGTAATGGGTGGTACACATCCTGGGCACACTACTGATGCGGTTGCGGTCATGCTTGGTGAGTATGTTGGTGCTGAAAAATTTATCAATGTCACCTCAGTTGATGGGGTATATACCGCTGACCCAAAAGCAGTTTCAAATGCTAAAAAATTGGATAAACTCTCATTTGATAAACTAATAGAAATCACATCACAAAGCGCCGCTCAGGCGGGGCCGCATATTGTAATTGATCCACTCGCTGCGCGTGTGATTAAACGCTCGGAAATAACTACATTTGTTCTGGACGGTCGCGACCTGACTGCACTGGAAAATGCCATCATTGGAAAACCGTTCAATGGCACTATTATTGAATAAAAGTTAACAATAAAATTATTATAAAAATCGTTATTATTAAAGTAATATTTTGTAAACTCAAATAGAGGTGGATCCATTGGAAAAAGAAAAGTCCGGGTTGAAGATGCACCCAAAACCGCCAAAAAATCCGAGTAGAGGTGGCAAATTATTACAGCACAGGCATTGCCAGATCTGTTCCAAGGCGATACCAATGAGTGAAGAGTTCTGCTCGGAGAAATGCAAGGTTGAATTCGAAGCAATGGTAAAGAAACGTAAGAACTATATCTACCTTATCTATGGTACAATGATATTAATCATTGCTGTTATGTTTTTAAGTTACCTAATATAAATTTTATACTTTTAATATCACTGGGTTTGGGATTTTTTATGCACGTTGTGCTCGGTGGAACATTCAGTCCTCTGCATAAGGGTCATAAGGCTCTATTCATACGAGCCTTTGAATTATGCAACGGTGAAAAAATAATTATTGGGCTTACCTCGGATGATATGGCGCAGAATTCACGTAACCGCCAAGTGGCAACATTCGAAGAACGAAAACGAGATATCGAGAAATATTTGGATTCATTATTAAAGAAATACCCAAGCACCACTGTTGATATCATCGAGATCAATGAAATCTATAATATACCTATAACACAAGAGATAGAGGCTGATGCGCTGGTGGTCTCGGAAGGGCGAAGGCATATAGCGGAAGAGACAAATAAGCGCCGTGTGGACCATGGGTTAAAACCATTGCAAATCGTCTCGGTGCCGTATGTACTGGCCCAGGATGGGTTGCCCATCAAGGCCACTCGTATCACTAATGGTGAGATAGACCCCGAGGGTCGGCTGATTGGAACCGTAAAAGTTGCGGTTGGGACAAGTAATGATTTAAAACTGCACGCGGTGAGGAATGTATTTTGCAGTATCTATAATGACATAGAACTTTTTAAGTTGCCTGTTGACTCTGGGGTTGGCGCGCAGCCCTGGGATGAGGAGACTATAACCGGTGCAAAAACGCGCGCAGCAGCAGCACTCACCCAGGCAACTGATGCGCACTTTGGTGTAGGTATCGAAGCAGGATTGCTCTGGAACGAGCAGGCACATCATTATTATGATGTGCAGTATTGTGCCATCCAGGACCGCGGCGGACGAGTCACCACGGGCCATGGCTCGGGGTTCTATTACCCACAAATAATCCTGGATGGCGTGAAAGCCGGTGGGACGGTTGGCGAGGTCATGAGCAAGGTTACGGGTATCAACGACATAGGCAAGAAACAAGGTGCTATTGGATACCTCTCCAAAGAGCTACTAAGCCGCGAGACACTAACCGAGCAAGCGGTGCTCATGGCAATGGTGCCGAGACTTACCGAGCTGTATGATTGAGGTTTTTAATGAAATGATTTTTAAGTTAGGGGGAAGAAGAATCTTCCCCCTAAAACCCCCATTACTTTAATTATCCGTATGTGTGGGGCTCTGCCCCACACTAACGGATAATAAAAGAGTGGGTTGTTAGGGAGATTCTCCTCTCCCCAACCTTAAAATCATTAATTAAAACCTTAACACATCCAGGTCGTTAGGCATGAACAGGTTGGGATTAGCAGGTAATGGCTCTGTGATAGGGCCCACATGGTTCAGGATGAGCTTGGTCTTACTGGGGAGCTGCTCTTGAAGCTTTTGTACCTTACCCAGGCTCATGTGTCCCGGCACATCGTCGTACGGGTTTGATAGCTCGATTATTAATATATCCGTCTTCTCCGCCAGTTCGAACACGCCAGCGCATAGATCGGTATCACCCGTATACCCAACGGCATTCCCACGTAACTCTATTTTATATCCGAACGCTGAGACGGTTCCATGTTCCATGGGTATTGCATCAAATTTTAGGCCTGATACCGTGAATGTCCCAGGTGCTTCGATTTCAAAATAGCTAATTTTCAGTTTATCTTTAAGTTTCTCAGCAACCCCAGGAAAGCCCAGGTCAGTAGCTCGGGTGATTATATTCTCAATATTGGATGGACCTATTATATTTAGTGGGTGCTCTGGGCAGGTGAGGTATGCATAATCCAATAACAAGAACGGCAATCCGAAGAAGTGATCAGCATGGAAGTGTGTGATGAAAATATACTTCAGCTCTGAGGGGTTACGCTCGAGCTTTTTCATGTGTGGGACCACCACCGGCGAGCAATCGAATAGGATATGATTATTAACCAGTATTGCGCCCCAATACCTACCCGCCATTGAAAATGCGTTACCCGTGCCTAAAAATAACAATTCAAGGCTGGTCTTATCGATTACTTGCGGTGATTGCTCAGGTATAAAAGACTCTTTCACATCATGGGGATAATTACCAGTGGAGTCATTCGACAAGTGTTCACCAAATGGGGCAAATGCATTATACCAACAAATACCTTTTTCTATGATTTATATGCCCATTGACGGAAAGTTGCGGAGTTGAATAAAATAATTATGCATAGCTTGCATTTGGACCAATTTCGAATATCTGGAACTTCCTGATTGTAAACCCGACTACACCAATTATAAAGCTTATAATAATGATATATACGAAAATGTTATATAAAAATGTGAAAAACGAGAATGAGAATACTACTAAGCATAGCCATTCAAGAATATTACCTTGTAAGGTTCCTTTTTGGCGTAATTTATAGACCTTTAATAATCGTTTTTTGCTTAGATTAACACTCTCGGTAGCTTCGATATAATTATAATATAATAATCCAACAATTAAAAATATTCCACCGATATTTATCATATCAAAACCGATATTATACTGGTTGATTTCAAAGTTCTGGGCAATTAATGCACCTTTGGTAAGATTAATCACTTCCATGCGTGCGCCATCAGGTGTAAGCTCGTCGGTCTCAGGGATAATCGAGGGAGAATATAGAATTGAACCATAGAAAGAGAATAATATGCCTAAATTGAATAAAATATAAACTATTAGCACCTTCTTGAAGGTTCGTTTTCTTATTAAGTTTGACAGCTTACTCATAGGGCTCTCCATTTGCCATCCCCCCGTGGATTTTTTGCAAATGAAAGTTTCTAATATTCGTCAATGCTTCAAACCGCATTATATTAGATTTTTGAAGCATTATCAACTAGCAGTATATGGTTATATATTGATTTGTGGGTTATTTATATTTTACTGTGATTATAAAAATCCCCAAAGATAAACTGGCACATACATTCTTCGCTTTGTATTACGATATATTTTGAAGGTTCAATTTAATGAGATTTCGTAAGGTATGAAGTTTGAGTACACTTCTTTGATTTATTGTTGAAAATCGTTTTATGGATTAGAGTCGATAATAGTAAGTTTATTATTTCAAGTTTGGAGTCCACATACCAAGTTTTAGTTTAATCTAATTCTATTTATCTTTAATACGCCTAAACAAGTTTTTAGGATCCAGTTTCAAGTTTAGAGTCCCCCCACCCCAAATCTTTATCTTACTCCAAACTCTAAACTCCAAACTCCAAACTTTAACCCACCTCATACCATATACATCATATATCATACCTAACACCTAAAACCTTATTCTTTTTTACATTCACCGTACTTAATTCATGCAAAAATCATAAAATACATATATTGTAGATTCATTTCATACCCAGTCGCGTATATTAAACATTATTTCAATTCATTATAATTTGATAAATTTGAATTAGTATATATAGGGATAATTCATGAGCATGTTCATGAGCATGAAATTTTCAGACCTCGACCCAAAGATTAAGCAAATCTTAGAAACGTATCCCATAAGAAATCGTGTTAAATGGGTTCATGAAAACGAGCGAATTGTGCTAATTTATCCAAAGGATTTCTCCAAATTTGAAAACTGGCTTCATAAACGCATCGGCGGACCAAATTCAATTAGAAGACCATTGGACGAGATTGGGTCTAAGATTTGGTTAATGTCCGACGGTAAACACACGGTTATGGATATTTGCACCATCCTAGATGATGAGTATCGTGAAGATATTGAACCAGTATTTGATCGTGTCAGAGAGTTTTTAGAGATTCTGCTGAGGTCCAATCTTATCCGGTTATCATCAAAAAAGATGGGTCCAAAGAAAGTACGGGTAATAAAAGAAAAATAATTAAAATAATCAAAATAATTAAAAGCTCAATAATTATTAATATTTTTCAGATATATAGTGGGATATTTTTAAATTATATAAAATTCATTATATCTGCTAATGACCCATGATAAGGCATCCTTAGGCTCAGAATCAAAATCAACTATCGCACCAGAACCATATATTGGATTTAAAACCAAATTACTGGTATTATTACTGATGGTGCTTATAATCTCCAGTGGTTCATTATACTATATTCAGGTTCCGTTATCATATTATGGATTTCTAGGTGTAAGTGTTTTTATTATACTCGTTATCATGTTCTTAATTGGTTACTTAATCAAACGCCCATCAGAACTTTTTCCTAAACAACCAATAGAACTTGAAGACACTGGTGACGAGGAAATTGCTAATCCAAGATTAGAGAATATCTTAAAAGCTGAAAAGAGATATAAGAGAAGATTCGAAAAAACAGAAACAAAATCAAAAGCTCTGAAAAAGAGTCCAAAAGGAATTAATTCCAACGCGAAATCCAAAGTAAAGGAAGTAAAAAGAAAATCACACAGAATTGGCTCAATACCTCTTGAGGAAACAATCTTTAGAGAAAAAATTAAATTACAAAAAACGGCTGGAAAAAAAATTAGCCCAGAATCAATAAAAAAAGTCACAACATTCTTATGCCCGTCATGTGGTAGTAAGGAGTTATATTATGAAGCCGGGCTTATAAGTGGATATAAATACCATTGCAAGGATTGCGACTATATAGGCTCATTCATTATAGAGAAAGATTTCAAGATCAATGGTTCAAAATAAATAGTAAATACACCTTTCGGAGATATTATGCCATCTATGAAGAAATACAAAATTAGAACAGGTGCACGTACCGCCTCAAAGGTCCAGGAAAAGGACCTCATTAGAAAAGCAAAGAAATTAAAAAAAAATCCTGAGTTAATCTTACCTAAATGCATAAATCATACAAAATGCTATTTTGATGTAGTTCGAAAACAAGTACTGAGGATCCAGGGGTTTGCAGATAATGAGCGATTGTTAAAGCGATTTTCGGAACGTGGTGATCCTTTAGCACGCGCATACGCTGCCACACTACTTCTAGGGATAGAAGGTAAAGCACCATACCTAGCACCCATTAAAACGCCATTTGGAACGGTAACATATGCACTTCGTGGTAAAACTTCAAAGGAGAAACTTGTAGCAGTCCAGTATTTCAATGAACCAAAATGGTTAATTCTTGGTGTTTTGGATATTGTTAAAAAGAAGAAATTGCATGTTTATTCCACGAAGGACGGTTTGATTTGCACTGGTCGTACCCCTGCACCGCCCGCTGGATTCGTGAAGGATAAAATCAATAGGCTAAATGTTAACCTAAAGTACCAAGATGGTGTCTATGCATGCCCACATTTAAATCCAAAAATAGTTCAAAATGGTGAGCAAAAGGGTATATCTTATCTTGAGATTGAATGGCACTCCGCTGATGTTGCGATTTCTATATGTGATCGATGTGCAAAAAAGAGCAAAGAACACACCTTAGGTTCATTGACCCAACACATTGCGGATAGAAAAGTCAAACATGATTTTAGTGTAAATGTAATTTCTCAGCCGATTTGTAAGGATAAATGTAAAGACTGTGAAATTATTGAACCATTAGAGCTTTCATCCGAACTACTTGAGAAATATCAGGCCGGCGAGATTTTAGATTCTGAATTAATCACCCAGCATTTAGAATGGCTCCGGAACGACTACCGGAGATTGAGTAAAAGGATCTATATTTTGGATAATCAATGTTATGGCACCAATTTAAAAGCTGCTATCAAAGCGCTCACACCAACTACGCTGGAACGCAAAGCACTCTGGGCAGTGCTGAATAAGGTTGACGAATCGGTGATCTTCGATAAAGCAACACCAAGTAAAATCCTTGGCTTTTACTGGAAAGATTTCGGAAAAAGTGCCATATTTGCTATAACTCATGACAGCAAAATTACAAAAGGTATCTTTAAAAAATTCGATATCAACAAAATCAAAGCCTCCGAAATTCTAAAAGAAGCAGATGTGGAAATTAAGAAAAAAACCATTATATCATTACTGCCGACATACACAAAATTACCAGAAATCGCTGAGTTCGCAGATTCCATAGCTAGGATTTATATGACAAAAGGCCTAGATGAGAGTGTGCGAGCAATCGATAAATACAAAGGTGGCGATACTAAAGTTAAGTCGGTAGCGTATGCATTCTTACTTGCACTGAATCGCGGTGAGGGTAAGAAATGGCAGTATACTCAGACCGAGCACGATTTTGCGCAATATTTAAAAAATGTGGCCAATCAACTTCTTCAATCCGAGCCGGATGAGTACCATGAGGCATTGCAAAATTTGTTAAGTGCTACAGGCTC
>Ga0209636_10008735_pt1 | contig 10323 bp, 9 predicted proteins | sample DeeMarSWOR152_54_FD_187464 | JGI IMG/M metagenome (GOLD analysis project Ga0209636, IMG submission 187464) | Marine sediment microbial communities from White Oak River estuary, North Carolina - WOR-1-52-54 (SPAdes) (version 2) | ecosystem: Environmental > Aquatic > Marine > Intertidal zone >... | reverse complement strand
CCAGATAGCAGCAACAAGACTGGGAACAGTAGCCAGCAAGCGATTGATATTAAAAGGCTACATAGATGTGTCTCTAAAAGAGCTGGGGGAGGCCTGGTGGAGTGGACTTGAGAAATCGCTATAACATGGAGGAAATGCTTGGCTGAGATAAGTCCCTTTTCAGGCTTACGTTACAATCAGGAAATCGTCGTAGAAATGGCATCGGTCATCTGCCCGCCATACGATATCATCTCTCCGGAAGAGCAGAGAGCCTACTATGAGAAAAGCGAGTACAATGCCATTCGCCTCGAGCATGGAATGGCGCTGCCCGAAGATGCAAAAGCCAACGATAAACACAGCCGAGCCAGTGCTACCTTCAAACAATGGCTAAAGGACCGGGTACTGACATTTGACCACGTACATTCATTCTACATCCACGAGCATACTTTCACCTACCAAAATATCAGAAAACGACGTCTTGGGTTTATAGCCTGCGTCAGACTGGAGCCTTGGGAAAACAAGATTATATTTCCTCACGAAACTACAGTACCGGGGATAAAAAGCGACCGATTAGACCTGATGCGCGCCTGTGCTGCCAACTTCAGTCCGCTCCTTGGGCTCTATGAAGACGTTGGGCACAAAGTCACTAAATTATTAACTTCGCAGGCCAGCCGCAAGCCGGCGATTGACTTTACCGAAGCTGAAGAAGCACACAAGCTCTGGGTAGCCAACGAACCTGAATTCACCCAGAGAGTCAGCCACTTCCTGGCTTCCAGACCCATTTATATCGCCGATGGACATCATCGCTACGAGACGGCATTAGCTTACCGGGACGAAAGGCGGCAAGAAAATTCGTCTGACAACGAAGCCTTTAATTTTGTCATGATGTCGCTGGTGCCCTTCTCCGACCCCGGACTTATCGTGCTACCTGTCCACCGCCTGGTTAATAATTTATCCTCTAAAGCTGTGACTCAATTTAGAGATAACCTGGAAACGTTCTTTGAAGTAGAATCCGTACCCTTAGGAGAAGCTGGCCTCCCCGAGACAAGAGGAGCCATCACAAGGATTTTAGGGCTGGAGGCAGGCAGTGTTATAGCTCTGAAACCCCACCAGCCATCATCCCTCAAGGAAATGATGCCCAAGGGTCATTCTGAAGTCTATAAAAGGCTGGACTTCAGCATTGCCCAGCACCTCGTTATCGACAAGCTAACAGACCTAGCTAAAAGCAGCAGCGTTGCCTATACCCCAAATACATTACAAGCTCGCCGACTGGTAGAAAGCGGTGAATACCAACTGGCTTTTTTGCTAAATCCCATAACAGTGGCGACCATCAAGGCAATCGCTGATGCCAATGACAAAATGCCGGGAAAATCAACCTTCTTCTACCCCAAATTGCCCACCGGCCTAGTCATCAACCGTCTAGAAGGAAAATTGTAACTAAGCTTAGCTCTATCTTTTTACAAGTTCTTTGTTCCGTCGTACCAGTAGAGCTCATAATTGTCCCGACCCTGTTCCTTAGCCCAGTACATCGCTGTATCGGCATTCCTAAACAAGGTCTCAATATCTTCACCATCTTCCGGATAGACGGCAATACCAACGCTGGTTGTGATACAAATCTGAAAAGCATCAACCACAAACGGTTCTCGAAAGGTTTCCAAGATTTTCTGGGCAACCCTGACAGCATCTTCCGTCTTAGCGATTTGTGGTAGCAGCACCACAAACTCGTCACCACCCATACGGGCAACCGTATCACTCCTACGAACAAGGGCTATCAACCGCCCTCCAGCAGCCTTTAGCACCTCGTCACCAATACCATGCCCAAAGGTATCGTTAACGGTCTTGAATCTGTCTAAATCAAGCATCATAACAGCTAGACTGGTATTATTGCGCCGTGCCTGAGCCAGCCCAACATCAAGGCGATCACTCAACAATAACCTGTTGGGCAAGCCGGTCAAGGGGTCATGTGTGGCCATATCAGCGAGTTTTTCCTCCAACTCCTTGCGCTCGGTTATGTCCATAAAGCTTCCTACGGTAGCTCGTTTACCTTTGTATTCTGTAGAGGTTACCTTTTCCAAAACCCAAATTATCTCGCCGTTCTTCATTACAAACCGGTACTCATAGGGGAGAGAGCTTCGACCCTTCAGACTCTCTATCGCCTTTTCCCTGACTGTTTCCCTATCCTCGGGATGAACAAGGTCCAGAGAATATTTGCCTAATAATTCTACCTCTGAATAACCCGTCATCTCCTGAAAAATGGTATTGACATACTGAAACTTCCCATCCTGGACAATATAAACCCCTGTCCCGGCACAACGTAGCAAAGCTTGAGCCAGATCCGATAAATCGCCCAGCTCCTGCTGGCTTCTCCCGGATGCTCCGCTCTCTTTTTGTTTATCTCTTGAGTTTGACATGGCTTTCACAGTTAACTGAAATCATAATACCCGAATTTGGCGAATCTTCGCCTAATCAAAGTTATCCTAAGTATATCAGATTCCAATCGTACAATAAATATAAAAAGTGAATCATTTGTTCAGGTTCTTCTTAGAGAAGAGGGCTGTACTAAACACACGCAGCCACGACGACCAGAAGAGAAATTTATGACAGGTCCTTAGATCTGTTTCGGAAAAGCCTGAATAAGAAGAGCGCTATTGCCGGTTCTACAGCTTCACCAGCTTGGCAGTATGGACATCCTGGAGGGCCAGTATTTCCTGTATTTGCCCCTCAGGAAGAGCTTCGTCCAGTGCCAGAATCATAAGAGCCTGACCTCTGGGCTGAAGTCGGACCAGTTGCATGGAGCTGATATTGATATCCGCACTGCCTGTTATATTGCCCACAGCACCTATAAGTCCAGGGCGATCACGATGGTCGCTGAACAAGAAATAACCACCGGTGGGAACAATATCCGCCCAAAAATTGTTTATCCTAACTACATGAGTTTCTCCACGCAAAACGGTGCCAGCAACTATGGTCACTCCAGCATCGGTGACAACTTCCAGATTAATCAAGCTTGCATAGTTCTCACAGGTGGTTTCCTTCTGCTCAACAATCTTTATGCCCCGCTGAGCAGCAATAAGAGTAGCATTGACCAAATTAACCCTTTCTTCGCTTATTCCCTCCAGCAAACCGCCGATTACTGATGCTTTTATGGCGCTGGTATCATAATCGGCAATCTCCCCGTTGTATTTAATCTGGATACTCTTTATCTGCCCTTCCATTAGCTGTCTGGCCAAGCTACCTAACGTCGAAGCCACGTTCATAAATGGAGCCAGTACAGCCAGCATCTCAGCTGGAATCTGGGGAGCATTCACAGCATATCTGGCCGGCTGTCCGTTCAGCACAGCCATGACCTGCTCAGCAACCTCAAGTGCAACGCTGGCCTGCGCCTCAGTAGTAGAAGCACCAAGATGGGGGGTGACAATAATTCTATCGCTTTGGAAAAGTATGCTATCAGTCACCGGCTCTTTGATAAAAACATCTATAGCCGCGCCAGCTACCTTACCCGCCTCCACCGACTTAAACAAGGCTTCTTCATCAATGAGCCCACCACGTGCGCAGTTGATAATACGCGCTGTTGGTTTCATCTTGCTTAATTCCTTGGCACCAATCAGCCCCTTAGTCTGGCGAGTCAACGGCAGATGAAGCGTGATAAAGTCAGACTCCTTCAACAATTGCTCCAGAGACACCAACTCCACACCTAAATTACGGGCGTAATCAGTGGAGACAAAGGGGTCATAGCCAATGAGCCGCATTTTAAGAGCCTGGGCTCGCCTGGCAACCTCGGAGCCAACATTGCCCAACCCGATGATGCCTAAGGTCTTGCCTCTGATCTCGATACCCATGTAGTCGCTGCGCTGCCAGACACCTTCTTTGAGCTTGGCATTGGCTTGTGGAATGTGCCGAGCTAGAGCCAGCATCATGGCAATAGTATGCTCAGCAGCAGCCATGGTATTACCCGTGGGAGCGTTGACCACCACCACCCCCTGTCTGGTAGCCGCCTCAACATCAATGTTGTCCAGACCAACACCAGCCCGGGCAATGACCTGAAGTTTCTTGCCAGCATGGATGATGTCGGCAGTAGCTTTAGTCTCACTGCGGACTATCAACGCCTCATAATCGCTGATTATGCTCTTAAGCTCCTCTGGCTTAAGCCCTAGCTTGACATCGACTTCAGCCTGAGCCTTTAAAGCTTTTATCCCTTCCTTAGCTACAGGGTCGGCAACGAGAATCTTCATAACAAACTTCCTCAGACAGACCTTTTTATGCCTGTCCCTAACTTACTTGCTTATGAACTCGCCTGAGGAATAACTATAGCTATAGCATCCAGGACCTCTTTGATATCTTTTTCCGTGACCCAGCCCAGGTGACCGATGCGGAAGATTTTTCCTGATAGAACGCCCTGTCCACCAGCTAAGACCACACCATGCTCATCTTCAAGCAACTGAAGCAACTTAGACACATTGAGCTTATCTGAAGCCCTGATGGCAGTTATAGTATTTGAAGCATACTTCTCTTCAGGGAGTATAGATAATCCCAGGGATTTAGCTCCATTTCGGGCAAGGTCAGCCATTCTGGCATGACGAGCAAATAGTTGAGGTAAGCCCTCAGCCAGTATCATGTCCAATGCCACCGCCAGGCCAAAAAACACAGAAACAGCCGGAGTAGTGGGTGTCTGTCCAATCTCTAAATATTTCTTGGCTAATTTAAAATCCCAGTAATAACGAGGCATTTTTGCCCTGGCATGAGCTTGCCATGCTTTCTCGCTGACGCTGACCATCGCCAGTCCCGGCGGCACCATCCAACCTTTTTGAGATGCTGTGACCACCACATCGCACTGCCAGGCATCGACAGGCAGGTCAATAGAACCAAGCCCACTTATGGCATCCACCAATACAAGCTTGTCGAACTCTTTGACGCTGGCACTGATAGACTTCAAGTCATTGGTAACTCCGGTGGAAGTCTCATTATGTGTCACCAACACCGCTTTCATTCCAGAATCAGCTTTCAAAGCTTGGCGCACAGCATCCGGGTCAACTGGTTTGCCCCATTCGAAATTGAGGCGTTTTACCTCCGCGCCATAAATTTCAGCAACTTCAGCAAACCGGTCGCCGAAGTTGCCACAGGAAGTAGCCAAGACTTTATCACCAGGGGATAAAGTATTGACAACAGCTGCTTCCATACCACCAGTGCCCGAGCCAGTCAGCAGAAAAACATCGTTTTTAGTCTGGAAGACTTGTTGCAGCTTAGGCGTGATATCACGGATAATCTGGGCAAATTCCTTGCCCCGGTGATTTATCATCTGCCGACCTATGGCTTCTAAAATCTCCGGCGGGCAAGGGGTGGGTCCGGGTATTCGTAACTGCATTCTAAACCTCCATTTATTTTACAAATTAAGTAGAAGCAAAACGGCGTTTGCCTACCTTGATTATACTACCTTTCTTGATCTGCGCCATTTCCATATCATCGGTAACCGCCTCCCCATTAATTTCAATAGCGCCCTGAGCCAAAAGACGCCTTGCCTCCGAGCGGCTCTTAGTCAACCCCGCCTTAGCCAACTCGGCCGAGAGAGTGCTTTTGGGTCCAGCTGTGGTGTCTAGCATTACGACCGCATCATCTGGCACTTCCCTCTTCTGAAACACCTTAGCAAAATTCTCTCCGGCTTCACGAGCAGCTTGAGCCCCATGAAATTGAGCCACGATTTCATAAGCCAAGCGTTTCTTAACAACCATAGGATTAACTGACCCGTTTGCCATTTTCACCCTGAACTCGGCAATTTCTTCGTCCGGTACGTCGGTCACCAGCTCAAGATATTCGACAATAAGGCTATCAGGAATCGACATGGTCTTACCGTAAATCTCATTTGCTGGCTCATCAACACCTATATAATTACCCAAACTCTTGCTCATCTTCTGGTTGCCGTAAGTGCCGATAAGAAGAGGAACAAGAAACACCTGTTGTGGTTGCTGCCCCATCATCTGCTGCAGCTCCCTACCCACGAGGCAATTGAATTTCTGGTCGGTGCCGCCGAATTCAACGTCAGCTTCTATGGCCACCGAATCATAGGCCTGGAGTAAAGGATAAAGCAGTTCGGTGATAGCGATGGGCTGGCCAGAGCTATATCGATTCCCAAAGTCCTCCCTAGCCAGAAACTGAGCAACGGTGAACTTGCTGGTGAGTTTGATGACATCCTCAAGTCCGAACTTACCGAACCACTCGCTCTGCCACCTCACCTCCGTCTTTTCTTTATCAACCACTTTGAAGAATTGCTTCATATAGGTTTCAGCATTAGCCCGCACCTCCTCAGCAGAGAGCATGGGACGAGCAGCTGTTACACCGCTTGGGTCGCCGATCTGAGCCGTCCAGTCACCAACTATAAGGATAACACGATGACCCAGCTGCTGAAGTTGACGCAGCTTCCTCAAGCCAACCACATGTCCCAGATGTATATCCGGGCAACTAGGGTCGAAACCCTGTTTCAACCTCAGTGGTTTCCCTGATTCGAGTAGCTTTATTAGCTCAGACTCAACTATAGTCTCAGCTACTGCCCGTTTTAACACCCATTTAAGGTCAGGAGCGGCCATATTGTTAAGTAAAACCCCAGATTATTTCATCCGTTCGCTTAGAATGTGCCTCGCCTGTTCCACATCCTTACCAATTTGAGACTTTAGCTCTTCCACAGTATCAAAACGCTTTTCGTCTCGCAGCTTATCTGCCAGGTCAATCGTGAGCCTCTGCCCGAGGAGTTTCCCTTCGTAGTCAATGAGACAGGTTTCCACCAGGCGCTTACCGCCCCCAAAGGTAGGACGAACACCTATATTGGTTACCGAAGGCACGAGCCCATGGCCAACATGGGCGATAGTAGCATAAACTCCGTCACTGGGCAACGCCTGCTCCGGTTTTAGCTTAAGGTTGGCAGTAGGAAACCCTAAGCCTCTGCCTCGCCTGTCACCGCTCACAACCTGTCCATTAAGACTGAAAGGCCGCCCGAACAGCTTCTCCACCTTTTTCATGTCTCCCTGAGCCAAAGCCTGACGAATAGCACTACTGCTTACCACCTGACCATCAAGAACCACCGGTGGTATGACTTCGACACTGAAGTCCATTTCCTGCCCCAGAAATCGGAGTTTCTCGGCATCACCTTCCCTGTCTCTCCCCAGAGCAAAATCAGGACCGATTATCAAGCCACGCATTTTAAGATTATCCTTAAGCAGCTGAACAAATCTTTGAGCAGTGAGCCGAGATAGCTCAGAAGTGAAGGGTAAGACAACAATCACATCTATCCCCAGACCTCGAAGCAAACTGATTCTAGTCTCCAAATCACTTAGCCATAGCAATTTGTTATCCGAGGACAGCACCGCCTTTGGGTGAGATTTAAAAGTGACTACACCGCTGAGCCAGTTTTTCCTCCTGGCTTCGTCTCTCAAATGAGTCAGCAAGCGTTGATGTCCGAGATGAATCCCGTCGAAGACACCGATGGTTAACAGAGTCTCCTTTTTTGGCCTTACTTTGGCTAGCTCTTTCTCAATCTGCACGACTGATTTCTCCAGTCAGTTTCCGGATTAAAAACTAAGATTCCACCCTGATAGAGGGATTGGCAGGGCACCTGCCTACGGCCTCAGCCACAGATTTTAGCTGAGACATGAGTTGATAGAAATTAGCGAAGGTGAGCGACTGAGCACCGTCTTTAAGTGCCAAGTCTGGATTGGGATGTACCTCGACCATTATACCATCAGCCCCAGCAGCTACCGCAGCTAAAGCCATAGGAATTACCAAATACCACTTGCCAGTGCCGTGGCTCGGGTCAGCAATAATCGGCAAATGACTAACTTTCTCAATAATTGGAATAGCGCTTATATCCATAGTGTTCCGGGTATAAGTCTCAAAGGTTCTAATACCTCGTTCGCAAAGCATAAGCTGCTCATTGCCCTGGGACATGATATATTCAGCGGCCAACAACCACTCCTGGACAGTAGCCGATAGCCCTCGCTTCAGCATTACAGGCTTACCTGCTTTACCGACTTCCTCAAGGAGGTTAAAATTTTGCATATTTCGAGCACCTATCTGGAGAATATCAGCATATCTCGCCACTAGTTCGACTTCAACGGGTGACATGACTTCAGTTATAACCAGTAATCCAACCTCTTTCTTAACTCGAGCCAAAAGCTCAAGGCCCACCTCACCCAGACCACGGAACTGATAAGGTGAAGTGCTTGGCTTAAAAGCACCACCGCGCAAAATGGTCGCCCCAGCCGCTTTCACAGCTCTGGCTGTTTCTAAAAGCTGCTGCTCACTTTCCACAGCACACGGCCCGGCCATAACCACTATTTCCTTGCCGCCAATGGTAATTCCACCAACCTTAATTGTAGTGTCTAATGGATGAAACTCACGGCTGCTAAGTTTATATGGCTTGCTAACCCGGATAACTTCATCGACACCGGGAAGCATTTCCAGCATGTCCTCAAGCTCAGGGAAAATCTGTCCTACCACTCCGATGACAGATCGTTCCACGCCTTGGGACACGTGTGTCTTCAGGCCAGCGGATTCAACCCGCTTAACCACTCCAGCGACTTCCTTATCGCTTGAGCCTACTTTCATGACCACTATCATTTTCTGCCCTCACCCTGCCAGACTCTCTCACCCTCATCTCTAAGTTTAACCGCATCCCCCAAATAAACGTGTACTATGTCCTCATTTCTCTTATCGGTGTTGAACAAAACCAGTACTCTCAAACATCTGGGTAAACTTCCAGGTACGCTCATTTCATGTCCGCAAAGCAGAGGAACCTGCGTCCATCCCAGTTCTCGGGCACCTGCTGCCGGAAATGCAGCATTAAGATCAGGTGTCGTGGTAAACAAAACACAAGCTATATCGCTGATTTCTACCTCATTAGCTTCCACTAATTTCTGAAGCAATGATTTACTCGCAGCTACTATAGCCTCTTTGGTGTTTTCCGATACAGTAATAGCACCTCTTATACCCCGGCACCACAAATTGTTTTTCTTCCTACCTTCAATTTTATCTTAATAGCCTACTCTATTCAGCCCTTTATAGTCAAGAATTTCTTGCTTTAAAGCCAACAAAGGCGATAAACTAATAACAGGCATAGCGATTGCCCTGTTTTCAACAACGGAGGTTCACTATGGATGGCACCCAAAAATTAGCTACTGCACTAGGCGTATTCCTGGCTATCGTCATGCTGTGCGGGGGCTCAGGATTTCTCGGCTATATTCACGGTTATCAGAAAGGCAATGAAGCTAGCTACAACGAGGCATATAGTCAAGGAAAGGATGAAGGTTATCAAGCTGGCTATGAGGCTGGTTACAAGCTCATACCGGAACCAGAACAGGAACCAGCCAGTGGATACGCACTTAACAATCCCACCTATCAGGAAATGAAAACATTTCTAGCCCAAGACACCACTGATTCAAAGACCTATGAAGAAGATGAATATGTTTGCGTAGACTTCGCTGCTGCATTGAACAATAATGCTGATGCTAAAGGCATCCGCTGCGCTATCGTAGATATCTTCCATCCCGGAGGCTATGGCCACACCATAATAGCCTTCGAAACTACAGACAGAGGCTTAATATTCATTGAGCCGCAGTTTGATCGCGAGGTGAAACTAGTTATAGGTACTAGCTATTCCCAAACTAACAACTTCACACCAGCGCCCCGTGATGATACTATCGTTCGATTCGTGGTTATCTGGTAGGTTCTCTAAGTATGGCTCAGTTGTCTAAAATAATCAGCATTACCGCTTTTAAGCATTGCTAGTCTATGATAAAATAACTGAAAAATACGGGGAGGTGGAAAATGAAAATTCGAGACGTTATGACCTGGAATGTAGTTACAGTAACAAGTGATACACCGATAATGGAAGCCAGGAAAATCATGGATGCACATAACATTCGCCGTTTACCAGTCGTTGATAAAGGAAAATTGGTTGGTATAGTGAGCAAAGAGCGTATAGCCCGCTCAGGTCCATCACCAGCTACCAGCCTAAGTGTCTGGGAAATCAACTACCTATTGGCAAAAATGACAGTTAAAGAAGTCATGAAAAAAGATACGGTCACAGTCGACCCTGATATGTCCGTAGAAGCTGCCATAGCGTTAGCTCAAAGCAAGGGCGTAGGCGCCCTGCCAGTGGTGGAAGACCATAAACTCATAGGCATAGCCACAACCAACGATTTCTTCTACAAAATACTAAATCCGATGTTGGGGATAGGTGAGCCAGGAATGCGCATAATAATCTCCAGAGGCGCCGAAGCCAAAAACATACAGGAGATTATGGAGGCCGTCAGAAAGTTTGGTGCCAAAATAGCCTCATTCCACAGCGTGCCACCAGTT
>Ga0209636_10008734_pt1 | contig 10323 bp, 9 predicted proteins | sample DeeMarSWOR152_54_FD_187464 | JGI IMG/M metagenome (GOLD analysis project Ga0209636, IMG submission 187464) | Marine sediment microbial communities from White Oak River estuary, North Carolina - WOR-1-52-54 (SPAdes) (version 2) | ecosystem: Environmental > Aquatic > Marine > Intertidal zone >... | reverse complement strand
CTCCCCAAGCCATCGAGGGGTATTGACCCTGTAGATATAACTCAGGATTTCAGCCTCTCTTTCTATTCTCTCCCAAGTCTCTGGAGGCGGTGTTACGAATTTTTCATCCACCCACAATTTCTTTACTGGAAATTCCTTGGCTGCGACAGGAATCTCCTTCTGGATATACTCCCAGGTACCCCCTTCTTCTATTATGAGAACTTTCATGATGTGCAAATCAGGTTCAGTATCCAGGTCAAGGCCGATAAAAGTAAAAGATTCTAAATCAGCATCGCTTTTTTTTAGAGGATATTCTTTACCTAAGAATTGAAGAGTGACCTCTTTCACTGTGGGAGTATCCTTTAGCGATACCATAATGACCTCACCAGGCTCAAGAGCTCTGTAGGTAAATTCTAGGGTTGCTCCAGAGGAGCTATGAAGATATTCCTTCTGGAAGCAGAGGAGAAATGAAGAGACCAGAAAAAAATTTAAAAGAAAAAGAAAAAAACTTTTCTTCATCAGGACTCCAAAAAGCCCAGAACAAGGTTATTAAACTTGACTGCCCACTCCACCTGAGGCATATGACCACAATTCTCAAAAATGTGAAGCTTGGAGCAAAAGGAGAGGAGAACCTTCCCCCTTCTCCAGGAAGCAGATTCGGTGGCCATTGAGGTCCAAATATCTCATTTGCTGCTCAATAAATCTTGTTCTGCAAACAAACTAGGAGGAAACAGTAACTAAAATTTTTCCAGCGCTCAACTCAAGCCTTAATCTTTTTTCTCAACACTCTTCCAGGCAGACTTCCTGTATGATTCCCATTTTCAATGACGACCTGGCCGTTGACAAGAACATATTCAATCCCGACAGGATATTGATGAGGATTCACCCAGCTGGCCTTATCAATGACTTTATCCGGGTCGAAAACAACAATATCAGCAAAATAATCTACGTTTAAGACACCCCGCTTAAGAAATCCGAATTTCTTGGCCGGAACAGAGGTCATCTTCTTTATCATCTCTGCATAAGGCAGTATTTTCTCCTCACGAATATATTTTCCTAATACTCGGGGAAAGGTTCCATAATTGCGGGGATGAGGTTTTCCCCCGCTTAAAAGCCCGTAGGGAGCAATCGCTGAACCATCAGAGCCTATAGAAACCAAAGGATTGGAGAGAATTCTCTTCAAGTTCTCTTCCTTCATCATGAAAGTGACCATTCCCACCTGATTTTTCTCTTCGATCAGAAGGTCTCGCATGAATTCATAGGGCTCTTTTCCTGCCTTTCCGGCAGCTTCTAGAATATTCTTTCCTTCAACAGGCCTATTTTTCTCAGAAGCGACATAGGAAATAACAACTTTATTCCAAGAACTGAGTTTCTTCTCCTGCTGGGCCGCATGAGCCCGGAGTTTGCTATCCTGAGAAGGATCTTGAAGCCTGGCCAAAAATTCCTCGGTTGTTCCTTGCCTGGCCCACAATGGAAAATAGTAACTGAGCCCTGTTGACCCTGCAATGTAAGGATATCGATCACAAAAAATATCGATTCCCTCTTTTTTCGCTTCTTCAATCTTGGCGAGAGCTTCATCGATTTTATTCCAATTCCGGGGATAGGCAATTTTAAGATGAGAAATTTGAAGGCTGACTCCTGTCCTTCGGCTGACTTCAATAGACTCCTCCAGGGATTCTATCAAGAAATCTCCTTCGCTTCTCATATGAGTGGCATAGACTCCTCCGTACTGGGCAACAATCCTGCACAGTTCAGTTATTTCGTCGGGTTGGGCGTAGCCGCCAGGGGCATATTCTAATCCCGTGGATAGTCCGAAGGCTCCATCTTGGATGTTTTGCGCCATAAGCATTTTCATTTTCTCAAGTTCCTCGTTCTTGGGCGGCACCTCATGGAATCCCATAGAAGCTCCTCGGATATTTCCGTGTCCAACCAAGGTGGCATAATTCAAAGCCATTCGCTTCTGTTCTAGCCTGGAGAGAAATTCTTTGATATCTCTCCAATCCAACTCAATCTGATAAGCATTCTTTAATTCTTCTTTGAATTCTTCGAATGTTTCTTCTGCTATCGGAAACGGAGAATAACCACAATTTCCGCTGATAAGAGTTGTTGCCCCCTGGCGAATCATACTCTCGGCCTTAGGATTAACCAGAAGTCCAACATCAGTGTGATTATGAATATCAATAAAGCCAGGACAAACGGCCATGTTTTTGGCGTTAATGACTGACTTTCCCCGAGAGCTAGATATCCTTCCTATGACTTGAATAAAAGCTCCTTTTATTCCGATATCTGCTTTGTACTCATTCTTTCCTGTTCCATCAAAAATAAGACCATCCTTGATGACAAGGTCGAAATCTTTCTTGGAAGCGCATCCCTGAAGCAACAGGCTGCTTCCGCCAAATCCTGCTATAGCCATGGCTCTGCTTGACTTTTTCAGGAAGTCTCTTCTTGTCATTTTTTTCTTCATTTTCCTAACCTAAAAAGTGAATTCGAAGATTAATATATATCATTTAAAAAAAGAGGTCTATATTTATAACTCAAAATTAAAGTTGTCTCATCGCAAAAATGAGTCCCTGAGATGAAAATAAGAAGGCTAACTCTTCAAAGTCGCTTCCTCCATCCCTTCAGATTCAATCCCAAAGCTCACTTCTTCTTGCTGAAAGCATCAGAAACAGAGGGAAAGGGAAATGGCTTGTCGGCCTTCCTGAAAACAGAAACCAACCCTAAACTTTGCTGATTTCTGGACGCGGTTTAGAACACAAATCTTTTTGGCCACAAAATAGCCAATAGCAGAGCCAATAAAAACATCAGAGAGCCAATGTTTGTTGTCATGAACCCTGGATAAGGCCACTGATGTCGCTAGGCTATAAGCAAGAATATCGATCAATACCTCATCAGTCTGGTCAGCTATCGTGGTGGCGACTGCAAAAGCAGAGGCTGAATGACCGGAAGGAAAAGAATGAAAGCGCGATTTCCCAGAAAACATATGAAATGTGTTCTTTGGATCCTCTGTGGAGGGCCGCGCTCTTCCTATAACAACTTTAAACACCCAAACAACAAATCCTGAAGTCAACCAGCTCTCCAAGCTTAAAAGAGCTGTCTTCCTCAGAGAAGTGTTATGGGCAAGTTCTCCAGAGGCGTACAAAGCTGCAATGAACCCGGCCAAGAAGGTCCCATGACCAAAATTTCTCACAACTTCAGAGATATCATCCGAAGGAGAAGTGCGTCGGTCTTGAACCCAATCCTGAATCTCTTGGTCAAAAACATAGATAAGAGCTCCAGTTCCTAAGACTGCAGAGAATGTTAAGAAAGCTCTCTTACTCCAATCCTTGGGAGAGAAAAGAGTTTCCTTGAAATCTTTTCCGAACTTTAATAAGAATTCTTTATTGAGCTTATACTCGGAGGAAGAACTTTCTGCCAGGAGAAGGTTTTGTTGAGATAAAAGGATTAAAGCTAAGGCAAGAAAAAAAGGTATTGCTTTCTTTTTTCCCACTTCTTGCAACTTTAAATTCCCACTCTAACTCGCCCGAGATGAATTTCAAAAGATGAAACCAATTCCAAAGGAAAACACTCTATTCTTGAAGGATTCTTCCTCTTCCAGATATTCAGGAAGAAAAACATTTTTTTGCCCAATAGAATAACGCCCCTCTAGAATCACTCTCATTACGATTAAATCAAAGCGCAATCCACCCCCGATGAGGTAGGCCGTGTCAAAAGTAGCCAACTTCTCTTTAATGTCATTCTCTAATTCTTCCTCGCTGTCAAGATCATAGGTTTTCCCTAAGATGAGGTAGGAATATTCAAGACCTCCTGAAATAAACAGCTGCACAGGCCCAACGGGAATGATGAAAAAATTTAACAGAAGAGGTAAAGACAAATAAGTAAGCCTGTATTCGATTCCTTCCTTCGAGGGAGGGGATATGATCCCTCCTTTCTTGGCCAGAAGGCCTTCCGCAGAAAGGCTAAAAAATGGGACCAAACGGAGTTCAACAAAGGGACCGATCGCGTATTTGCTCGCATAATTTTCTTGGAAAGAAAAACTTTCATCTGGAATTGTCCAAGAATTCTTGGCAAAATTATAATACCATTTTACTCCAAAATTCTGAGCATTGCCGGTACCCCAGACTAGCCCGAGAAGAATAAAAAAAACAAAAATTCTTATTCTAAAATTAAACATTTATGAATTTGATTCTCCCCTTTTCAATATGGTTTCTATCGCTTCTAAAGTTTTTTGAGTAGCTCCTTTTAAAGAATCCAGGGTCTGTTTTGCCTTTTCACCCATTTCTGACAATGATCCTTCATCTCTCATAATAAACGTCTCCACTAAATCCTCTTGGCTATGGATAATTCGAGCGGCCTCTGATTGGACAAACTTCTCAGCAAGATAAGCGAAATTTTTCATGAAAGGCCCAAAAAAAACCGGTTTCTTATAGAAAGCTGGCTCGAGTATATTATGCCCCCCCCAGGAAACCAGGCTTCCTCCCACAAAGGCAACATCAGAGAGAGCGTAGAAATGAGCCAATTCCCCTATGGTATCAAGGATTAAAACTTCCCACTCGTCTTCAGAAGAAAGCTTGGTTCTTCTTCGTACTATAAATGGAAAATCTTGACTAATCCTCTCCACTTCATTAAACCTTCCAGGCTGGCGAGGAGCAAGAATGAGAAGGAGGTCGCTCCTGGCTTTTCTCGCCTTGGAAAAAGCATCAAGAATAAGTTCTTCTTCTCCTTTGCAGGTGCTCCCTGCTACAATCACTTTTTTTCCTTCTGGAATAGCAAATTTCTTCTTGAGGTTTGAAATTTCTTTGTTGTTCAAAAGAGGCAGGTCAATTTCTGCTTTCAGATTTCCAGCCACCTCAATCCGCTGGGAATCTGTGCCTAGCCTCTCCAGTCTTTCTTTATCTTCTTCTGTTTGAACCAGGAAAAAGTCTATGTTCTTTAATACCTTTTTGGCCAACAATCTGAATCGGCTGTATCTTCGAAAAGAGCGCTCAGTGATTCTTCCGTTAATAAGAAGAACTCGACAGCCATGTTTTTTGGCAACTCTTAAAAGATTCGGCCAAAATTCAGATTCAGCTAGAACAAATAATTTGGGATTAAAGGTTTCAAAGTATTTCCTAACTACAGAAGCAAAATCTAAGGGAACAAAAAAGATGTTGTCTGCTCCTTGGAGTTTCTCCTTGGCTATCCGCAGTCCAGTATTGGTCAGAGAAGAGAAATTTATTTCTTCCCCAGGATGCCTCGCCTTGAGTTCTTGGATGAGGTTCTGAAGAGAGAGAACTTCTCCAACTGAGACGGCATGAATCCAGATGGATTTTTTCTGGTTCCTCTCCTTAGGCAATTCATATCCCAGTCTTTTCTTTAGAAAAAGGCTCTCGCCTCGGATTAACTGTCTTTGAAAAAAATAAAAAGGAATAAGAAATTTCAAAGCGAAAAAAAGGAGGACCGAATAGAAAATATACATGTTATAGCTATCTATACTAACCAAATTTCATCTCAATATGCAAGCTTTGTTCAAGCTGAGTAAGCATCTCCAAATCCGTGATAAGAACAGGTCATTGAGAATGGTTTCGCTCCCTTCAGATTTTTAACGCCATTCGGGGTCAGAAGGCTAAATCTTCAAAGTCACTTCACCCATTCTCAAAGACCTTTATTCTAGGGAAGCTATCTGTATCACGGATTTGGAGATGCTTCCTCAGGTTGATTTTTTGTAACATTTGTATTATTTTTGCAGTTAACCTTAACAAGGAGGTGAGGATGAAAAACTATTTTAAACCGATTACCCGAAGAAAGTTCTTAAAATCAGGAATCGCTGGTGGAGTTATTGTTGCTACCTATCCTGTCTGGAAACTTTTTTCTTTCTCGGCTCCTCCTTCTGATTTTTATGTCAATCCCGTCTGTAATCTTTCTAAGGAAACACTGGAAAAACTCATTAAAATTGCTCTCCAGAAAGGAGGAGAATTTGCTGAAGTGTATGTGGAATACAACGTAGGAAATCAAATCTATCTCGAAGAAAACAAGATCTATGGAGCTGGAAGAGGAGTGGATATGGGAGTGGGCATTCGAGTTCTTCAGGGTGAAAAAACCGGTTATGCTTACAGTGATGACTTGAGTTTTGAAAAAATGAAAAAAGCAGCGGAAGTGGCAGGTCATATTGCTGCTGAAAAGGAAGTAAAAGCGCCTGTCGGATTGAAATCTTCCCAGATTCCCTCTTATTACTTGGTTAAAGTTTCACCTGACAGCATCATTCCCCAGGACAAGGCAAAACTCCTCTGGAAGGCAAATTCTGCAGGCCGCGAATACCATAAAAGTATTAACCAAGTCAACATCGGATTTTCTGATACCAACAAGAAAATTATCATCGCCAATTCAGAAGGAACCTGGGTTGAAGATGTGCAAACCATATCCAGACTCCTCGTCAGCATCAACGCCATGGAAGGCGATAAAAGAAGCCGAGGCTATGCTTACAAAGATGGCACCTTAGGTTATGAGCATTATGACCTAAAAGTCGCTGAAGAATTGGCCAGAGAAGCAGGAAGAATGGCTTTGGCCATGCTCCCAGCAGAAGATGCTCCGGCAGGAGAGTACCCCATAATCATGGCCAAAGGACATTGTGGGACTTTCTTCCATGAAGCGATCGGGCACAGTCTGGAAAGTGATGGAATCAGAAAAAAAACTTCTTGTTTCTGGGACAAAAAGGAAAAAGCGATCGCTTCAGAGATTTCTTCCTTAGCCGATGATGGAAAAGTTCCCGGAGCTAGGGGTACAATTAACGTTGATGACGAGGGAACACCCGGACAAAAGACCATTCTCATTGATAAAGGAAAGTGCGTAAATTTTCTCTATGACAAGCTGAACGCTAAATTAATGAAGGCCAATCTTACCGGAAACGGAAGAAGAGAATCTTACCAGCATTATCCTATTCCCCGAATGACCAATACTTTCCTTATGGCGGGAGAAGATGATCCTGCGGATATCCTAAAATCTATCCAAAGGGGAATCTACATCGCACGAATCGGAGGAGGAAACGTCACCTGGGTCACTGGTCGATTTGTTTTTTCTGTCCCTGAAGGATATCTCATCGAAGATGGAAAAATCACCAAACCCCTGAAAGGAATCCAGCTCATGGGAAGTGGACCAGAAGTCTTAAAAAATATTGTCATGGTCGGACCAGACTTGGAAATTTGGGGAGGCGGAACCTGCGGTAAGAGCGGACAAGGAAAGCCTGTTTCTGATGGAAATCCAACTTTGAAAGTTTCCAAGATTACTATCGGTGGAGCAAAAGTATAAAAGGAGGTCAAGAATGAACTATCAATTATTAGCTGAAAACATAATCAAAAAAGCATTGAAATCAGGCGCTGATGAGGCTGAAGTTTATCTCGTGGCGGATAGAGATTTCGAGCTGGATGTGAGGAATGGAAATGTGGAAACCATCAAACAGGCAACCTCAAAAGGTCTGGGCTTAACAGTCTTTAAAGATAAAAAACTAGGATTTTCTTACACTTCGGATTTTTCAGACGAATCTCTCCAAGAATTTATCAAGAAAACAATCCAACTTTCTCTGGTTGCTGATCCCAAGCCCTGGAACGGCCTGCCTGATTTCAAGAAAGGGAAACTCCAAGACCTTGATCTCTATGATCCCTCCATCTCCGAAATTCCCTCCGAGAAGAAGATAGAAATAGCTAAAGAAGTAGAGAGGATTGCTCTTGCCTATGATAAAAGAATTACCAAATCAGAAGGAGGATTTTTCGGAGATTCTGAGAGAGAAACAATTATTGTTAATTCTAAGGGTATATCTTATTCTTCAAAGAGAACAGGAGTTTCTTTCGTAGCCGGGGTCGTTGCCGGAGAAGGCAGCGAAATGCAGTCAGGATGGTGGGGCAGCTCCAAGAGACATTTTAAGGACTTGGACACTATAGAGAATGTGGCTAACAAAGCTGGCAAGAGAGCCGTTGAAAAACTCGGCGCTAAGCCTGTCGAAACTCAAAAAGTCCCAGTTGTTTTTGACCGCTACGCTACCCCTGCCTTCTGGTACGGAATTCTGTTTGCCATGGATGGCGACAGTGTTTACAAAAAGACCACCTTCTTGACCGAATATCTCGATAAATCTATTGCTTCAGAACTTATCACACTCGTGGATGACCCCACCATCCTCAGACATGTTTCCTCTGTTTCTTTTGATGGAGAAGGAAATATAACCAGAAAAAATGTCCTTATTGATAAAGGCATCTTGAAGATGTTCATCTACGATACGATTACAGCTCGCAAGGCTGGAGTTAAAGTCAACACCATGGCTCGCCGGTACGGCTACCGTTCCCCTGCCTCTGCTGGTTTTCTAAATGTTATCCTAGAAAACAGTATCGTGCCTAGAGAAAAGATCATCTCCGAGATAAAAAATGGGTACTATGTTACCGGACTCAGAGGAATCGGAACAGATATTCCAACCGGAAATTACTCCTGTGGTTCTTCTGGATTCTGGATAAAGGATGGAGAGATTACCTTTCCAGTCGATGGAGTTACCCTTGGCGGAAATGCTCTTGACATGATGAAAAATATTGAAGTTGTAGCTAATGACCTGGACCTGAGAGGAAGCCTGAACAGTCCTTCCTTTAAAATTGCCGAGCTTGCGATTGGAGGAAAAAAATAATCTCGCTTATTGACCTCTGAAGGAAGAGGCCTACTCCATAGAGTGTTCTTATTCTAAGAATTTGAAAGGATAATAAATGGCTGAAGAAAAAAAGGAGAAAAAAGAGAAGAAAGACACAAAAGAAGAAGTTAAGAAAGAAAAAAAAGTCGAGGAAAAGAAGGAAGAAGAAGTAGTAGAAGAAGAGAAAACGAAAGAAGTGAAGAAGGAGAAAAAAGAAAAAGAAAAAAAAGAGGATAAAAAGGAAGAAGAAGTCAAAGTCGAAGAAGAAGAAAAAAAGATAGAAAAAGTCGAAAAGGAAGAAGTAAAGGAAGAAGCCGCACCTGAACCAGAAAAACCAGTAGAGGCGCCTAAGCCTCCTGCCCCTAAGAAAAAAAAGATCAACCGAATGACCCTGGCTGAGATCGAAGAAAAACTCAAGGAGACCAAGGAAAAAATGGGCGGGGTTGATTCAAAGTACGCCCAGCACTTGCTCCGAAGAAAAGAGATTTTGAGTGGCAAGGAGAAAAAAGGAGACTAAAGAACACTAAAGAGCTCAGGTTAATCAGGAAAATTCTATTCCTTACCTCTTCCAATCTTATGGACAAGCAACTTCTTTCTTAAACGATACCAAGGAATAAGAGCCAGAATAATCCCGCATAAAGAAGCAAAATAGAATTCATTAACTCCTTTCTCTATATCATGAGCTAAAAGGATGATCGTTTTCTGCAGATGAATAAAAATTAGATTAAAAAAAATCAAATTCAGATAAATATATTCTTTCCTCAAACTCAAGAAAAGACTCTTTTTTTCTAAAAAAGAGGCATCCTTTCTCAATGGCAGTAAATCCAAACTCAAGTTAATTCTAGAAAGCCCCCAAAAGCCAATACAGAAAAGAGTTTGCACCAAGGGATAAAGAAAAAACAAAAGGGACTTCTTCATCAAAATAACGTGTTGCCTGAAAAAATTCACCCAAAGGGGCATTTCTTGAGGAAGGCGGGGATAAGAATAGAAGGCCATAATCCAGCCAAGAGTAATGAGAATTCCATTGGCAACTAAGAGGAACAAAAGAGTCTTCTTTATCACTCTATCAAGGTTAAATTCTTGCCTTGCTCATGTCAAACTAAAAATCTTAAGGGAGCAAAGCCATTTCCAAAAACCTCTCTTCACGGAATAGGAAATGCTTTCCCAGGCCTGACCCTAAGAAAGGAATATTAGGATTTACATTCACCCAGTTTTCTGATAGTATTATAAAACAAATTCTAAGGAGTAGTTATAGTTGTTGAGTAAAGAAGAAAAATCAAAAATAATCAAGGATAACAGGACTCAGGCCTCGGATACAGGCTCACCAGAAGTCCAAATAGCTCTTATGACCCATAGGATTAACTATCTTGCCCAGCACTTTGATATCCACAAGAAGGATTTTCATTCTCGAACTGGGCTCATGAAGCTTGTTGGTCAGCGAAAGAGGCTTCTGGAATACCTGAAAAGAGAAGATCCAGCTAGGTATGAAAAACTAATCAAGAAGTTAAAGCTCAGAAAATAGGTTTTAACTCCAGGAGCCAAAATGTCTCACGATATCAGTATTGAAATCAATAACCACAATCTTTCTATTGAAATAGGAAAAGTTGGAAAGCAGGCTGATGGTTCTGCTTTGCTTCGCTATGGAGACACGATTATGCTTGTCTCCGCGACCTCCAAGAAGGAGACAAAGGAAAAGAAATCAT
>Ga0209636_10008733_pt1 | contig 10324 bp, 9 predicted proteins | sample DeeMarSWOR152_54_FD_187464 | JGI IMG/M metagenome (GOLD analysis project Ga0209636, IMG submission 187464) | Marine sediment microbial communities from White Oak River estuary, North Carolina - WOR-1-52-54 (SPAdes) (version 2) | ecosystem: Environmental > Aquatic > Marine > Intertidal zone >... | reverse complement strand
CGTATTGTCCGGAGATGTTTTTGCTGCCGTTCTCACTGGTGATCGTGTATTATATCCTGAAGGAGAAGGAAGCCTGAGGAATGAAAATTTTTTATCCAAAAAATATCTCAGGTTAACAATGCAAAGGAGTGACATGACCACAACCGAGGAAATTCTCTGCCGGATAGAGAAAGGTGGCACGTTAGACGAGCTTGCTACGGAGTTGGGTATGAGGAAATCCGTGCTAATGGCGAGAATAGAGTTCATGGTTCGTGCAGGTTATCTCAGCGAAATCAGTTCAGAAAAAGGGCAAGGATGTGCGGGATGTCCAATGAGTGGAATGTGCAGTGTGCCAGTGCCTGAAGGTAGTGGGAAGGTGAAGATGTACGTGTTGACAGAAAAGGGTATGGAATGTCTCAAGAATGAATAATAAATGAAAATGTCGAAAAAAGTTATGGTGTTTGCAGACGTATTACCAAGAGCACTTTGGGTTGTTCACGGTTTTTGTTTATATATGGGACTGCACTTTACTACTACTAACCGGCAACAAATAGTTACGGATAACATTGTGTTAATCTGTTTTGGTGTTCTTTTGATGGCAGGAGGAATTTCGTTTTGGATATGGACAGGGCATCACGTCAGCCGTGCTCTCTTTACCAAAGATTTGATTACAAGCGGACCTTATAAATATGTCAGGCATCCTATGTATGCTGCCATTTACATAGCCTTGTTCGGAGCAGGATTTCTGTTCTTCTCATGGATATGGTTTGCCATTATGATTATTTTTATCCCGGTATGGTATTTGGATTGTAGAATAGAGGAGAAACAGATGTTTGAATTGCATGGGGAAGAATACTTGGATTATAAAAGAAGAGTGGGGATGTTTTTACCAAAACACTTTTTTCTTTTAAAACTTTTAAGGAATGAATAGTATTTCATCATGAAAAGATGGCAGGGAGTTTATGTAATGATGAATGAAACCAACTTTACCGAAAAGGTATTGAAAGCGTTTAAGAACATAATCAAGGAAATAGAAAAGGGTTCATCAGAACTTGAGGTCAGAAGAACGTTTGATGAATTATTTTTAAGGTCGGTTCTGGGATACGAAAGAAGAGACATCAAATGGGAAAAGAAAAGGGCGGATTTAACAATTGTAGATGAAAACGATTTTGCTGTCGTAAAGATAGAAACGAAAAGACCTACCGAGGATATAGATAAAGCGGAATACGTGGAACAGGCATTTAAGTACGAAGAAGAAACCACAAAATACATTGGCTTGACCAACTTCCTGAGATTAAGTTGAAACATCATCACCAAAAAATTTTTAAATCAATAGTTATATACAATACTGAAGTCCTTTAGATACTCGGAAAGTAAAAGAGAAGTGATAAAAAATGAGCCTTAAAGACTTAGATTTAAAGAATACCTATGATTCGGATTTTGATAATATACTTAATGATTTCTATATTCCCGCATTATCGAATTCTATTAAATATAAAAGATTAGCTGGCTTTTTCTCTTCAAGTAGCCTTGCTGTGGCTGCAAAGGGGCTTTCTAAATTCATAGCCAATGGCGGATATATGGAATTAATTTGTGGAGCAAAACTGCGAAAAGCGGATGTTGAAGCAATTAAAGAGGGATATGAAAATCCTGCAAGGGTAATAGAGAGAATGATGATGGAAAACTTAGAAAATTTAGAAGATGAATTCATCCGAGACCATGTAAGGGCTTTGGGGTGGATGGTCGCGAATAACAAATTGGAAATAAAAGTGGCTGTTGTAGTTGATGAGAACGGGTTGCCTATGGATAGAGAAAATGTAGAAAAGCTGGGAATATTTCATCAGAAAGTTGGCATTCTTGAAGATGGTGAGAGAAATAAAATATCTTTTAGCGGGTCCGATAACGAAACTGCAAGTGCATGGCAAACAAATATAGAGGAATTTAAGGTGTTTCGTAGTTGGAAAGAATATGAAAAAGGCTATCTCGATGCGGATTTGGAAAGATTTAAAAAATTTTGGAATGGCACTTCAAAAAGAACAAGAGTAGTAAATGTTCCTATTGCTATAAAAGATAAATTAATTGAAATGGCTCCAGATAACATAGAAGAGTTGGATTTGGAGAAGTGGACGAAGAGAAAAGCTAAAGAAGAAAAGGAAAAAATCGAGCTCAGAGGTTATCAGAAGGAGGCTGTTGAGAGATGGTTGGAAAATGGAAAAAGAGGTATTTTCAAGATGGCAACAGGGACGGGTAAAACGTTTACTGCATTAATTTGTATAAATAGTTACCTCGAAAAAGTGAAAAGATATGGTAATAGAATTCTTATTATTGTTCCTCAAAATAATCTTGCAGAGCAATGGAAAGAGGATTTGATTGATTTTACTTCTGAAGATGACTTTATTTTTACTTATTACTCAGGAATCTCGTCTGATAAAAAAAGAAATGCCCGAAAGGTGTGGATAAAAGATTTTGTTGATGATGCTCAGTTCAACATATATTTATGCATCACAATAGATAGCCTAAAGAGTTTTCAACCCTTTAAAGCAAAGAAGCCAGATCTTGTTATAGGGGATGAAGTCCATTCATATGGTACAGAAAATCGTGCGGGAGCTCTAAAGGAATGTTTTGGTGATGTAAAATGTGTGTTAGGGTTATCCGCAACACCTGAGAGGTATTACGATCCAGAAGGAACCGAGAGAATAATAGATTATTTTTGTCCTATTATATTTGAGTATGGAATAAAAGAGGCACAAAAAGATGGGTTTTTATCCAATTACAACTACTATTTGTTCATCTCTCAACTGACTGATGAAGAGGAAGAAGGGGTAAGAAATTTAACGGAGAGAATAGGCAAGGAAATTGCTATAAATTTCGAACATGAGTTTTCAGAGAAAGAGAATATTTTATCACATTCAATTAAAATATTACTGAATCAACGGGCTAAAGTGATAAAAAAAGCGAGGAATAAGTTATCTGTTCTCAGGCGGATTTTAGAAGAAAACAAAAATAAATTAAAGCAATGTATTGTATATTGTGAAGATTCTGAGCAATTAAATGCCGTTCAAAGAGTATTTGAAGAATTAAAAATAGACTCATATATAAAGTATCACTCTGGCGTCTTGAAGAGAGACGAAGCATTAAATTTATTCAGGAGAAACAATTGTAGATTTATTTTATCTATGCATTGTTTAGACCAAGGTGTTAACATACCTTCGTGTGAATCTTTGATTTTATTGTCGAGTTCCAGAAACCCAAGGGAGTATATTCAGAGGAGAGGACGTGTTTTAAGAAACCCCACTAACAGAATTAAGCCTACCGTAAAGATATATGATATTTTAGCATTCCCCCAGCATCCAGAAGAGATGTATAGAGGTATCATAATGACCCAATTGCTCCGAGCATGGGAGTTTATTCGGTGCAGTCAAAGTCCAGAAGAAAAGATAAAATTAGAAGAAATTTCAGATAACTATAATATCTCTGAAGAAGATTTGAATAAAATAGTTGAGGAGTGGTAAATGATGAGGGAAGAGGATAAAATAATTAGAACAATGAAGAAGGAATGTGAAAAAATAGACAATGATGAATATTTTGAAATTCTACACAAGATCTATCGACATATAGTTGAGCATGAAAATCAGCTTCATGAAGACAGAGCACGCTCAATAAAAGCTATCATCGATGAAGAAGAGGGGGAAGGCAATAACAAATGAAGTTTGTTAAACTTAAATTGAAAAACTTTAAGCCATATTATGTTATCCCCAATAAAGAACCAGAAATATCGTTTTTTGAGAGTGAGAGGAGAGATAAAAATATCTCTTTAAATATTGGTCCAACAGGTCATGGAAAATCATCCATAAGTGAAGCTATACTGTGGTGTTTCTTTGGTGATAGCTATAAACGAAATTGGGAAGAATGGGTCAATACGTTATCTATGGAAATTGCCAAGCAAAAAGGTGATAGAGAAGTGAAGATGAGTGTGGAATTAGAAATAGAAATGGGGAGTGAGTATTATAGAATCGTTAGGTTAGGGGAATATAATGTAAAAAGAAAAGAGAAATTAAAAGAATCAGAGATTCATGTGATTTGCAATGGCGAGCCAGTAAAAGAGGATCCAAATATGTTTATTGGAATGTATTTTCTACCCATGAAGCTTATGGAGTATTTCATTTTTGATGCCGATGATATATTAAAGAAGTTCGAAGAAAATAGAGAGAAAACAATAAAAGACCATATAAACAAAATTGTGGGTCTTGAAAAACTAGATGATGTCGTTAGCACCTTGGAAAGAGTTATCGAATTGTACAAAGATGAGGTTTACGAGATCGAAAGTCAAATTCGGGGGGATACTGCGAATAAAATAAAAGAAAAAGAAGAGGATATACAAAAGAAAAAAGAGGCTGTTATACAGCTAAAGAATGAAATAGACAATTTTGAAAAAGAGAAGAAAAAGCTATTTAGAGGGGGAGCTCCATCTGCGGAAGAGGAAAGATTTAGAGATTTAATAGAGGAAAGGGATAAATTAACAGAAGAGATTAAAAGATTGAATAACAAACTTAGAGAAGATAAGGACTTGCTTTCTAATATGGATTTGTTACTGTTAAAAAATGTTATAGAAAAAGCCATGGAAAAGACAGAAAAGAAAAAAACGAGTAGAGAGGAGTTTGAAAACGCAGTTGAAGTAGTAAAATCCTCAGTAGAGAAAGACTATTCTGGAATATTTTTTAATGCCGAAGAAAAGTCTTTGATAAAAAGTGGAACTGAAATTGGCCATGATAATTTGGAAGGCATCAACAAGCTACTATTATCCACTGGCAGTGGAATAAAAGCAGATAGCTTAAGAATTTTCAGGGAATATTTGGATGAGAGTAAGTCAACACAAGAAAAATTCTTGGACTATAAGAAAAAATTTGATGGAAAAGATGGAGAGCTATTAAAGGTAAAAAATCAGATGGATCTAATAGGTGAAACAACAGGAAATAAAGAGGTAATAGAGAAAATCAAGAAGTTTGAAGAAATAGAAAGAACGATGAGCCGAAAGAAGGGAAATATCAAGGAGATAGAAGATAAAATAAGGGACATAGAGAGTGAAATTAATGAATTACGTGAACAACTGAAATTGGAGAATGATCAAAAGAGGGAAATAAAAGAAATTAATGAAAAGAAAACAATAGCTCAATCTTTGTTACAAATCTCTAAAGAGACACGAAAGAAGTTCTTAGACTTTTTATTATCCGAGGTTAATAAAACAGCATCTGAATTTTTAAGAAATATAATAAAGGATACTAAAAGGTTCCATTCGATAGAAATTGACCCAGACTACCGCTTTCAACTTAAGCAAGAAAATGGTGAACCACTCAAAGAAAGCCAAATCAACAGGGGTAATCTTCAAATATCACTAATGGCATTTTTCTTCGGACTTTCCCAATTTTTGGATAAAAAAATACCGTATGTTATTGACGATCCATTATTAAGATTGGATCCCGGTCATGATAAAAGATTAATCGAGCAACTTAGCAAAACAGGAGAACAATTAATTTTACATATGATACCGGGAAAGGAGTACACAACTGATACTTTCAGATGGTTAGGTCCTCATATTAACATACAAAATTGGATTTACAGGAAGATGCACGGAACAATGGAACTAATATCATATGTAGAATGCAAGGATGCAGAGAAAATTATAGAATTTGATATTGACAAATTTTAGAGAGATAAGAAGAATGAAATATGAAGTATTTGAAGGAGAAAAAGCAGTAAACACAGTAAGGCTTAAAAGCGATAAAGATTTTTTTGACAACGCTATAAAGAAATTAGGGTTTAAGAATGAGATCGATTTGGTTACATTTTGCGCTTCTATTGCACTGTACAAGGAGTGTATTGAAAGAGATTTGGATAAAATGCCGTTATCAAATCGGAAAAAATTAGTGGGAATGGAAACATTTGATAAGAGAAAATTATACGATTTTCTTATCTTAAATTACTTAGAAATTAAAGAAAAACGATTAGAGGAATTTGAAAAATATTTTTACACAGGTTTCAATATTCTGAGAATATGGTTTGAGAAACATGAACCAGATACTACCTCAGAATTAGAGAGATTTTCTAGTATTTGGGACTATCTAACTAAAGCGAGTGATTGAGTGGAGTATCGCCAAAAAACAATGGAGGAACTAAAAGACCTATACCTAAGTGATAAACGACCTTGGATAATTGGCTTTAGTGGGGGTAAGGACTCCACTTGTGTGGTACAGATGGTCTATTATATGCTCAAAGATCTCCCTCCAGATAAAAGAACCAAAGAAGTGCATATACTTTCTTCCGACACCTTAGTGGAAAATCCTATAGTGGGAGAAAGGAGAAAAGAAGTCTGCGCAAAAATTGAAAAACATGCTAAAAAAGATGGACTACCGATTAAAGCTAAAATTTTAAGACCGGAATTAAACGATACTTTCTGGGTAAATCTCATTGGAAGAGGATATCCTGCCCCAAATAAATGGTTTCGCTGGTGCACAGATAGGCTCAAAATAAACCCTGCAACAAAATATATATTAAATCAAGTTAAACAAAGCGGAGAAGTTATTATTCTTCTTGGTATCAGAAAATCGGAAGGTGGAATACGTGTTCAAACGATGAGAAAATATGAAATCCAAAATTTTAGATTGAGGAGGCATACAACAATATTTGGGGCGTATATCTATGCACCTATAGAAAATTGGGATGTTCAAAATGTTTGGGATTATTTGCTACAATTTCCTTCACCGTGGGGCGATAACAATCGAGATTTGTTTACTTTGTATCAAAAATGCGATACAGAAGTCTCTTTTATAATAGACGAAAGCATCCCTCCTTCTGGTAGTAGTCGTTTCGGTTGTTGGGTATGCACGGTTATTGATAGAGATAAATCATTAGAAGGACTGATTGAGGATGGAGAAGCATGGTTAGAACCTCTTCTGGCGTTTAGAAATTGGCTTAAAGAAATTCGAGATGATCCCTCGATGCGAGAAGATACAAGAAAGAATGATAAAAAGAAGAAGATAATTGCTGAGAAATTGGGAAGGGATTTCATTCCAGCGGAACACCGTGGACATAAAGTTCTTGGTCCATTTACCTTTGAAGCACGACATGAAATTTTTAGACGCTTGATTAAACTTCATGAACAAGTTGCTAATAGAGGTCTCTCTCTAATATCCCCAGAGGAAATAAAAGCAATAGAAACGATGTGGATTTATGAAGGAGACAACATCTCCTCAATAACTGATGTTTTGAAATCATCAAAAATGGATGTAAAATCTTCTTTGAGTGAAACCGATATTAAGGATTGGGAACAGTTAAGTGAAATATGTAATGAGCATGGGATCCCAATACATCTGATAAAGCAACTCTTGATGGTAGAGAAAGACCTTTCGTCATTATCTCGTAGAACAGGGATTTACAGCCGTTTAGAAAAGGTTATCGAAGAATATATTATAAATGAAATGAAAATGGAAAATGGTGTTGGAAAATGAAAATTAGAAGGATTACTATTTGCAATTTCAAAAACTTCAGACGCGAACACACCATAGATATGACATTAAATAATAAAGATAATGAAAACAACATCATACTAATTGGCGGAGTTAATGGGTCTGGCAAGACAACAATTTTGGAGTCCATAAGACTATGTATGTTTGGTAAGAGATTCAATGGTTCTATTTTATCAAACAAAGACTACGAAAATTATTTAATCTCTGCAAAAAATAAATCTTCTATCCGGGATAATGATAAACGATTTTTTATCCAAATTGAAGTAGAGATCGATAATACTTTTCCAACCTATTCGATCACTCTAAAAAGAGATTGGGAACTCAGCAACAATGGTAAGATAAACAAAGAAAATTTTACAATCTTTCGAGGCGGCGTCCCCTTAGAGATTATTCCTGAAGAATACTGGGAGGATTATATTATCTCTTTGTTCCCTCCTTATATCACAAATCATTTCTTTTTTGATGGAGAAAGAATTAAGGAATTAGCCATTGGAAATAACGCAGATGAGATTTTAAGACAATCTATTCGTGATCTGACAGGTTTAAAACTTTACGAAACATTGGCTGATGATCTGAGCACGTTAAAAAGCAAAATTAAACGAAGAAACATCGATCGTTTTGAAATTCAAACCGAAATCAGAGAAAAAGAGGGAGGAATATTAACAATAAAGAATGAATTAAATAAAATAGAAAACGATATTGAGGAAAAATCCTCTAATATGCTGGAGTTAAATAATAGAAAAAAAGATATTGAAGAGAACCTACGAAGAAAAGCTGGCGCATTTGCCGAAGAGAGAAAAAAGAACGAAAACGTAATCTTTAAATTAAAAGAGGAACTTGAAGGGTTAAACAATGAAATAAAATATATTTGCGAGGATTCTATTCCCTTTATCATTGCATCAAAAACTTGTGGAAATTTGTTAGAGCAGCTTGAAGTGGAAAAAAAACGAAAGGAATTACTTGCAAGTGAACATATTTTAAAGGAAATAAATCAAAATTTCATTAAGAAGATAGGATCGAATAAAGGACTAAGTAAACTCCCTGAAAAAGAATTAGAGGTTATTAAAAACGAAATTAAGAATATCTTTTCAGAAATGTTTACAGAAATCAGTAATAAATCAGAGGGACCCCTTATTCATGATCTTACAAATACAGAAATGGCTAAAATAGAGAATTTTTTGAAAAAGATCGAAATAAATATAAAAAGAAGATTTTATAAAATCCTTAAACAAAGAGAGGAAAAACTTATTCAGATTAGAAAAATCAAGGATAGATTGAGAAATATTCCGGATGAAGGCTTTGTAAAAGATTACATTGACGAATTAACGTCGATTCGTACAAAGATTGAAGTTCTGGGGAGGGATATTCCTCTATTGAATAGTAAAAATCAAAACTTAAATGAGAAAAAAATTGAGCTTGAAAAGGCTATAAAAGAATTGGAAGAAAAAATAGTTTGTATTGAAGAGGATCATAGAAAATTAGAACTCAGCACCAGAATCGAAGATTCCTTACAAGAATTTACAGATAGGGTTATTTCATCAAAAATTGAAGAGCTGGCAAGGATAATAACAAGTATGTATCGTAAACTTACGAATAAGGAAGACATGGTTAAAGAGATTAAAATTGATCCTATAACTTTTTCTACTTCGCTCGTTGATTTTGAAGGGAAAGTTGTAAACAAAGAAAATATATCAACTGGAGAAAAAGAAATATATGCGCTATCTGTTCTTTGGGGTCTGGCAAAAATATCAAATAAAAAACTCCCAATAGTAATGGATTCACCTTTAGCAAAATTAGATAAGAGTCATGTTGGAAAAATTATTGATAATTTTTTCCCAGACGCCGGCGATCAAGTCATTATTTTATCGCATGATCGTGAGATTGATCAAGAATTATATAAGAGGTTAAAACCTCACATCAATAAAGCATATACACTATCACCCGAGGAAGAAAATAAGATTAATAAGGGATATTTCTTTGATTAGGTGGGGATATGGTGAACAAATTAAAGATTTCAAAAGAAGCATCTGAACAACTTGACCATCTTTCAAATAAATTAGACCTCAGGAGAAATATAATTTGTAGAATAGCTATAGGGCGGTCTTTGGATGAAAAAGAATCCGTAAAAGAGTTTAAGCCGAAAAATAATGCTGGATATGAGTTTAATAGATATACACTTACGGGTGAATATGATGATGTATTTAAAGCCTTGATTGTTCAGCATGAGATGAAAAAACTGAATGATACGCAATATTTCTCAAAATATTTACGTAATCATATCGAACGTGGAGTTAATTTGTTGTATGCAAAATATGAAAGGATCAATTCTCCAATTGATTTTTTGGTTAATTTAAGTATGAGTGAGGATATAAGATGGAATGGAGAAATTAAGGAGAGTATCAAGGAGTAGGGATAAAAGGTATGTAGTATATGTGAATCATCCAACTAATAAGGCTATTGTGCATGAAACTGATTGTGGAAAATAAAAAAGAATACAGGAAAAGAAGTCATAGAGAAGGGAAAAAAATGAATGAAAAAATAAAACATTTTGTAGAAGAGGTTAAAGAATACTTTATCAAGATTTATGGAGAGAGAATCAAGCAGGTTATAGTATATGGCTCTTATGCGAGGGGTAAAGCAACTGAAGAATCAGATATTGATGTATTAATAGTGGTTGACGACACTCTCAATTCTTTTGAAGTGAGAAAAAGTTTAAGTGATATCCTGTTTGACATCCTTCTTGAAAATGGTGAATTAATTTCAGTTATAGCGATACCCGAAAGTTACTTTAAAAACTATAACTCGCCATTTTTACTGAATGT
>Ga0209636_10008732_pt1 | contig 10324 bp, 7 predicted proteins | sample DeeMarSWOR152_54_FD_187464 | JGI IMG/M metagenome (GOLD analysis project Ga0209636, IMG submission 187464) | Marine sediment microbial communities from White Oak River estuary, North Carolina - WOR-1-52-54 (SPAdes) (version 2) | ecosystem: Environmental > Aquatic > Marine > Intertidal zone >... | reverse complement strand
CAATCGAAAACACAGCTTTTCTAGCTTACGTCAATCTTGTCGGCATAGAAGACGGGCTACAGTTTTGGGGAGGAAGCAGACTCATCGGACCTAACGGAAGAATACTCGCAAAAACCGAATATGACAAAGAAGACCTGGTGATAGGCGACGTTAATTATTCCGATATAAAAACCATCGAAACATTTGTTCCAATCTTGAAGGATTTACGCCCCGAACTGTTCGATAAGCTTAAAGAAAATGCGGAGAAACTGTAAGGAATCTCAGAATATTCACAAGAGTAATCCGCAACGAGCACATCGAAAGGATGCTTTAGGTGTTCCGAAGTATCACAAACACGTCACATTTACATAAAGCTAAACGATGCAGCTCTGATACTTCAAGAAAGAACAATAACAAACATAGTACGCGCAAATTCCACAATCAAAACACACCCCAAAAACAAGGGTGCAAGAAGTCAAGAATATATGCATAGGATGAAACTCACCAATACAGGGTTATGGTCCTCATCAGCTGTCGGAAACTTCCGGAAACCGAGAAGAAATAGAAGAGGAATTGAGAGACCTTCTGAAGAGCCTATCTAAGATGTTTAACAGCCTGTTCTATACGGTCTAGTGCTTCCGTTAACTGTTCATACGCAGAAGCGTAGGAGATTCTAATGTGGCCTTCTCCATAACTGCCGAAGGCGGACCCTGGAACTGTTGTCACATGGGCCTGCCTTAGAAGGAATGCTGCAAATTGTTCCGAGGACATGCCGAGGCTTTTTATCTTTGGGAAAACATAGAAAGCGCCTTTGGGAAGGGTACAATTGAAACCTTCAATCTCATTAAGCCTTTTGTAAACCAAACGTCGTCTTCTGTCAAACTCCTGAACCATGTCCTTAACACAATCTTGCGGTCCATTTAGTGCAGCTAATGCAACATACTGCGCCAAGCTATTTGCACAAGCAACCGTATACTGGTGCACAAGCCAAACAGAAGAAATAAGCTCCTGTGGTCCACAGACGTATCCAACTCGCAGACCAGTCATTGCATAGGTTTTAGAGAAGGAATTGATAACCAGTGTACGTTCGCGCATCCCAGGAAGAGCCGCAAGACAATGGTGTTCAACATCGTCATAAATAACCTTCTCGTAAACCTCGTCAGAAATCACAATCAGGTCATGTTCAACGGCAATCTTCGTCAAAGCTGCAGCTTCATCATAAGAAAGAACAGCGCCAGTCGGGTTATTTGGATAGTTAACAACCATCACACGTGATTTGTCTGTGATAAGTGACGTCACATAGTCAATGGGTAACCCAAAATTATTCTTTTCTAATAACGGAACAGAAACAGGAACACCGCCAGTTAGCCGAACACCGGGTTCATATAACACAAATCCGGGACTTGGGATGAACACTTCATCACCCGGATTTACTAAACTAGTCATTGCCGTGAAAAACGCTTCAGTCCCGCCAACAGTAATTAGTACTTCAGAGTTTGGGTCATAGTTGAGAGCATAATCACGATGTATTTTCTGAGTTAACGCCTCTCGAAGTTCAGGAATACCATTTGTCGGTGTATAGTATGTCTTTCCTTCTTTCATTGCTTGCCAACCAGCATCCAGTGCATGTCTGGGAGGTGTAAAATCCGGTTCGCCTACGCTCAAGTTAATAACATCGGGCATTTCTTGCGGTAAAGCGAAAAAGCGGCGTATTCAAGAGGTTTTTATGTGTTTCAAGCGTTCTGCTGGTTTAGAATCAGATACCAACGGATATGCCTCATCATACATTGTTTTCTAAAGCATAAAATTTTTGCGTTTACCCACCACAAATAGTGAACGTAATTTCCGATAATCTTAATACCAGAACCACCGTATACAAAACTGTATCCACCAGAACTAATTCGCGGAGAGAAAAATTTGAAGCTAAAAGAGCGCGTCCAAGCGTGGCTGAGAAACTCCCTAAATGACCCAATTGTCACAATACTCGCTGAAAATAGCCATTTGACGAAAACGCAGCTTGAAACATTACTCATTGACATTTTAGCTGAGAATATCTCCCGTAAACCTTTAAAATACGATGAAAAAGCCAGATTAAGACTAACAAAGGCAAAAATAAGTCGCGGAGCCTTTAACAGAACTCTAAAACAATCAAAAGAAAATGTAGTAAAGGCAATTTATACAGTGCTGCTTTTGGGATATCTGGGAATCTTCGAAAGCACAACTCTAGACCCATATCTAGAAATAGCAAACAAACTGCAAAAATACGTCGAAGCATACAAAAGCATACCAAACAAAAGTGATGAATTAAATGGACATCTAAAGGTCATAAAAGTGATAAGAGAAGAGCTTGAAACAAGCCTAAAGCAGCTATCGAGTTCATAATTGGGGCATTTGTGACGTCACACATCACATTAGCGCGCGCTTATCACCGCATCCGGATCTGCACTAGTCAAATAGGACGTTGGAAAAAGGCGCAATTAAAAAAATAAACAGTAAAGGAAGCTTTTCCGTGTAATTGAACAATACCTTCTAGCTGAGAGTGCCGGTACTTCTGTTGTGATGTGTGATGTCATAAAACATCTAGGTATTGTCAACAACCATAATGTTTAAATCTTGAGGTATAACTGTGATGTGTGATGCAACGTGATTAAATCACATGTAGTCACGACTAGATCACAGAGGAGTGTTGTTTGACCGAAGCTCTACTGATTTTCATGGGCGTCTTACTTGTTGTAACGGTCGGCGCGGCAGTTGAATACTACAGGCAACTATGCAAGATTCAGAGTGAGTATGAAAAGGCGAAGGAAGCTGTCGAAGATGTTGTTTTGAGCTTCAACAGGCAACTTAAGCGTGAAGCAGAAAAGCTGGAGTTTGTTGCATATAAAGTTAAGGCAAATTCTTCGAAAAACGATAATGCCCTTAAAAGAGCTGAAGAAGCCAACAGACGACTGGTTGCATTGGAACCTAGAATTGGCGTAGGATTAAAAGAGGGGGAAAATATGTCAACACGTTTAAGTGAGGTTGAGAAGAAGATGCGTGACTTTGTTGCATCACTGGAAGCGCTAGCCTCCAAAATTTCTGACTTAGAAAATCAAGCCCAACAATCTCTAATGATTCCTGAAGCAAAAGTTGAGGCAGTAATTCCCATAAAAAGGGAGAAAGCCCTAGCCCCGTTGACCGTAACTGAGTTGTCAGTACTGAAGATGCTAGCTATGGAAGGCCCCAAGACAGCCCCCAAAATTAAAGATACAATCAAACTCAGCAGAGAGCATACGGCGAGGTTGATGAAGAAGCTTTACGAAGAGGGTTATTTAGAAAGAGACACTGGCAAAATTCCGTTTAAGTATCGTTTAAAGAGAGAAATGAAAAAACTACTGAAAAAGACGGAAAGCAAAAAGGCCTAATTGATTCCACGAAGTTGTTCCCCACAAAACTATTTTTGGAGCCGGTTGGCACACTTGAGTGCCGTAGTTATTAATCCTTTTCTCTACCTTTCTTGAACAGAATGATGGCTTATTACTATGTTATGTGCTGCTTGATTGTTGCCGGAGTAAAACCTGTAGTCATCCTGTATTTCAATCGGTTAGATCCTTTCATTTTAAGAAGCAGCCCTCTATTTGTCAACCTAGCAAGATAGGTTCCCACAGTACTGAGACTTATCGGCTCTTTAAATTCCTGTTCATAAGCAGATCGAACGTCTTTTGATGAGAACCATACTATCGGAAAACGTTTTTGAACAATTATTCGGACCTTGTCATATTTAGAAAACTTGTTGGTTGAGGTGATTTCAGGGTTGGCTCCACCACTAGGCATTCCACCTAAAAGCTCCACCAGGTCCAGAAGACGAAGAGTCTTGTCCCTGGTTATTTGACCCTCGAAGGCTATTGTGTATTTATTGCCTTCGCTATCGAATAGTTCGATGCGCATCCTCCTTGCTGGCATTAGCGGTGAACACCCTTAACAGTAATTCACACTTTTACAGTTCACAAGTTATAGGTCTTATGGTGAAAAACCCTAAATAAAAAACGTTATTCCAAACGTAAAAAAGGAAAAGAAGACAGAATTTCTTTGTTTTTGTAATCACATACTTCACAATTTTCCTAAACGGTAAAGAAAGCAAAAAGAAGCAGCGGTTAGCTGTGTCCAGTAGAAAAGCAGGGGTGCCGTTTTCACAGAAAATAAGCATGAAAAAGTAAATACTGGTAAAAAAGAACAAGAAAAGGGCACAAGAGTAAGTAAATTTCACAAGGCATTCACAATATGTGAAGGAAAACATGAACGGATTAATCTCTAACTATCTTTTTTCAATTTGCGCACCTTAACTATTGAAATGTAGAATCAACCAATCTATGAGAGGAAAACCTTGAAAGAAGTTTCCTTGAAAATATGAAAAGCGCCAAGATGAGAGTGACACCCCTTTATTTCCATTGGAAGCAAAAATCTCTACATAACCTTTGTTTGGGCAAAAATTTCTTTCACATGTCTAAAATGTTAAACAATAATTATTTTAATGTATTTTATTATTCTTACATTCCAGAGTATATTTCTTTGTAAAGTAATCAAAATAATCATGAATGATTAATCAGAGATCTCCACAGGAAATCTCAGGGTGGCCCCGTTTCTCACACATTAGTACTACATATAGACCTTCTCTTTTTTAGGAAATTTGTGTATTTATTGATTTTTCTGTATGAGAGAGCTTATTTTCTCCACTGGAAATTGAGGCATTACCTTTGGGATGTGGAAGGGATGAAAATGAATAACACTAGCATACTTGATGAAGTATTTGAGAAATTTATGAATAATCCAAAGATTTTGAGAGATCGAGAAGTTCTCAGACATGATTACCTGCCTGATAGATTACCGCATCGAGAAGAACAGATTAAACGTCTGGGGGAAAAAGTGGCCCCTGTTTTGAAAGGTGCCAGATGCTCCAATATTTTTATCTATGGAAAGACTGGAACAGGTAAAACAGCTGTAACCAAGTACGTGTTGAATCATTTAGAGGCGAAAGCTAAGGAACTTAACGCCCCGATCATGTTCTGTTATGTTAATTGCCGTTTGGCAGGAACTGAATATCGTGTTTTTGCAAGTTTATGTCAGCACATAAATATCTCTGTTCCCTTCACTGGACTATCTGTCGGAGAAGTATTTGACAGGTTTAAAACAGGCTTGGACTCTTCCAAGAAAATCTTTATCATCGTTTTAGACGAAATTGATGCATTAATAAAGACCCGCGGTGACATCCTCCTCTACGAACTGACACGCATAAATGAAGCATTACATAACAGCAAGGTTTCTCTAATTGGTATATCAAACGATTTGAGACTAAAAGAGTTTCTTGACCCACGTGTTTTAAGTTCACTTAGCGAAGAGGAGATTGTATTCAGGCCTTATGATGCTAGCGAGTTGAGAAATATACTTGTTGAACGTGTACACTTGGCATTTTGCGACGATGCACTGTCTGAGGGGGCTCTCGGTCTTTGTGCCGCTTTGGCGGGTGCTGAGCACGGTGATGCTAGGCGAGCTTTGGATCTTCTACGTGTTGCTGGCGAAGTGGCTGAGCGGACAGATGCAAACGTTGTTGTTGAAGAACATGTTAGAGAGGCTGAGAAATGCATTGAACATAGCCGCGTTGTCGAAGCCCTCAGGAGTCTAACTTTGCACTCGAAGCTTGTGGTTCTCAGCGTTTTTCACTTAGGAAGGGTAAACATTAACCGTGCTGTTACAGGCGAAATCTGCGAAGTGTACAATGATCTTTGTGGAGAGTTAGGGATCGCCCCTTTAACACAGCGGCGAGTAAGCACACTGATAAATGAGCTTGACGCGGTAGGTTTGTTCAATGCAAAGGTTGTAAGCATGGGAAGATATGGACGAACAAAGAAAATTCGGTCAGAGGTAACGCGAACCCTTATTCAAAACGTTTTCACAGGTGACAATAGAATTGGGCGTTTGGTCAAATATGAGCCAAAATGCCTTTCGAAACAAACGAGTGGTAGGCGTTGAAGACAGAAGTCTCCAGAAAAGGATGACCTAAAGGGGTCTACTTGCCGTCGTTCTGTTCAAAGTGTTACAGATGGAGGGTGTAAAAGTAACGAGCGCGCGCTTGAAACAGTGGGGATAGCGTTGGATGAACCGTCAAGGTTGTCCGTGCCTTTTCAGCTTGCAGCGGGATTCCTGAGCCGATACGTGTTGCGAGATTAATTGCGCGTGGATTATGCTAAATGAACGGGATGACTTTGGCTTCTAATGTTTGAAGGTTTACCACAGGAGCTTTTCCAACTGTCGGAACGAACCCAAGCCTGTGCATATAGTCTGTTTGTTGCTGCCAACCTCCGGAATTGACCACTAAGACTCCACGATAATTATTGTATTCAAGTACATGTATGTGGCCGGAATGTAAAATATCTGGAACACGTTCAATGATCAAGAAGTCTCTATTTTCGGGTGATAACGGTGTTTTTCCGCCATATACTGGGGCCAAATGGCGGCTCTTTAATAAAAGGGTCATGGCTTTTTCTGGGTGTTGATGGTTCATTCCCGGAAGTGTAGAAATAACGTCTTCTAAGCTGCGGCCGTGGTAAAGCAGTATCTCTACGTTGTGGAGGCTTAGGAACGAAGGGTTGCCAAGGGAATGAACTTTTCTTGATTCCTGTAGCGGCTCTAGAAACTCATTTGAGATTGCTGGCTGAGGTAACGCTTTTCTTGGTGCGTCGTGGTTTCCAGGTATAATCACTACCTCTATATAGTCTGGTATTTGTTCGATGAATTTCGCAGCCAGTCTGTATTGTTCATAAACGTCTTTGACTGCCAGCTCTTTAATCTGGTCGGGATAAATACCTATTCCGTCAACGATATCGCCTGCTATCAAAACGTATTTCACGTGGCCCGCTATCTCCCTCATCTTTTCATTTCCATATTTGCCGTTTAGCCACAACATGAAACGGTTAAAGGATTCTTTATGGAATTTCGTGCTACCAACATGCATGTCCGAAGTGAGCACCGCATGAACCGGAATTGGAGCTTTATGTCGGGACTTTCGAGCAATATCGGGCAAGATTACGTCTTCAGCAATAAGAAGCCATCTTTTTGTCTTGATGACACTTAGACAGACAACTTGATCAAGTAAGAGCAAACGCGCTTTTTTCATTAGTCCCTGCGGAGCGCTCTGCGGCACAAGCACCGTGGCAGTTGCATGCAAATCTTCAATCCGTAAAAATATTTTTTGTTTTAACTCTCTCTTTTCCGTTATCATGCCGATTATTTTGAGCTTCATGTTTGCTGGGGCTTTTAACGCGTCTGTAATCGACGTGGCGCTTCTAACGTCTATCCTTTGCCTCAAAAGCTTCTCCATTCGCCTGAATCTATCTTGGAAATATCCCAGATAATCTTCGATTTTCCCGCTTGAACCTAGTTTGCTGCTTGGATCTTCGATTATTTCGATTTCTGCTTCAACTTCTTTTGCATATGGGTGAAACGACTTTTTCCTTTCTGTTATTTGAGACTCTAGCGACGACTGAAGAGGCTCTTCTAATGGGTGAGTGACAACTTCTTCAGCCGGCTCCGTCTTTTTCACCAGTTCTTCTAGAAAAATTCTTTCGATGAACAATGGTTTTTCCTTTAAGGATTCTATTTTTTTGACAGCTTTGCCTATGATTTCTGTTACGTCTTCAGTTGAAGCTAATATGCGTAGAAACTCAAAAGCTTCTTTGTTTAGCTGGTATCCTGCTGTAATTGTTAACTCTACTGCCTTTTGCAGTTTTTCTGTTTCACTCATGTTTTGAAAGTTCTCCAATCTTGCTTTTTGTAACGATTATTTATTCTTCCCTTATCTCCTAAAGCTTCTGTTTAACTTTGAATGTGAAGGTATGCTGTTAAAGCAGCGGCCACCGCATCGATTTTATGGGAAGCTAGGAAAACACCTTTCTAGTTCTCCTTCTAAACTTATAGGTTTCAGGATTTTTTTGAATTTTTCCTCACTCTTTTGGTGACATGCTTAAGGTTTCGTGTTGATGCAGGGGGGCACCACTATTCTGTTTGTATCCTAACATTTCTTTATCCATGTAAATTCAGTTTGTTTTCAATGGTTTTCTTTCCAGAGGACCCATCCGTTGGATTTTCTGCTTTTCCAGCCGAGTCTATACTAATTATAGCTGCGTTTTTCAATTCTAACACCTGCGTCTAAATTTATATATGTGGTTTCTGTTTGGATGCGTTAATATCCCGGTGGTCGCATATTGGTTTGTTAGCACGGTGATGCAAATGAGTGAAATGCGCAAAGTTCAACGCACCGCAAGTGGCACGTTCTTTATCTGCGTTCCGAAGGCTTGGGCTAAACGGTATGGTTTGAAAAGAGGCGACATAGTGGCTGTCAGCGAGACAAGCGACGGCAGACTTCTGATAGACCCCAAATATGATGTTGAGCCTTCTCCACGTACTATCACTTTAAGACCCGGATCCTATTTAAGCCGTGAAATTGTGGGTAAATACCTGCTCGGGTTTGACATTATTCGTATTAAGGCCGACAAGCACATCAGTTTTGAAGTACGAGAAATTGTTAAGAGGACTGTTAGCCGTTTAATCGGATTAGAAATTGTTGAGGAGGATTACTTAGGTATAGTTTTGCAATGTTTGTTAGACCCTTCGGGCTTTCCGCCAGAGAAGATTCTTCGCCGAAGCTATACGATCGCTGCTGGCATGCACCGTGATGTGGTTAATGCCCTTGTGGACGGAGACCTGCACTTAGCAAAAAGCATTGTAGCCCGAGATGAAGAGGTTAATAGACTTTACTTCCTTTTAGTTCGCATTTTACGCACCGTGATTCAGAACCCGAGTTTAAGTGAGAAACTGGGGGTTCGCCGAATTGAATGCTTGGATTATCGTCTGGCAGCAAGTCTAGTAGAAGCAATCGGTGATGAGTGCGTGCGGGCGGCACTGAAAACAGTTGAACTGGAGGGCGCGAAACTGGCTGAAGACTTAAAGAAGATACTTGTAGACTTTCACACGGCTTGCTTTGAGACGCATGAAAATGCCATAAAAGCGTTTTTCACTGGTGATATCGGTTTAGCTGAAAGTGTGCGGGATACACAGGAGAAGATCGAAAGAATATTCGTCAACATCGAAAAGGTTGCAAGGGCACAGTCACTTGATGTTGTACCACAAATTCTGACTGTGGCCTCTATTTTAAGGCAGATCTATGAACACAGTGTGGACATAGCAGATCTGGTGATGCCTAAAAAGATTTAGAAAGGAAGCGAATCTACTTTTCGTGGTGACTTAGCAAGTGAAACGCGTTCACTAATTCTCAACTCACCAGTGTACTGCACTTCTCCGCTTATGCGACAGTTAGATTCGATAGTGATGTTTTCACCGTAAACATTTTCTGCATGTACTCCGCTTCTCAGAAGAACTTTCTTCCCGTAAATATCCTCTGCATATGCATCCCTACCGATAACGACTCCATCTGCCTTTATGGGTCCACAAACTTTGCCTCTTCTTCCTATTTCAACAAACTGTGCTACTACCCCTTCCACAGTAACTATTGAACCACCAACCTCTATGCGCTCTTCTGCCGTAGCCTTCTTTGCGCGTAGTGCGCCACCCACCTCGATGTTTTTTGCTAATATTTCCTCGTCAGCTTCAACTTTGCCTCCTACTTCAAGATTTCCAGAAAGCTTCAGCGACTTGCCCACTCTTAGTTTGCCTCCTACTTCGATTTCATAACCTTCGCCAGAACCAGTTATCTCTACCTTACCTCCAACATCAACGTCTTTGAACTCTAGATCTCCTTCGACTTCAAATGATCCTCCAACCTCTATACTGCCACCTATATTTCTGCCGGTGAGTCGAACGACTCCGCCCACGCTTATACCTTCGAATTCTAATTGATCCGTTGATTCGAAGATTCCGCCTACATTAACTTTTTTAATTTTTCCCCCTGCGACTTTTGCCGCGCCTCCCACCTCCAGTTTTGTGATGTCCACCTCACATTGAATTGAAACGCTTCCTCCCACGTCTATTCTCTCCGCTTCTACTTCCCGTCGGACTTTGAAGCTTCCGCCCACATTAACATCTTCAGCCTTTACCCTTCCATCAACTCTTAGGCTTCCGCCAACGCCTACTTTGTCAACCGTTAAATCCTTGGACACAAATAGACCCGCATCCACATCTACACGCTTTGCGGTCATTTTCCCATAGACTTCTAGGCGGCCATCTTCCACCTTAACTTCATTTTGTACTTTCAAGTCTCCATGAACTGTTACGTTGTCTTCGGCTTCCAAGTTTTCCGCTGAGAGGGCACACTCAAAAGTGTCATGTCCTTCACAATAGATCATGCCGGAAACGT
>Ga0209636_10008731_pt1 | contig 10324 bp, 8 predicted proteins | sample DeeMarSWOR152_54_FD_187464 | JGI IMG/M metagenome (GOLD analysis project Ga0209636, IMG submission 187464) | Marine sediment microbial communities from White Oak River estuary, North Carolina - WOR-1-52-54 (SPAdes) (version 2) | ecosystem: Environmental > Aquatic > Marine > Intertidal zone >... | reverse complement strand
AGCTATGGGCACTGAGGCAGCCGAGGTATTGCCGTATCTGTCGATGTTGACATAGACCTTATCCATGGGCAGCTTTATCCTTCTGGCAGTAGCTTCGATTATCCTGATGTTAGCCTGGTGGGGAATCAAAAGGTCCACGTCCTTCTGGGAAATACCCCCCATATCTATGACCTTTTGCGCCGCATCGCCCATGGACCTGACTGCGGATTTGAAGACCTCGCTTCCTTTCATCTGGATGAAATGAGAGCTTTCCTGGATGTTCTCGGCAGTCAGAGGGGTCCTCGAGCCGCCAACGGGGATGTTTAACAGATTGGCCAAAGAACCATCGCCTGAAAGGTAGGTGGAAACGATACCTTTATCTGAGTTGGCAGCCTGGACCACAGCGGCGCCAGCTCCATCCCCAAACAGGACACATGTGTCCCGGTCGGTCCAGTCGGTTATCTTGGACAGGACTTCGACCCCGATGACCAGGATCGTCCTGTACTGTTCGGACGTAATGAAGGCCTGAGCAATGGATAATCCGTAGATGAAACCTGAACATGCAGCTGCTATGTCCAAAACCGCAGCGTTTCTCGCACCTAATCTATCTTGGAGTATACAGGCAGTTGAGGGTAGAAGAAAATCCGGGGTCACCGTTCCCACCAGAATCAAGTCTATATTATCTGCCGTTATTTTTGCCTCCTGCATCCCTTTCTGGCAAGCCTCCAGTGACAGATCGGAGGCGGCTGTGCCACCATCGGCAATCCTTCTCTCCTTGATTCCGGTTCTCTCGGTTATCCATTCATCTGAAGTATCAACCATCTTCTCCAGATCCAGATTGGTCAGGATTTTTTGGGGGGCGGCTGAGCCTGTGCCAGTTATCTGAGAGCTGAGTTTATTGCTCATGAGCTTCCTTTAATATGTGAGAGTTTTGAACCACCTTTTCCTTGATGTGCGAATTCACCTCATTTTTTACCATGTTATAGGCCAACTTTATAGCATTTTTTATGGCCTTAGGTGAGGATTCACCGTGGCAGATGATGCAAACACCATCCACACCCAAAAGAGGCGCTCCGCCGTATTCAGCATAGTCCAAGGATTTCTTGAGATCTCTTATAGATACTTTCAAAAGAAAAGCACCCAGTCGGAAAAGGAGGCTCTCTTTGACCCTTTTTCTCACCAGGGAAACCAAAAAGCCATCAATGCTCTCCGCGAATTTTAGCACAATATTGCCCACAAAGCCATCGCAGACCACCACATCACAGGTGCCCTTCAGGACGTCCCTTCCCTCCACGTTCCCCACGAAGTTCAGGGAACTGCCAGCCAGGAGTTTATGGGTATCCAGAATCAGCTCATTTCCTTTGGTTTGCTCCTGACCAATGGAAAGAAGGCCAATCTTTGGATTTTCTACTTTCAAAACATAATTGGAATAGATACTTCCCATCAAGGCAAACTGATAGAGGTTTTGCGGTTTGCATTCGGCATTGGCCCCCACATCCAAAACCACCACGATTCCCTTTTCCGAAGGAAGGAATGAGGCAATGGCTGGTCTGGCCACCCCTTCTATCCGGCCCATTTTAAGAAGTGCGGAAGCCATAACCACTCCGGTGTTACCTCCGGAAATAAACGCATCCACCTCTTTCCCCTTAAGTAGATTCATGCCCACAGCGATCGAGGAATCCTTTTTCCTTCTTATCACCTCAGTAGCCTGCTCCTCCATAGATATGGATTCCGCAGCATGTTTGATGCCCAGGGCAGGTGCGGGATTTGCTGAACCTTCAAGCTCCGATTCTATCTCCACTTTGTCCCCCACCAGGATCAAATCGAGATTTCCCTTAGCTTCCTGCAAAGCTAGGAGTGCTCCCTGCACCACAGCTTGAGGAGCGTAATCCCCTCCCATGGCATCAACCGCTATTCTGATCTTATTGGACGCCATCTTCTCACTTAAGTTGAGCCTTAAGTCTTGGTCTCCTTCGGCGTGACTACTTCTCTTTCGTCGTAGTAACCGCAATTAGAGCAAATGTGATGCGGCAGCTTAACCTGATGGCAGTGCGAGCATTCCACCAGTTGAGGTGACCGTAATTTCCAGTGAGTGCGCCTTTTGGCGCCTCTGGTCCGGGAATGTCTGCGTTTAGGTAATGGCATATTCTCTCATCCTTTAAAAAGATCCTTCAGTTTCTCCCATCTGGGATCGAGTTTTTCTCTCCTGCACTGGCAGGAGGAAGAGTTAAGGTTAACTCCGCACATGGGACATAAACCCTTGCACTCCTCTGTGCAGAGCGGCTTGACCGGCAAGCTCAAGAGGGCTGCTTCCTTGACCAGGCTGTCTATGGAGAAGGATTGCCCTCCCGGAAAGATAAGTGGTTCTGCTTGATCCTGGTATTCGATCTGGATATGATCTTTCCCCACTCTCACCAAAAACTCGATTCTGGTCTTTAGCGTATAGGGGAAACTCTCCAGACAGCGGGAGCATTCCATCTTGACTTCAGTCCTGGCTGTTCCCGTGCAAAAAAGATCCTCTCCGCCTCTTCTCAAGGTTAAATCCAGTTCCACCGGCTTGCCAAAAGTCGCTCCCTCACAAACTAATCCCAGCTCCTCAGGCGCCAGCTTGAGATGAATGGAGGTTACGTCTTCTCTGAGATCTCTCAAGTCTATTTTCATAACGGGAAATATTAACCTATGTCAAAGTGGTTGTCAAGAGAAATCTGGTCAGAGACTTGATCCAGACAACTTCAGGTTAGACTCCCAAGTTATTCAGAATGGTTATACGCAAAGAGTTTTATAATTTTTGGCAGGATGGCGGTCGCAGACCTGCGCGGGCTTTCTGGAACCTGTGTTCTTTACTGATCTTCCGACTTCCGTCACTGCGAATTCATATCACAATTTTGAAAGGGTCTTGAGATAACTATCAATGGCCCGAGCAGCTTTTTTTCCGGCACCTGCCGCCAAAATCACCGTGGCGCCTCCGGTGACGATATCTCCTCCCGCAAAGACCCCCTTTCTGGAAGTCTGCCCTGTTTCCGGGTCGGCGACGATGTTTCCCCATTTGTTCAATTCTAACCCGGGCGTGGTCTGAGGCACCAGGGGATGAGAGCTATTGCCGATGGCGACAACCACCGTGTCCACTTGCAGGGTGAAATTCGAACCATCTATAGGTATTGGCCGCCTTCTTCCAGATTTGTCCGGCTCTCCCAGTTTCATCTTGAGACATTCCATTTCACTGACCCAGCCATCGGAGTTGCCCAAAAAGTGAATGGGGGTAGTCAGGAAATGGAACTTCACGCCCTCTTCCTCGGCGTGATGGATTTCCCCTTCCCTGGCAGGCATCTCCGCCCTGGAGCGTCTATAGACTATGGTTGCACTCCCGGCGCCCAGTCTCAGAGCGGTTCTTACTGCATCCATGGCGGTATTCCCGCCCCCCAAAACTGCCACGTTCTTCCCTGAGAAAATCGGGGTGTCGGCTTCCGGGAAAGCATATGCCTTCATCAGGTTGGAACGGGTGAGATATTCGTTAGCCGAGTATATCCCGTTCAGGTTTTCTCCCGGGACACCCATGAAATTGGGGAGCCCGGCACCTGTCCCCAAAAACACTGCATGGTAGCCTTGCTCAAGAAGCTCGTCCACCGTCTGGACGGTGCCGATCGGCCAGCTGGTCTTCATCTTCACCCCCAACTTGCACAGGTAATCCACCTCGGCCTGGACAATTACCTTAGGCAGCCTGAATTCGGGTATGCCGTATACCAGAACTCCTCCAGCTTTGTGCAAAAGCTCAAAGATGGTCACCTCATGACCCATTTTGATCAAGTCTCCAGCTACAGTCAGGCCCGCCGGGCCCGATCCCACGATGGCCACCCTTTTACCTGTGGAATCGGGGATTGGTGGAATTTCAACTTCTCCCTGCTCCCTTTCATAATCAGCCGCAAATCTCTCCAGATGTCCTATAGCGCAGGGATCGAATTTCTTGGACAAAACACACGTCTTCTCACACTGCTCCTCCTGGGGACAGACCCTGCCGCACACCGCAGGGAGACTGTTGGTCTCCTTCAGCTTCCTGGCAGCAGCTATGAAGTCACCTTCCTCGATCAGCTTCAGGAAACCCGGAATGTCCACCTCCACAGGACAACCGGCGATACAGGTGGGCTTTTTACACTGCAGACAGCGAGTTGCCTCCTTCTGCGCCAGCTCCGGAGTGTAGCCTAAGGGCACCTCCCTGAAGTTACGAATTCTTTCCTCGGGAATCTGTTCCGGCATTTTCTGACGAGGTATCTTGAGTCTATCTTTGGCTTCCAATTTTCATTCCTTTTCTCTAGGATTCGCCCGCAAGGGACAGATATCTTTCCAAAGAGATTTTTTCCTCTTTTAGGTACATGGAAAGCCTGCGGGACAGCTCGTCGAAGTCTACCTGATGTCCGTCGAAATCGGGTCCGTCCACACAGGCGAATTTGGTTCTTCCGCCCACCGTCACCCGGCAAACACCGCACATGCCGGTTCCATCCACCATAATGGGATTCAGGCTAACCATAGTCTTCACCCCATAGGGGTGAGTAACCAGGCATGCGGTTTTCATCATGGGAACCGGGCCAATCACCATGCAAAAATCGACTTTGGTGCCGGCCTTCAACAACTGGGACAAAGGCTGGGTAACAAACCCATGAAAACCATAAGATCCATCATCAGTACAGACCACAAGCTCATCGGAAGTTCTTTTCATCTCCTCTTCCATTATCACAAGCTCTTTTGTCCTCGCTCCGATGATCGAAATCACCTCATTGCCGGTCTCCTTTAGAGCTCTGGCTATGGGATGGATGGGAGCAATACCTATCCCTCCACCCACACAGACACACTTACCGTACTTCTGGATATGAGTGGGGCGACCTAAAGGACCCACCACGTCACACAGAGTCTGGCCGGCTTCGAAGGTTCCCAAATGGACAGTCGATTTTCCCACCTCTTGAAAGACTATAGTCAAAAGTCCCATCTCTGGTTCAAGGTCAGCAATGGACATGGGAATTCTTTCGCCCTCTTCATGAATTCGCAGGATCACGAATTGACCTGGCCGGGCCTTTCGTACTATCTCGGGAACCTTTACCTTAATCAGGTTGATCTTGGGCCCAAGCTTTTCTTTCTTAACAATCTCGTTCAACAAGGCCTCCTATCGCGTTGTACTTTTCAATCTGTCGATCTTTTTCACGAAATGCTCCCGATAGAAATCAACCACCTCCTGGGTGGAGAAGACGTTGATCGCTTCCTGGTCCTTCAGTTTTTCGTATTCACCCTTGAAGGGAGAGTCCTGGGATAGCAGGGAATCCATACCTGCTGCCACATCAGGGTAATCTCCGGTGTCGAATTTTTCCCTCAACTCCTGTGGAAGGATGTTCCTGAAGGCATCCAGTCTTTTCTGAAGATTTTCTAACCTAGATTCCTGGCTGCAGAAAACGAAAAGGACACTGAATGCCAATGCTAATGCTGCAGAGAATTTCGAAGTTCTGTTCATACTCCTTTGTGCATGACCTTTCTTGTTTCGACTTCCTGAATGATTCTTACCGTATCCCTGGCAATAACCAGCTCCTCGTTGGTGGGAATCACCAGAATCTTTACCCTGGTTTTGGGCGAGCTGATCATTGCCTCGGTTTTTATTGACTCCCGGTTTTTTTTCTTGTCGATTTTGATTCCCAGGAATTCCAGGTTCTCACAGGTTTTTTCCCGGACCCGGGGAGCATTCTCGCCGATTCCGGCGGTGAAGACCAAAACGTCCAGTCCCCCCAGAGCGGCTGCATAAGCACCGATGTATTTTTTTATTCGGTAGCAGTAGATATCCAGGGCCAGCTGCGCACTCTTGTTCCCTTTTTCCGATTCCTCCAGCAGGTCTTTCATGTCGCTTGATACGCCGGATATCCCTTGCAGCCCTCCGTGTTTGTTAAGCAGGGTATTAGCCTCGTTTAGGGTGAGCTCCTCGTGCCCCATGATGTAAAGTATAGCTGCTGGATCCAGATCCCCTGATCTTGTGCCCATGAGGAGACCTTCCAGCGGCGTGAACCCCATGCTTGTGTCCATCGATTTTCCGTCTCTGATCGCTGCCATGCTGGCTCCGTTTCCCAGGTGGCAGGTTATCATCAGAAGCTCCTCCAGATCTTTGCGCAAGAGCTCAGCTGCCCGATGCGCAACATAATAGTGAGAAGTTCCGTGAAAACCGTACCTTCTTATTCCATATTTTTTGTAGAGTATATATGGAATTCCGTAGACGTAGGAGGTGGGGGGCATCTGCTGATGGAAGGCGGTGTCAAATACTGCCACCTGGGGGACCCCAGGAAAAATCCTCTGGGCAGCATTTATGCCCTTGATGTTATGCGGATTATGCAAAGGTGCCAGATCTACGCAATTTCTAATCTGGGATAGAACATCGGAAGTAATCAGGGCTGAATCGGAAAACTCCTCTCCCCCATGTACCACCCTGTGTCCTACTCCCTGGATCTCGGATTGGTCCTTTATCACTCCGTGATCCCGGTGCAGGAGAGCCCGGACTACATATTCGATGGCCATTATGTGATCCAGTATCTCGGCTGAGAGTTTTACCTCGGGTCGGTCAAAAGGCTTGTGGTTTAAGAGAGCATCGCTCATCCCGATTCGGGAGACCACGCCTTTGGCCAAGGCAATGTTTACACCGGTGTCCACCAGCTGGTATTTGACTGAAGAGCTTCCGCAGTTCAAAACGAGGATTCTCATAACGGTCCATCGACTTAAATTTCGGGCGGCGGGACGTACCTTCGGAGTATGATTTCCGGATTCTCCCCTATTTTGTTTCCTTCCTGGTCATAGAGAAAGAATCCCTGACCCGTTTTCTTGCCCAGATGGCCGGCCCGGACCAGCTTCCGCAAAAGGGGGCAGGGGTTGTATTTATGTTCGGAAAGTTCCGCCAGAAGATTTTCCATCCACGTCATGACCACGTCCAGCCCCATCGAATCGGCCAAAGCCAGAGGCCCGATGTTGAAGCCGTACCCCAGTTTCATGGCAGTATCGATGTCCTCGGCCGAGGCGATCCCCTCCATCAGCACGTGCATGGCTTCGTTTAGAAGAGGGACGATTATGCGCGTGGTGACGTAGCCTGGATATTCGTAGACGGCAACCGGGGTTTTGTTGAGCTGTTCCTGCGCGATTTCCTTTACCATTTCGTAGGTCTTCTGCGAGGTTCTCAAGCCCCTCACTATCTCCACCAGAGGGATCTTGACCACCGGGTACAAAAAGTGCATCCCGATGACCTTGTCCGGCCTTCTGGTAAAGGCTGCCAGCTCGGTTATGGACAGGGTAGAGGTGTTGGTCACCAGAATGGCCTCGGGAGAGCAGAGTTCATCCAACTCTTTGAAAACCTTTTTCTTTTTCTTCAGCTCTTCAGGAACACACTCGATGGCCATGGGTACGTCGCACACATTCTCTATTTTGGTAGATCCCTTGATCCTGGAGAGGACCGCCTTCTTCTCGGATAGGGTCATGCCCCACTTGTCTATCTCCTGATCCATCTCTTCAGATAAAAGTTCCAGACTCTGTTTGATTATTTCGTCGGTGACATCGATCAGAACGACCTCTGTCCCGGTGGAAGCCAGAAGCTGAGCAATGCCTCTTCCCATGACTCCTGCCCCGCAGATGGCAACTTTGTTGACAGCCATGATCCAACCTCTTTAACCAACTATTACGCCTTGACTATTATAAGAAAATCTGATATCTTCGCAAGTTATCTTTTGACTGGCTTGATAGAAATTTCACAAAGTCTAAAACATATCTTTTACGTATAGATTTCGAAACCGCTTGTTCGTCTGACTGCAAGCACGATCAGGCGCAACAGTTTCCCGAAATGTTTTTTGAAAACAAAACACCGCAAGAATGATGACAAGACGAATAGATGCCCCCATTGCTCCAAAGGCAGATCAGAATCCACAACCCACCTTCAGCTCAACAGGGATCTGGGAGAAGCTTTTGTCTTGACTTGCGGCATAAAAAAGGTATACTCAATCTGAACTCAGCCAGAAGATTATTCGACAACTTCGTGGCAGACCATGCCTGAATAATTAGAACCAATGTTGGATTAACCTTAAGCCGTCAAGAAAGGAGTAAGAAATGGCTTTGAGAACCGCTCAGCAATACAAGGAGAGCTTGAAGAAGCTCCGTCCGAATATTCATAAGTTCGGAAAGTTGATCCAGGATGTGACCACCAGCCCCTATACCAGGTGCACGGTGGAGGGACATGCCCAGATATTTGCAGCCCAAAACGATCCGGAACATAAGAACATAGTTACGACCAAGTCCTCTTTGAGCGGAGAGGAGATATCCCGCTATCTTTCCCTAATCGAATCACCGGAGGACATGATTGCCAACTCCAAAATGAAAAGGTTTATTTTTCAGATGACCGGGACCTGCACCGGCGGAAGATGCGCGGGTTGGAACTGCATCAACTCGATGTGGGCTACAACCTATGACATGGACAATGAACTGGGAACCGATTATCATCAAAGACTGAAGAATTGGCTGGTTCAGGCTCAGAATGATGACATCACCGTAGCCGGAGCATTGACCGATCCCAAGGGTGATCGAACCAAGCCCCCCTCACAGCAGGACGATCCTGATTTGAACCTGCATATAGTGGATGCGCGCGAAGATGGAATTGTCGTCAGGGGTGCAAAGGTGATGATCTGCGGGGTGGCAGCTGCAAACGAAATATTCGTTCTGCCTGGGTCAGGATATCGGGAGGAGGATAAAGACTGGGCCGTCTCTTTTGTGATACCCAAAGACGTTGAAGGTTTGACCATCGTCGAAACCAGAAGGCCATCCGACACCCGGGAGGAAGAGGACGGATTTGACATCCCGGTCAGGTACGGAGGAATCACCCAGGCTTATCTTTTCTTTGAGGACGTGTTTATTCCGAAGGAAAGGGTATTCATGTGCCGGGAATACAAATACAGCCTGGGTGCCGTTTTGAACTTCATAATGCCCTATCGGGCAGCCATAGGAGCCTGCGTTGCCGGTCAGGGGGACGTGAAGATCGGAGCGGCGATTTTAGTGGCCCGGGCCAACGGCCTTTCCTCAAAGGTTTTCAGCGAGAAACTGACCAAAATGGTCATTAATAACGAGACCACTTTTGGAATGGGAATTGCGGCGGCTGCTCTGGGAAAGAAACATCCCTCCGGTGTGTGGCAATGCAACCCACTTTTGGCCAACGTAAACAAAGTTCACGTGGCAACTCTGCCTTATGACACCTCGGTTCTAGCCCAGGATATAGCAGGGGGCATAGCTGAAACTGGTTGCATACCGTCCTCAGTAGATTTCTATGACCCCAAATACGGAAATCTGGTTCAAAAGTATCTAAGAGCAAGCGCTTCAGCCGAATCCAGAACCAGAGCAGCTAGATTAGTCGAATGGGCCACCATCGGTGCCGGCGTTCCCGGATGCATGCACGGCGGAGGTTCACCCGATGGAGCCAAATTAGTCATAAGAGCTAATTCCAATTTAGAGGAAAAGGTCAACATCGCAAAAAGACTGGCGGGAATAGAGGAGGAGATTCCGGAACCAGTGAAAAAGAAAACGTAAGGGAGTCCCGGGCTTGTCCTGAGCAATGCGAAGGATGGGTTCCCGAAAAGGGAATGAATGAACCTCTTCCTTACTTTCATACTCATTTATCTCATTTCATGACAAAAGAACTCAAAGGATATTTCCTGATAATTTCAGCAACCACTCTTCTGGGAAGCATAGGGGTCCTGGGTAAACTGATTTACCAGTATGAGCCGGACCCGATAAAAGTGGTGACCTACAGGGGACTAATTGCCTCGATCGTGCTGATCGGAACCTTGGCCTTGTTCAACCTTGAGAAACTCAAGATAAAACTCTCCGATATCCCCTTTTTTGCCGTCTACGGCTTTCTAAGTGTTACCTTGACTTTTATTCTCTTCTTTTATGCCATAAAACATACCACCGTGGCCATGGCCGCAATCCTCATCTACACCTTCCCTGCCTGGGTAGTGTTCTTGTCTATCTTCGTGCTGAATGAGAAGCTGACTAAGAGGAAAATCCTGGCTCTTTTTTTGACTTTTTCCGGATGCGTTATGGTCACCCAGATTTATGATCAGCAATTTTTCAACGTGAACCTGAAGGGCATAATCTACGGTCTTTGCTGCGCACTGGGGGCTGCTTCCTACACGATCCTGGGCAAGAAAGCTCTGGCCAAGCACGATCCTTTCACCGTGGTCACTTACGCCATGGGCTTCGGAGCTCTGTTCTTGCTTTTTTTCCGGGGGCCCAGGGTGCTCCTTTCGTTTGATTATCCGTTCTTGGCCTGGATATGGATCCTCACACTGGCTAT
>Ga0209636_10008730_pt1 | contig 10324 bp, 10 predicted proteins | sample DeeMarSWOR152_54_FD_187464 | JGI IMG/M metagenome (GOLD analysis project Ga0209636, IMG submission 187464) | Marine sediment microbial communities from White Oak River estuary, North Carolina - WOR-1-52-54 (SPAdes) (version 2) | ecosystem: Environmental > Aquatic > Marine > Intertidal zone >... | reverse complement strand
AGCGAGGCAGTGGAATAACGATGGCTTGCGGCAGCGGAGCCTGCGCATGCTGTGTTGCCGGAGTGCTTACAGGCCGAACCAAGCGAATATGCACTGCACATTTACCAGGGGGTGACCTGGATTTGAACTGGTGCGAAGATGATAACAGTGTCTATATGACCGGACCAGCCGTGGAAGTCTTTGAGGGTGTTTGGCCGGAACAGTAAATGTTACATGCAAAGCTTCAGGGGTCGGCAAAATTCCAGTGCTACGCCGGACCTGACAAAGGGTTGGCCGGTGTCTTTGTGAGTACCGTAGATATTCTCCATTCTCAAAACCTTGCCGAGACCTGAAACACTGCCGCCGGTTTCGAGCAGACCTGTTGTTGGGGGTATTGACAATTCTACTTTTAGCAGGCTGCCGGGCTTAAACACGTCGGCTGACGTCTCAAAATACAAACCGCCGGGACTTACATTTGTTGTACAGCCGGTATGTGATTCTTTTGCCGTCGAATCCACTTTACGGCAAGATAGCTCAAGCTTTATTGGCAATCGCTTGTACTTTCGCCTTTCAGTACTATTCATCAGGTGCCCCCCTGCATAACTGTTGGAAACTGGCTTTTTTGAGTACATGGTACACAAGTTTGTGTGAGATGTTGCAAAATTCATTCCAAAAAAGGAATAAATAAATACCCTATTTTTACTTCTGCAAGTGCTTAGTTGGCATAAGGTTGAGCAAAATTAGCCGGAGTGGTATCATCTGTACACGATACAGTTGAAAAAGGCGGTATTAGAATGTTGACAAATGGCAACGCTGAAAAATGGATTTACAGGCTTCAGTTCGAATATAGGTGCGCTTAGCTGCTTATTCTATAAAGTCTTACGTTTCTTGCTAAATAAGCAGCCCCTTCATTCCGATAAAAGGACAAGAGTGTTGTTTTTTTGCAACATCCATGCTTGACAATGTGGAAAGAGGAGTTATTATTTGAGCTATGCCGGTTCATCGAAAAAAACGGTCAAAAAAGCCAACGAGGAGCAGGGGGCAAGCAAAGACGGGCATCATAAATGACCATTTAATATTTGGACTGCTTGGCAAATCACTCGTTCAGTCGTTACCGATAGGAGTTATTGCTTTCGATCCGGATTTGAAGATAATCGAGGCCAATTCCCAGGCAGAGAAGCTAATCGAGTTAGGTGACTTCATTGACGAATCACTGGCAAAAGGCGCTGACAAATCCGGCGAGACAGGAATCGACTGGATGGAACAATTAAAAACGGTTGTGTCAGCGGGAAAAACCTGTGAGTTTGACAATATAAGTTATACATTGAACGGCAAAACAAAACTGTTGCAAATCATTTGCACACCCCTAAAGGAAGCCAATACGGAAAGAACCCTCGGCGGAACCGTTATAATCGAAGGCAAAATGGAAAAGGTCGACGTTCAGAGACAGTTGGCCAACACTGAAAGGCTGGCTACCATCGGCAAGCTCGTTACTAAGGTGGCCCATGAATTAAATAATCCTATGGACGGGATACTGCGGTATATTAATCTTACGATGAGAATTATTGAGCAGAAAAAACTCGAAAAACCCAGAGAGTACCTCACTCAGTGCCGACAGGGACTTATGAGAATGGTTCAAATCGTAAGCGAGCTGTTGGAATTCTCTCGCAGTACTTACACATCATTAGAATATGTTGAATTAGAGCAGATTATCGAAGATGCCATAAGAACGATGGGTGTGAGAGCGGAAGCTTACAATATTCGGGTATTACGGAACTATAGCCGCAGAATTCCACAAATCAGAAACGGCAATATGTTTCAGGTGTTTTGTAACCTTATAAAGAATGCACTGGATGCAATGCCTGATGGTGGTCAGCTAAGTGTCTCAACCCGACTGGCAGCGGATAATACCGCCGTGGTGGAGTTTTATGACACGGGAACAGGTTTGTCGGCAGAGTATGGCGACGCAATATTTGAGCCCTTCTTCACGACAAAAGACGGAGGGACGGGATTGGGATTAGCAATATGTAAAGACATAGTCGAAGAATATCACGGCCGATTAACCGCTGAAAATGCTCCTGGAGGCGGAAGTATATTCACTGTATATTTGCCGATAGCAGGTGGTCCACAAGATAATTCATAAAAGCCGGCGAGGATATCCTGATGAGAGAAAAGAATATTCTTGTTATTGACGATGACAGAATCATACTGGATTCGTTGTGCGAGTTTTTATCACTCGAAGGATTCCAAACTAAGGGCGCCGAAACTTTAAAGGGCGCCTTGGCCGAGCTGGATAAGCAAAATTATTCTCTTGTTATAACGGATGTTAATTTGCCGGACGGTGACGGCCTGGAATTATTAGATACAATCAAGCAGGAACATCCTCAAACGGTTGCCATTGTGATAACCGGCTACGGCACCATTGAGAGTGCGGTCAGAGCGATTAAGCAGGGCGCATACGATTACCTTACGAAACCAATCTCAGATGATGATTTGCGGCTGACAGTAGAAAAGGCAATCAAACAGCAATCGCTCATGAGTGAAAACTTGAGTTTACGATTGCAGTTAGAACAAAAATACAATCTCGAAAATATACTAAGCCAAAATTACAGTATGGCAAGAGTTTTTGCCCGTGTAGAGGCCATTGCTGATAGAAATGTCACAGTACTTATGACCGGCCCATCAGGTACAGGTAAAAGTATGTTGGCGAGAGCGATACACCATCGCTCCAGCCGACGCAATAAGTCGTTTGTAGAGGTAAGCTGTGGGGCGCTTCCAGAGACACTGCTTGAAAGTGAACTGTTCGGCCACGTTAAGGGAGCATTCACAGGCGCTGTAAGAAACAAGGCAGGCAAATTCCTGGCCGCAGATGGCGGGACGATTTTCCTCGACGAGGTCGCCAACGCCTCGCCGAGCCTTCAAGTCAAACTTCTGCGGGTCCTGGAGGACAGACAATTTGAGCCGGTCGGCAGTAATAAGACTATAACTGTAGATACTCGTCTTATACTTGCATCAAATCGCAACCTAACTGAAGAAGTAGCGAAAGGAAGATTCCGGGAAGATTTATATCACAGGATAAATGTAGTAACGATAGATCTACCACCTTTGTCTGAGAGAGTCGGCGATGTCCAGCTTTTGGCAGAGCATTTCTTGCGCATGTACTGTAGACATCACAACAAAGTAAGGCTTGGTATTACTGATGAGGCCTTAAAATACTTGGAGCGTTACTCCTGGCCCGGCAATGTTAGGGAACTAGAAAACGTGATTGAGCGCGCGGTTTTACTAAGCGAAGATAAATATATTAAACCTGAGGACCTTACAAATCCTATACGAAGGCAACCTGAACAAAAGATGGACAGACCAATGAGCCTCAAGGAAGCTGTAGACAGAATGGAAGAGAGTTTTATTCGCCAGGCGCTTGAAGCCAATCACTGGAACAGACAGGAAACCGCTAAGGCACTTCAGATAAATCGCACAACTCTATTTAAAAAAATGAAACGCTACGGCCTCTACACCGAGGCTGAACAATTGGGTCTAACCTGATTTGTCGGAATTATTGTATTTTATATTTCCAGTTTCACACTTTAATGAATGATTTTTTGCGATACATCCAGAAGAGGATGAGCCAGACGAGGGCGAATGCAGCGACTGCGTGTATGAAATCCTTCCAGGGGCCGACGAATTGATCCAAGCCGTATACAAAGCGGCCCGCGACGGAGCGAAAGTTGACCATGTGGGTCAACATATATACGAAGATGGCATTGGTACCGATCACAACGAAACAATAGGCCCACTTCTTGAAGCCCCATACGTCTATCACGAGATAGAACACTGCCAATAGCAGATAGCTAAGCCCTGCCGAGAAAAGGACGAAGGAACTCGTCCAGAGGCGTTTTATGATAGGGAAAAGGCCTGTGTAGAACTTGCCTATGCCGAAAAACCAGCCGCCCCACAGCGAGCCGATTGCAAGGGTCCCAATACCCAGGGCAGCAAGGATATAGACTTTTCTGTAATCTTCTATCTGCGAGCAAAGCAGGTGCCCCGCCATTACTCCGAGCATGACGGTGCAGGCGAAGGTCATGCTGCTTAGAATCCAGGTGTAGTTGAGACCATCGTCAAATTGGTCGAGGACATACCAGTCAATATAGGCCGCGAGGTTTGCATTCTGGTCGAGTCGGTCTGCGACCCTGCCGGGGAAGGGAACGAGCATCATCAACGCCCAAAACAAAAGCAGCAGAAACGCCGTCGTTACTATCTGCCGGCGAAGACGCATATTCAAAATGATGATTGCGGAAATAAGATAGCCTGCCGCGATGGCCTGGAGCGTGTTGCAGTAAATCTTCAGTTTGGACGGGTCGATGGCAAGCAGGTTGCCCTGGGCTATCATGCCAAGAATGAAGAGAATTACTGTCCGCAGAATGATGTGGATGTATAGTTTCTTTTTGCTGTCACCGCGGCTGAGGCGTTTGTTGAATGAGAACGGCATAACGACACCGACGATGAACAAAAACAACGGCATAATCAGGTCTTCAAAGACAAAACCTTCCCACTCGACATGCTTGAGTTGGTTCATTATGGAAGTAGTAGTGGGATTGTTTAGTGCCTTGTGCAGACCGTCGAAGATGTACCAGCCGCCGATGATCCAGAACATGTCGAATCCCCGCAGCGCATCAATGGACGTCACACGGCTTGCCAGTGGAGCTTTGGGCTCTTGGGGCGTTATTTGCGTCTCTTTCAAATCTGTCATTTATATCCTTGCTAAACAGCGATTCCCTTCTCACTGGCATAAGACAAAGTGCCCGGGACTGGAGTCGAACCAGCACGGGAAAATTTCCCACTAGCCCCTCAAGCTAGCGCGTCTGCCTATTCCGCCACCCGGGCTTTATAATAAGTTGCTGATTATTAATAATTGTTTGCCGGCTGTCAATTATCAATTCAGAAACCGACTTAGCGATAATCACTTGGATTATACGCAAGCAGGACACATTTAGATTAGGCATAAAGCCAAATGCAAGTAATGAAATAACCGCAAAAAAAGTCTGGCGTTCCAGTGAAAAATTTAAATTTTATGACTATTTTTGACTTAATTTACTGTAGATACCCCAAAACAGGCTTTCCGGCGCGGTTTACGAGGTCGAATATATTTAGGATTTTCGCAATTTTTTCCGAATTTTTCTTGACTTATCTGCTAACTGTGCTAATATTTATGATTATGGCAAAGAAACTACTTTCCACATCCTGTCCTTCCTGCGGCCTGCCGATGCAGACGTCGGCGATGTCCTGTGCAGCCTGCGGTGTCAAAATTGAGGGCAATTTCAGCCAGACTTTTTTCGGTAAACTGCCGCCGGAAGACCAAAACTTCCTCGAACAATATCTTTTAGCGGGATTCAGCATCAAAACACTGGAGCAGAGAAGCTCGCTCGGATATGCTGCTATCCGTTCCAGATTAGACAGGTTGATAGCAAATTACGAGGAACTAAAGAAAATGGATGCTCAGAAAAAGGCCGTTCTCGAGCAGTTGAGAACAGACAAAATTAGTGTAACCGAGGCAAAAGAGAAACTCGAAAAACTATCAGGAGATTAAGAGATGGAAAAAGTACCAAATATATCCTCCGAGGATGAACTGTTGCAGCTTCGCAATGAAGGCAAGATAAGCGAAGCTGAGTATGAAGAGCTTCGTCAAACGCTGCGAAAAACCACCAATATCCCTGTTGAACAAAGTGCCCAGGGGGAGCTTAAGCCTGTTAAAACATCCGGTCTTGCGATTGCATCTCTGGTCCTTTCACTGGTGATACCAATCGGCTGCATCCCAGCTATTGTCTGCGGGCATATAGCTCTGCGGAAAATTGAAAAGGACGCGATGATACAGGGACGTGGTTTAGCTTTGGCCGGCTTGATTATTGGATATGTTGTTCTTGGCCTTTTTATTGTTCCGATGATGCTTTTTTTATCTTGGGATGCAACAGTGGTAATTGAAGAAACCGAGCTGAAGCATTATCCCCTTGACAATATTGAAGGAGTATTGACTCAATCAGGGGTCACACTCGACAAGCAAATCTCAAGCGATGGCAACGGCTCTCTGCGGATTGAAGCAACAGGGCCAACAATAGTTCGCTTATTTGAAACAGGTGACATAGATATTGAGGATGCACGCCTGATTTATCAGGCCCGGCTGCGAACAGAAGATGTCGAAGGCAGAGTCTACCTGGAAATGTGGTGTCATTTTGTCGACTGGGGCGATTCTTTCTCCAGAGGACTAATGGTACCCTTAACTGGTACCACAGAGTGGACAACAGAAGAAATCCCGTTCTTATTAAAGAAGGGCCAAAATCCTGACAATGTAAAACTCAATCTGGGTATAACTGGTACGGGTACCGTGTGGATTGACGATGTTCGGTTGTTAAAAGGTGCTCTTGACTAAAAAATGTAGTTATGAAGGTTCTTAATTATGGCACTTTTAAAATGTCCGGATTGCAACAATGATATTTCTGATAAGGCCATAATTTGCCCACACTGCGGAGCTGCCGGGCAGGGCTTTTTGTGGGGTTACGAGTACCGTTCCGAAAGGACGCTTTTTGGGTTGCCGTTGTTACACGTTGTTGTTGGCCCTCCATTCAATCCTGTTACCGGCAGGATGCGGATAGCAAAAGGTATTATTGCCATTGGAGGAATCGCTGTCGGAGTTCTGGCGATGGGTGGCCTTGCAATCGGGGTAATCGCCCTTGGTGGTGTTGCTGTCGGATTGGCTGTGCTGGGTGGGGCCGCTCTGGGCATAATGCTCGCTGTCGGAGGCCTCGCCGTCGGATTTGTTGCTCTGGGCGGAGCGGCAATCGGCTACTATGCAGCAGGTGGCGTGGCCTGGGGGATACATACTCTGAGTGGAAATGTCGGCGATACACTGGTGCTGGGGTTTTTTAGAACCCACTTTCGACACTGAGATAAACTTGCGACGCATAAGCGGCTATTTTGCTCGTTGCCCGTCATAAAGTAAAATCTGCAAGCGCTGCGAGAAGGCCAAGCAGGTTTGTTCGCACATTTGGGCTACCATCGGCAATTTGGCCAACAGTTCATCTCTGGTGGCTGCCTGCGGCATCAGCATTACCTTTTCTGAGTCAACGTTTCCTATTTGCTCTATTGTTTGTTGTATTTCCGGCAAATCGGCTTCCGAATCCACGACGAATTTTAGCTGGTATTCATAATTATCAATCAACTCGCGTAGGACGGCTAAATCCAGTCTCGAATCCTCGTGAATGGCGGCAAGTTCAGGGTTGTCTGGAGTGGAGTTACTCAATTTTGGGCTTATACTCATTAAATCACAGGGCATATCCGGTACGAATGCAATGCCTGCGGTTTCAATTGTGATATGTTTGCCGGATGCTTTTAGCTCCTGTACCAATTGCGGCAGTTCCGGATTTATCATCGGCTCGCCGCCGGTTATTACAACGAATCTGGATGGCCATTGTTCAAGGGCGCTGATAATTTTTTCTGTGCTGTAACTGGTCCCTGCTGTTTGTTCCCAGGCAAATTTTGTGTCGCACCACCGGCAGCGTAGAGGACAGCCGGCGAGTCGAATGAAAACACTGGGGACCCCTGCCAAAAATCCCTCCCCCTGCAAAGAATAAAAAATTTCGTTTACTATCATTTTGCGTACTCAATTGGGTCCTTCAGGCCTGCTTCGGCGAAGCCCTTTAACCTTAATCTGCAGGAGTCGCATCGGCCGCAGCTTCTGCCCTGCTCATCCGGGTCATAACAACTGTGTGTCAGGGAATAATCGACGCCGAGCTTAGTGCCGTTAAGGATAATCTGGGCCTTTGTCATGTCTATAATCGGTGTGTGGATGTGGTATTGTCCTCTGCTCTGGACCGCTGCTGCGGTGGCGAGGTTAGCGGTTTTCTCAAAAGCAGCTATAAATTCGGCCCGGCAGTCGGGATAACCGCTGTAATCGGTTATGTTGACGCCGATAAAGATGTCGAAGGAGCCCAAAACTTCAGCCCAGGCAAGAGCATAACTCAAAAAAATTGTATTGCGGGCAGGCACGTATGTTGGTGGGATTTGAGCCGAATCGCCTAACTCGGCCCTGTCTTTCGGTACTTCGATATGTGGATCAGTGAGTGCTGAGCCGCCAAAAGCATCTAAATCAATGTCGATTATGCGATGTTCAGCCACCGCTAAAGAATTAGCTATTTTCTTTGCGGCCTTAATCTCTCGCTGATGCCGTTGTCCATAACTGAAAGTTAAGGCGTAGCACTGGAAGCCTTCACTGCGGGCAATCGCCAGAGTTGTAGTTGAATCAATGCCGCCGCTTAGCAAGATAACCGCCTTTTTTTCTGTCACTGTTTATTTCCTGTCAAAGATTCATTCCGCGCAAGGAATTGCTGCTGATTTGCAAATGAATCACGTTTCCTTTGCCGGCAAACCTGGCCACATAGGCCATAGCTGACAAATAGCTATCCAGCCTTCTTAGATCGCTGTGCACTCAGCATAGTATATGTTCTGCCGGATTACTCAGAGAGTATTTCAATGCCGTTAATCTCGGGATTCTGTATGTTGCTGATGAACCCGATGACCAGCTCTCCATTGGTTATGGTCAAACTTTTGATTGTTTTAACCACGGGCTTTTGGAATCCGCCGGCTTCTTTATAAGGGTCGAAATCCTCAAGAACAGTCTTTTCGTTGATTGTGATTGAGAAAACTCTCTGGCCGCCGCCGGTTATTCCATCGTACGTCTCAGCTAAATGTAGTCGGACTGTATATTTACCGTTTGGCACTTTGAACTTGTATGCGGACATACTGTAGCGTTCGGTCTCGTAAATCTTCGGTGCGTCGGTGCCGGTGATACCCAGATCACCGCGGTCGACAGTCATCCCATCAACAAAACCCCACGTTTTGCCTTCTTCCATAACCTGGTCGGCCAGCCACAAGTTGCCGGCCTTGTCGGTGTAAGGCTCAGAGCCCGCACAGTTGACGCGCAGGACGAATTTTGGAGCCTCAATGTCACTCATCGTTGCACAGCCTGAAAATGCTAAAACCACCATTGCAACAACACAGCTTACGATAACCAATCCTTTCGCCATTGTATCCATTCCTTTCTAAGTAAATTGAGAAATGCACAGCTTACATATCATTAGCACTATATAATGCAACCCGTATCAATCGTCAGGCATTGGAATCAGCAGTATAACCGATAGGGCCTGAGGAGACAACGCATTTTGCGAACGTTTATCTTGTACGCCACATCATTATTGCTCCTTCGGCCAGGGATAGGCATTTGAGCCGGCTTCCTTGTCGGTCGGACCAGCGGGTAATGTCTTTTGCCATTTCAGCAGCTTTTCAGAAAGTTTCTTTATAATCTCAGGATGCTTGTCGGCAACGTTGTCAAGTTCTGTCGGGTCCTTGGGAATATCATATAACTCAATTCGACTGCGGTCAGGATTCATCAGCAGCTTCCATTTTCCTTCACGAATGGCCAACATTGGACACTTATGGGCCATATCACCGGCGACTCTGAATCGCCACTCCCACATTAAGGGCCTGGTTCGCTGTCTGGATTTGCCGAGTAATGCAGCCGACATGTCTTCGCCGTCAGGTTTTAGGTCTCCGGGTAGTTTTACACCAGCTAAACTACAGACAGTCGGGAGCCAATCGACACCTGCGACGATACTTGTATCATCCACCTTGCCGGCAGATACATGGCCGGGCCAGCGAACGATAAAGGGCATACGGATACCGCCTTCATATATGCTCCGCTTTCTTCCCCGAAATGGGCCTGTACTGCCAATTCCACTATGAACCGCATTCCCAATATTCAGGTCTTCAGGGCCATTGTCACTGGAAAAAGCTATAACGGTATTATCAGCCAGGCCCATCTCGTCAATCTTTTTAATCAGTCGGCCGATTTGTTCGTCAAGGTCGGTGACCGAGGCATAGTAGATTTGTTTTACACCCTTGTAGGGTACACCTCTCGGGGCGTATCGCCGGTACGGTTTCATCTGTTCGTCGGTGGGATGGAGGGTAGCGTGAGGCACGAGGGTCCATACGTTTACGTAGAAGGTTTTGTCGCGATTTTTTTCTATAAATTGAATGGTTTTGTCAACAATCTTGGCGGTTGACTTGGCTCTGAAATATGGGTCGCTTGTTCCCTCGAGCTGCGGCCCCGAAGAGTTCATTGTGCAGTGCTCGTCGATGCCGTATTCGCCCGGCGTCGGAGCACCTTTGCCGGAGCCAAGGTGCCATTTGCCGAAGTGCCCGGTGGTATAGCCGGCATCCTTTAGCAATTTTGTTACAGTATGTACCCTGGGGTCGAGCCAGTTGGGCATTGCTCGCGCCTCGTTTTGCTTATGCGCTG
>Ga0209636_10008729_pt1 | contig 10324 bp, 9 predicted proteins | sample DeeMarSWOR152_54_FD_187464 | JGI IMG/M metagenome (GOLD analysis project Ga0209636, IMG submission 187464) | Marine sediment microbial communities from White Oak River estuary, North Carolina - WOR-1-52-54 (SPAdes) (version 2) | ecosystem: Environmental > Aquatic > Marine > Intertidal zone >... | reverse complement strand
CGGAGGATGCCTCCGCACCTCTGTCCATCTTGCAGTTTCCTTCGAAAAGACCCCCTTCTTCAATCACTAAGGCCGGAGTATTGATGGTTCCATGAAGCTTGCCAGTGGTATGAATCGCGACTTTTGAGGTTGCAGAAATGTTCCCACTCACCTTTCCGTCAACGATCAGGGTGCCGATTTTGATTTCTGCATCGATGTCCGCATGCTCACCGATGAAGAGGAAATCCCCCGAGGAGACCTCACCATCGAACTTACCGTCCACCCTCGCCATACCCTCGAAGGTCATCTTCCCCTCAAAGGAGGTGTTCTTGCCCAGAAAGGCCTCCATATCACCGGGCTCGATATCCCTTTTCCCCATGAGTTTAGGCCCCCTTTCTCTGATTGCTGCCTTCTCTATTCTTATATTTGGAAAATCTAATCAGCCGTATCTCTCTCTGTTCTCTATTAGAAAACGGGAAGGCTCAATTTAAAAGATTGTCCTATTCCCACCCCGCCCGTTCTAACCTACTGTTCTAAACTGCTGATCAGATTGCCCCAGAGCTTCTGGGTTTGCCCGCCCAACTGTCCAAGGAAAACGCCGGCTCGAAAATGGTAAGGTTCGTGTTTCGGCAGAATGATATCGTACCAAACCACCCTCCCCATCAGATTGACAGTCTCCCCCATCAGCCGAGTCTCGATTTCAATGTCAAGCTGCTCTTGGTCCCGGTTCGCCCTCATGATTTCCCTTATCTGATCTTCGGTGGGGTTAGCTTCGATGAAAAGGCCCTCGAGGGAAATATTGCCCACTCTCCCCTGGGTCTTAGTACCTATTGCCTCAATTGACTGAGAATCACCAGATCGGGTATCATTTCGAAGAAATCGGAAACTCATGGCAAAGGAGATTTCAAAACGGGGATGTTTGCGGCGTTCGGGTCTGTCTTCTGTCATGACAATCCTCGGCCTTCGTTCGCAGTCCACATAGCACCGAGCGGGGAAAAAGTCAATAGAGTGCCCTGAAAATCTTACTTCTTCTGACTCTTTGTGCGATTCAAGACTGGGCAAAATGGGTGGGATAAGTGAAGTCTACTATTTGGGAGGCGGACTGCTTTAGCGAACCTACTGATTTGCGATTGAAACATAGAATAACGAGGATCGAGGCTGGTCTATCTAATACATCTTGTATTAAACGAAGGCCAAATGAACGGGCTTGCTTGAATTAATGACTCTGTATTGTTCCGTCGGCACGACTATTCCGTTATCTCAAAGGATAAGATCTCAAGTATCTCACCATTCTTATCGCGGATTTCAACCTGTGCCGAGCCGATCATGCTTGGTCGGAGAGAGAGATAGGACCAAGTCCGCCAGCTGTTGGAGCCCACACGAAGATCGACATCCGCGATCCTTTTTCCTTTCTCTCCGATCCAGCGCACAATGATGGCCTCTCCCTTGCCATTGATGACATGCATCCAGCAGTAGACCCGACCCTGACTGACCGATACCCGTTTGGACATACCCACGGGTTCCCGGCCCTCTACACCAAGAGCGATCGTTGATCGACGAATCGCAGGACGGCTCACTCTTGGTGGCCTATCTTTGCCGATGACCGTAGGCTGAATCCGCTTCCCTGATGAGGGAAGGAAACCCTCTGCCTCTGTTCTCGATATTTCGCCCGATTCCTGACCCTCCAGCCTGGCTTGTTCCGGATCTCCGGATGCATCCTGAATCATCTCCGATTCACCACGGGATTCGCTTATGATCGCTGCTGGTCGAGAATTAGCTATCTCCGTGGAAGGCTCTCGAACATCTCTACCTTTACTGAATACTGCGCGGCCAGGGAGAACTGGCAATACTGTCTCCTTATCCGAGGGCGCACCCTCCTGGGGAGGTTTTAGCCCTGCTTCCATTTTGGAGGTCGGAGCCTGATCTCCCGACATATCGCTTTCGAGCTGCCGATTTTCCCCCACATGTCTTCTCTCGGGACGTGAGCGAAAATACTGACTGTAGACTATCACTCCAACCAGAGAAGCAACGGCAAAAACCAATAACCCGCCGATTAGACCCTTTTGGAGGGGGGACAGAAAATGGATATGCTCGAACAACTTCCTCTGCTCAGAACTCGCTGTTCGGGTAAAACGCACCCTGGCCCGAACCTTATAGCCGAGCTCTTCGATCGAAACGACCTTCCCCCTGCAAGGTATCTCAGTGCTATTCAAGAGAATGACAAAATCCAGTAACTCACCGAGCTGTAAATCGAAATTGGCCTCGAGCTTCAAGCCCTGCTGGCTAATATCGAGGCCCCGCATGGTCATCCGCCTCCCGTAGCGGGAGCAAATGACCGGTGCCGTCACGGGTAACTGAGGAAATTGCCGCCTTTCTTCCATTTGCGCGTGACCTCTTCAATCAGATCCCAAGCAATCCTTTAAGGCTACTGCGTATTATTAATGGGTGCCTTCCCGGATGCTCTTTAGCAAGTCACGACTACGAATGTGATTTTGCCGAACTATGACAACGTAGAGGATTGTAAGAAGTGAATAAATGATTCCCAGTATGACCCCTTGCGCAGTCAGCGTTTTCTTCATCAACAAAACGCTATGGGCGAAAAAGAAATAGCTTGCAAAGCCTATCATCAACCTAATGTACCAATCAAAACTTAGATACCAGGGCCTGCCACCACCCGAAATGGGCTTATCTTCTATCTCTTGCATGCTCCTGACAGTTCTACGTTCGTAAAACTTGATGGAAGAAACGTGCGTGAAGACTGATATGGAAAATATGCTGAAAAGGACGAGCCCCAAACTGTTAAGCGGGTATGACAGTTTCAGTATCTTCTCCAAACCGATTCCCACAATTCCTAAATAGGCAAACGGGATATACCAGAGTTGCGAAGAATACCATCGAGACCTCTGATTAAGTTGTTCATACGTTATGTTCCATCTGTTGTCGTCCATGATAAACCCTCCTTACATCTACATTGGCTTTGTTAGTATCATAAAGCAATAAATGTGCCAGACCGCTTTGTACGGCTAAAGGCCTTCGATAGGCTCTATCCTGAGATGGATTTGAAGGTGGGATTATCTGGCAATTTATGATGCGAATCGCTGATGGGTAGGTTCGGAAATCAAGACTTGGGAGACCGGAGGGCGATGCAGTAAAGATTTCTAGCGCAAATCAATACTTTTCGCTTGTCCCCGATGATCGAGTTCATCTTGAAATCAACAGAAAGGCAGAGCCGAACACCCCTGCCTTTGACAGTGATCTTAGCTGAATGCTCTGCTGTTCAGAAGTCGAAGTTTAGAATAGTAGGTTCAGTATCAGCCACAATTTCTACGTTGGTCTCCTCCTGAGTTAGCTCGTTATAAGTCCAGGCCACGACATCGTAAAACCCTACTGGTAAGGTCTTGCTATAACTCTCGTCCTTGAGCACATTGACCGACTTAATCTCGATAACCTTATCTTCGGCGCTACACTGGGTTGACTGCCTGAAACTGATCGTTACGTGCTGTTCCTCACTACCGTTAGCTATTGTGACGGCGCCAGAAATGGTTCCGGTGTCAGCACTGGCAAGTTGAAAATCCACCTCTGTGTGAGTAGTGTTAGGTAGAGCCTCAATTTCAGCACACGCTGGACCGTAATTATCTTTGTAAGCCACGATGCTGTACGTACCTGGCGCAACAAAGATCGCATATGATCCGCTTATATCTGTTGTTGTCGATGCCTGTACAACGTCGCTAGCAGTGGGATCATAATCCTGCGCACTGACCAGGACATCCTGCAGCCCGTTCTCGCCGTCTGTTACTGTTCCACTTATGATAGAATACTCGTCCAGCTCGAACACCTTTATGGTCGGCTTCAAAAGCAGGTTCTCACTACTTCCTGACTCTACAATGGATCTTAAGGCGTCGAAATCCAAAGCCAGCTCGGTCGTCTGGTTCAGATTGATGTCAAACCCACAGACTACCTTGACGCCCGTCTGGTACCCGCTAGGTATTTTCAACTTTGTATACTCATTGAGATCGTCGATTACGTAGTTCCCATAGGGATGGGATTCACTCAGAATGTTAATGCCGTCGTCAGGTTGGTCTGTCAGTTTCATTCGGAGTTGCGTGTAGTGGCCCGTTTCCAATAACGCGATGCCGAGTTCTTCTCTCACAGCGTTCACAAGTTCGAGCAGATTGTGAGTCTTTGTCTCGACCGGGATATCCTGCCAGCCACCACCTTCATCCTTGTGCACAGATACTTGTTCTATGGTTACGTATACAGCTTTGACCCCATCTATCGTCGCGTCGGTAAGGCTCAAGGACACTGTTCCGGTCCCGCCCCCTCCGTCACTTGAACTGGATCCACAACCGCCGAGCAGGGCTAATGCGGGTATGAAGAGGGCCAAAACGATGAACAGCCAGAATCTTAAGCCTTTCATTCTTGTTAACTCCTGATTATTCCTCATTGGTTCCGATTTTTTCGGAGTGCCCGAATCTCCCCAGTCTCTTCTACGATTACCGGGTATCCTTCAAAGCTATGGGGAATTTTCCGGTTCAACTCATCCGCACTTTCTATTATCTTAGATTAAGAGTATATGTCAAGAAGAAATTACCTCATTTTCTTTGTATTTACTGCAAGTTACACATCTTGTGTTTAATTCTAAAATTTTCTTGGAATTTCTCCTATTTTCTCACGGTTTCACAAAAAAAAAGTGGGATGGATTGGGGGGAAGCTATTGGGGATGGAAAGTGGTTGAGCGAATACTTCTATGAGGCTGCTTGTTGTCAAGCTCCTTTTTTCTTTACACGTTGGTTACTCCTTCAGTTGTCAATCGAGCTAGCGGCTTCCTTATACGTGAGGCCTGTATTTGCCTCGAACGAACTTCTATCCGTGCTGGCTTCTTTTGCCAGACACCTAATGCTGTATTCGCCCATAGGCGATTCGGGAAGCGCCGGGGTGAGCGGCCCCATCTAACTGGCGGTCCTCCCGAGAGGACCAAGAATCATTGAACGGGCAGCTCACACCAGCTCGAAAGGTTACACTCGTAGATTCCGGTTGTGCCCCCATGAGTCTGTTAGCCCTCTACGCCTTTAGTTGGGCCCCCTCGGGAATCACACCATTCTCCAGGTATCGCCACAGATCAACCAACAACTTCCTTGCTAAGGCCACAATCCCAATCCGCCTGAGTCGAGGGCTGCCATGAGCGAAACGTTGCTCATACCACCGACTGAGCTGACTCTGGGGTTGCCACCGAAGCCAAGCCCAGGCAATCTGAATCGCCATCGATCGAATGTGACCGTTGCCCGCCTTGCTGATGCCTCGCTCCCACGCCTCATCGCCACTCTGATGGGGTGTCGGAACAAGACCTGCCGACCCCCCCACCTCCCGACGGTTGCGAAACTCCCGCCACCCAAAAAACTCCATCACATAGAGCCACGAACTATTAATACCGATCCCCCGAAGATCAAGCAACTGGCGAACCTTCTGGACATCCGAACTTTCCGACGTCTTAAGCGCATGAGCTCGTTCTGCCACCACCTCCCTAATCTGTCGATCGACCATCTGGAGTCGCTCATACTCTCGCACAAGACGCCGCTTCAGTCCCAAAGACGGACGGTCGCCAGCCACGACCTCACGGGTTGTTTCGTCTTCGATCCAAAGCACTATCCTGTAGTCCGGTCCACGACACACTCCCCCAAAAATCAAAGCAACCAGAGCATGAGGGGTATAGCACGCCTTGCACTTCACCCGATAAGTGTGACCTGCTTTCAACTCAACTCTGTCTGTTCGAAATACCTGCTCAATCTTATAGGATTCGCATGAATACTCGATTATGTATATTCCCGGAGTCAACTTGAATCCAGCAGTACCTCCATCTCGTCTTTTATCATATACCCAGGTCTTGCCATCCTCACTCAAGATCCTTGCCACACACGGCGAACAACCCCAATTTTCCTTGATGACTGCCACTTGCTGATCGGAGAGCGTGAGGCTTTCGTAATTCGTGAACGCTGAGACACAGCTTGAAAGGAGAATTAGAACGAAGACTGCTACTATTTTGGAAAGATGATCTAGATTCCTTTTTATCTCCATCCCCCCACCAATAAATCCTTGATAAGAATCGAGGCCGGTGATTATACCTTGAGTGGTGCAGTGTATACTTATATGATTACAGGATGAATGCGAGCACCGGCATGCATCATTTTTGTCTCCCCGAAGCCTTACGAAGATCTTCAAGAAATTCAGCGGGAATTTGGTAGCCTAAAGCTTGTGCTATCTTAACGTCTTCCCAAGATTTATCATACCCTTTCTTCAAGTAATATACATATCCCCTGCGGAAGTAGCTCACGGCAAGCCTCGGGTCTATCTCAATAGCCGTGGTGTAATCAGAGATTGCTTGATCGTATTGGCCCTTAGTATAATAATAGACGTTTCCCCGCTTGTAATAGGCCACAGCCAACCTTGGGGCTATCTCCAAGGCCTTGGTGTAATCAGAGATCGCCTGATCAAACTGCCTTTTTCCATAATAGGCATCTCCCCGATTGACATAGAACTGAGCATTCTCCGACTCACCCTCCTTTTGTTGAGTAGTTGCACAGGAGAATAATAAGAAAATGAGGATTATTAACAATAAGTTTACTGATGTATTCATCATATTTTTCATAAGATCCCTCCTTGAGAAACTTTTGTAATTTTCCTTAAAAACAAATTAAAATAAAGAGTTTAACTACCTAAGTTTTACCCTCCGGAAGTTCGGCCATCATTTCTCAAAAACCCCTTCGATTTCAGTCGAAAGATCATCACATTATTCTTTAAAATAATTTTCAATATCCAGGGCCTATAACATTCACTCCGTAAAACAGTGTGAAGAAGTGATAATGGTTTAAATACCGAGAAAGTGACAAAGCATGCCCCCTTTCATCTCCGCTATGGCCATATTTTTTATCGCCACCCCCGTTCCTTTGCCCTTATAAAAATAGTAATAATAAACGATCGTGTCTTTTCGGTGTTCAACCTTGGCGGGCGGACCCCATTTGTCCTTACCTTATCTATGTGGGTATAGCAACCAATGAAGGATAGGAGCAAGACCATCAATGTCAAAACAAGCCAATGTCTTGCTTTTTTCATGATCTCCCTCCTCTTTTCTTTCACCACTGCTTATCGAGGATTTCAAAGGTGCCCAATCCCATCCATCTCTCAATGACGTGTCTCGGGGAAACCCCGAGGGCGAAGCAAAACCCGATGAGCCTGCCAAAATGGATTGGTCGCTTGCCATTTTCGTATAAAACCACCGCTGTTCTCGATTTTCCTATCCTGTTTGCCACTTCACGTTGGGTCAGTCCTTGGCGCTCGCGCTCCACGCGGAGGATCATCCCCAATTCTCTAAGTGCAAGGCCCTCGATATCAATCCCTTTACGCTCCATCCCTTCCTCCTTTTAAATGGCTCTCCACTCAAACAAAAAGGCCGGTCATCCAAGCTAACGTATCAATTGGAATCCCGGCCCTGTCTGCCGATACCAACAAGCCCCTGTTCTTCTATTCTATTAGTATTGTTCTGAGGGAAAGTCAAACCTAATTTTGGATTATAAGGGTTAAAGGACCGCTTCTAGGCTTTCATATTTGCGCTATAATGCGATTTTTTCCAGCAGCAAAGGAAATCTTAGGACGTTAGGCCACAGAAAGGAGAGGCAAAAATGAGGTTCAAACTAGCACCACTACTAGCACCAGACAAAATAAAGGGGTTACGCAAATCACGTAACCCCTTGAATTCATTGGTGGGCCCAACTGGACTTGAACCAGTGACCTCCGGTATGTGAGACCGGCACTCTCACCAACTGAGCTATGGGCCCATGATGATGAAAAGTAAATGAAATTGCAAAATCTGTCAAGATGAAATCGCGAGATCTCGAAAGAACTCGCTCTTCGCCGCAGCGCTGTAAGAGAAATGTCCCGGTACACAAAAAGGGCCCTTCCCCGAAGAGAAAAGGGCCCTATTCCAATTTCCCGGCAACGACCTACTCTCCCACTCACTCGCGCGAGCAGTACCATCGGCGCTAGAGGGCTTAACTTCCGTGTTCGGCATGGGAACGGGTGTTTCCCCTCTGCTATGGTCACCAGAAAGCTTTATTTCAAAATTTTCAATTGAATAAGAACAACGGTTAGTATTCAAGGTGGGAAGGAGGATCAGGGAATGAGAATTAATCCCTAACCCTCCCTCCTAGCCCATGAATTATTTTATGGTCAAGCCTCTCGACCGATTAGTATCGGTTAGCTAAATTCGTTACCGAACTTACACACCCGACCTATCAACCAGGTAGTCTCCCTGGGGTCTTACCCCTTCCGACGAATCGGAAGAGAGGGATATCTAATCTTGAGGTAGGCTTCCCGCTTAGATGCTTTCAGCGGTTATCCTTTCCGAACATAGCTACCCAGCAATGCCACTGGCGTGACAACTGGAACACCATAGGTTCGTCCATCCCGGTCCTCTCGTACTAGGGACAGCTCCCCTCAAATATCCTACGCCCACGGCAGATAGGGACCAAACTGTCTCACGACGTTTTAAACCCAGCTCGCGTACCGCTTTAATTGGCGAACAGCCAAACCCTTGGGACCCACTTCAGCCCCAGGATGCGATGGGCCGACATCGAGGTGCCAAACCTCCCCGTCGATGTGAACTCTTGGGGGAGATTAGCCTGTTATCCCCGGCGTACCTTTTATCCGTTGAGCGACGGCCCTTCCATACGGGACCGCCGGATCACTAAGGCCTACTTTCGTACCTGCTCGACTTGTAAGTCTCGCAGTCAAGCTCCCTTATGCCTTTACACTCGAAGGCTGGTTTCCAATCAGCCAGAGGGAACCTTTGCGCGCCTCCGTTACATTTTAGGAGGCGACCGCCCCAGCCAAACTACCCACCAGACAATGTCCCCGACCCGGATTACGGGCCTGGGTTAGAACTCCAGAACAATCAGGGTGGTATTTCAAGGATGACTCCATCCCGACTAGCGTCGAGATTTCATAGTCTCCCACCTATCCTACACAAACTATCCCGAAATTCATTGTCAAGCTGTAGTAAAGGTGCACGGGGTCTTTCCGTCTTGCCGCGGGTAAACGGTATCTTCACCGCTACTGCAATTTCGCCGAGTCCCTGGTTGAGACAGCGCGGAAGTCGTTACGCCATTCGTGCAGGTCGGAACTTACCCGACAAGGAATTTCGCTACCTTAGGACCGTTATAGTTACGGCCGCCGTTTACTGGGGCTTCAGTTCATTGCTTCTCCCTCGACAAGCTCAGGATGACAAATCCCCTTAACCTTCCAGCACCGGGCAGGCGTCAGACCCTATACGTCGTCTTGCGACTTAGCAGAGTCCTGTGTTTTTAGTAAACAGTCGCCACCGCCATTTCTCTGCGACCACCTTCGGCTCCAGAAGCAAGTTCCTTCACCTAATGGTGGCACACCTTCTTCCGAAGTTACGGTGTCATTTTGCCGAGTTCCTTAACCAGGGTTCTCTCGAACGCCTTGGGATCCTCTCCCCACCTACCTGTGTCGGTTTGCGGTACGATCACCTGATGAGCTCGCTAGAGGCTTTTCTCGGTAGTGTGGGATCAACCACTTTGTGTCCTTTTCAGGACTCGTCATCACCTCTCGGCGTTAAAAGAGTCCCGGATTTGCCTAGGACTCCCGCCTACGGGCTTGAATCCCGTATTCCAACACGGGACTGGCCTACCCTCCTACGTCCCCCCATCACTCAAATGCTCACCCGGTGGTACAGGAATATTAACCTGTTTCCCATCGCCTACGCTTTTCAGCCTCAGCTTAGGGGTCGACTAACCCTGAGCGGACTAACCTTCCTCAGGAAACCTTAGGCTTACGGCGTGCCGGTTTCTCACCGGCATTATCGCTACTCATGTCAGCATAATCACTTCCATTTCGTCCAGGCATCCTTCCGGTTGCCCTTCAACCTACTATGGAACGCTCCCCTACCATCCCGATCGCTCGAGATCCGCAGCTTCGGTAATATGCTTAAGCCCCGTTACATTTTCGGCGCGGACCCACTTGACCAGTGAGCTGTTACGCTTTCTTTAAAGGATGGCTGCTTCTAAGCCAACCTCCTGGCTGTCTCCGCATTTCCACATCCTTTCCCACTTAGCATATCTTAGGGACCTTAGCTGGCGGTCTGGGCTGTTTCCCTCTCGACCACGAAACTTATCTCCCGCAGTCTGACTCCCACAATAACAGTTAATGGCATTCGGAGTTTGGTTAGGTTTGGTAATCTGGTAGGACCCCTAGCCTATCCAGTGCTCTACCTCCATTACTGAATTTGTGAGGCTATACCGAAATATATTTCGGGGAGAACCAGCTATCTCCA
>Ga0209636_10008728_pt1 | contig 10325 bp, 7 predicted proteins | sample DeeMarSWOR152_54_FD_187464 | JGI IMG/M metagenome (GOLD analysis project Ga0209636, IMG submission 187464) | Marine sediment microbial communities from White Oak River estuary, North Carolina - WOR-1-52-54 (SPAdes) (version 2) | ecosystem: Environmental > Aquatic > Marine > Intertidal zone >... | reverse complement strand
GCCTGCGTCCGCGTAGGTGAGGAAATCCTTATTCTTACCCTCTTTTAGACGGAAGTCTTCACCAAAGATTTCCTTGACTCTTTGCTCCGAACTCCCCACTCCCAGCCCATTGGTGAATTTATAGAGTGGGCTAGGCACGCCGATCTCTCTAACTGAGCCATCCCGGATCAGGAAGGAAATATCGTCGAAACCCATGTAATACGTTCTCGGAAGATTGTTGAGAGTGTACTTTTTTTCCCCGAAGAAAATCGCTCCTGGTTTCCCAAGTCTTCTCAACACGTCGTCTTTGGTCATGTCAAACGTGAAGTCGCCAACTCGTATTCCAGGCACAATTATATTTTCTGGTTGCTCTCGCTGATCTGCCTGCGCCGCACTGGTGGCGAAAGCCATTCCTCCTGTGGGCATGCTTGCTCTGTCCCGCCATGTTCCACCTTCCCCTTGCTTACTAGCGATGATCGATATTTCATCAGTCTTCAGTATCTCCACAGGTATCTCACCGTTCTTAAGCGCCTTTGTTTCAACACGAACCGGCGAACCGGCGGGGATAGACATGGGACTATGTATACCTATGTGCGGATTAACGCTCAGAACTGTGATGATCACTCCCACTGCCACCGATAGGCCCCAGGGAAGTCCTGCCACACGCGGCATTGGACGAATGTTTACTCGCTTGATTGCCTCAACAACACGAAGCGTAAAGCCTACTCTTAGCCTCTGTCCCTCAAAAGCTGTGTCCACCATTGCGACCATCTCCTCCCTCAACTGCGTCCGGGCCCTGCTCAGCCGTTTCCTGATAGCAGTGGGGGATGTGCCAAGCGCTCTTGCCATTTCGTTACTCTTCATGTCGCCAAAGTAGTGGAGAACTAACACCTCGCGGTGAACCTCAGGAAGTGAATCAACTGCTTCCCGAACGGATGCGCTCAGTTGGTCCACGCGGTAGGAATCCAGGGAAAGCGCATTTATCACCTCTGGGTTTTGGTCTTCCATGAAGTCTTGGTCAGCGCGTCTTGATCTGAGCTTCAGCCATTCTGCGCAGCGTGCATAAGCTATACGATATAACCAGAAAGCGAAACTCTCCCATCTTCTCAGACTGCGCAAGTCCCGGTAGGCCCGCAGGAAGACCTCCTGAGTCACATCCTGAGCATCCTGGAAGTCGCGGAGCTTAGTATAGACAAATGCATAGATTCCCTCCCTGTATTTGTCCACAAGCAAACCAAAAGCCTCTGGCTCTCCGTTGAGACACTTATAGATTATGCAACCATCTTCCGTTCGCATCTGAAGACTCCCAAAAGCTTATTATTTTCCACTATCGCCTCTTCTTCCCACTCGCTCCCTCGCTCTCTCCCCTGCTCGCTTTCCCGTTTGTCCCCTCATTATATAAGCCTTAGAAAATAGTGAAAGTGTGACACGGAATTCTAGGAAAATTGACGACGACGCCATGAAAGACGCAAGGACACGCGAGTAGGGGCGGATCAATGATCTCTGACTCAGTACCTGCGCGACGCTCAACTTCACAATTGGCCTTCGTCAAACAGGTTCCAATCAGAAAACCATTAACCCGCCCCTACAATACAAGCACGGCTCTCTCCGACAAATTCTGTGATTCTGAGCCTGTGCTACGAGACTCCTTCAGGTAGATTCCCCTTTCCTTGCAGGCTTTGCGGATCCTTGCTATTGCCCCGCCGATCTTCTTACCGTTGCGCCTGATGCCATGTATATGCTGACTCACTACTTGATGGGGTATCTCCATGATCTGCCCGATCTCCTCCTGAGTTTTCTGCCCGAAGAAGTATAGCATAACTGCCTGGCGCTGTTTGGACGTAAGTTCATTTTCGATGATTTCCATCAATTCGGGCATAAGCTGTTCCTGTCTATCTTCGCGCCTCCAGCGGAACTCTCGCTCCTCATCGGTTTCGTACCATAGTGCGCGTCTGGTATCGAACTCCGTAAGTTTGTCGAAGTTGACAGGAATTTCCCAGAAATCAGGATTAAAGCGAGCCATGTGCATCATCTCCCCACGGCATACGGATTTATGCGGCGAAACACACATTACCACATAGAGAGTTCTAGGGCTATTGATCAACGGTTCAGATCCGGGGGACGAGGGTCTCGTTTTCGCAGCGTTGATGCGGTTAGAGCACACCGGACGCTCTTTGACCAATCTGCCAGAAACTGTTAGGTTTGGCAAAACATTCAACAATTCGAGGACGAAAGACGCGGCAGCAGTATTGACGCGTAGAGTGGATATTGCCGACACAGTGACGAAGTATGCCCCTCTGTTTATAATAGGGACAAAGCCCGGTAACCGGTTCCCGGGCTACCAGACCCATAATTCTATCACGCCGTGGATCGTCTGTCAAGCTGGAAGAAAAGGGACAGAAATCTGACTGAGGAGACAAGAATCTGACAGAGGCAGATCAAGATCAATTGATTTTCTCACCACTAAGCGACAAAGGGAAGGTGAGTGGGTAGCGACACGGCATGCCGTGTCGGTACTTGTGAGTAGGTGGGTTACTCACTCGCCCACCCGGTTCTTCATGCCTTGGCGTCTTGGTGGCTTTTTACATCATTTGGGAAAGGGCAAAAAGCTTCTTGAAACTTGCTTAGACCAAGAAGCCAAGAAATGTGCGTCATTCCTGATGCACGACATTAGCACCGTTGAGCATCAAAAAGACCTTGACATGCTTAGGATATTCTGGTAATCTTAATAGTACAGTGGCGCCGAGATAGCTCAGGTGGTAGAGCTCTGGACTGAAAATCCGGGAGTCGGCAGTTCGACTCTGCCTCTCGGCACCATTTTTTATGCCGGCGTGGCTCAGTGGTAGAGCAACTGATTCGTAATCAGTATGTCGGAGGTTCGACTCCTCTCGCCGGCTCCATCCCGTGGTTCCTCCAGTTTCTGCGTCTCCTTTGCTTCGACTTTTCTTTGTGGAGAGAAGTTGGAGAACTGGCCTTCTGTTTTCCCATTGCCAGGTTTGCTCTGCAATTCTAAACCTTTTTTGTGTCTTATCGTCTAAGCGATACGGAGGTTCGACGTGGCAGACGAGGATCTCGACTTGGTTGAGAGGTTCCAGCGCGGCGACGTTACAGCTTTTGAGCTTCTGGTGACCAAGTATCAAAGCAAGATATACGACATAGCCTATCGCTATACTCACAACGCTGAAGATGCTTATGATCTGTCACAGGAGGTTTTTGAGAGGGTTTTTAAGTCTCTTGGGAGGTTTAGAAGGAAATCTTCTTTTTACACGTGGCTCTATCGTATAGCTGTCAATGCTTGCATTGATTATGGGAGACAGAGATCGCGTTCTCAGACTGTTTCTATCGAAGAGTGGGCTTGCTCGCATGAATCCCTTAGCGCAGATCCAAGCTATTCTCCCGCCAAAGCTGTGGAATTGCAGGAATTGAAGCATCAGATTGCTAAAGCGATAGACCAATTGCCGCCTAAGCAAAGGACTGTATTCATTCTGAAACGCCAAGAAGGATTGTCTCTAGAGGAAATAGCCCGGATATTGGGTCGTTCGGTGGGTACGATCAAGGCACATTTATTTCATGCAACCCATAAATTGATGGATTTGCTCGGCCCTTATCTGGAGAAATAGTAGGAGAGTTAAACCAAGATAACTGCACGATTCATATAATAGACTCATACGTTGGGAGTTGCCTTTTGTACACGGAGGGTGAACGTATAGATCTAAGGTTATCATATTCTGGACCTGATTTAGTGGCCATGGGAGGAGGGAGTTTCCGTAATGAAATGCAGACGTGCCCGAAAGATGCTTGTGGATTACGCCAACGAGGTTCTGGGGCCAGAAGACAGCCGCTTGGTCCAGGAGCATGTTGCCGGTTGTGATTCCTGTCACCGGGAACTGGATGTGCTGAAAGAAGTTTTGGGGCTTACCGACGATGTAAAGGTAGAATATCCTCCGGCATCTGTGTGGGAGAGTTTTGTCCCCGATCTGCACAGGCGCATCGAGAGTGAAGCTGCGTTGGCTTTCAGGAAACGGCAGGGCCGGTATCTTTACCTTCTGCCGAGATGGGCAGCGAGTGCTGCTGCCGTTGTGCTGATCCTCCTGACTTCTGTAATACTGAGGTATTATCCCTCTCGCAATCCATTTGGGGTTCAAGAACCAGTGAATATTGAAATGGCGGAAGACAGTTCTCTACCTTCGGTAAAAGATAGCTCCGAACCCGTGCTTGTCGCTGGGATAATATCGAAAGTATTGATTACTGAGGCACAAGCGGCGGAGCTGGAGAAGCTTGAACGCTTCACCCAATCAGAACTGTTGACACTCCCTTATCACTATGATGATGTTCTGGTTGATATGAGTGGGGATGTCAGTGGCACAGAGGATGACAGCGGAATCATTCAGTTCCTCCTGGAGAGTGAATTCGCGGAATTTGATGAGAATACTATGGTAGAATCCGATGACAGTGAATTCGAGAGAATGTAGCAATGGAGGACCGGATCGTGAGAAGGATTGCTAATATAATTCTGATAATAGCTTTGCTAGCTTTGGCTCTAGGGTTACTGTTGGCTATTGCCGCCGAGACTGACAAGCCAGGTACGGAACAGCATGCCGAGGGTATGGACGTTAGATTATCAAGGGAGGACATACCCAGGCTTTTCGAGATTATCAGGATCTGGAAGCTTGTGGATGAATTGGGGTTGAAAGAAGAGCAATTGGTGGGATTCTTGCCCAAGTTCAAGGAACTGGATAGCCTGAGACGCAGATATCCTAGAGACAGGCGCGATGCCATAAGTAAGTTGAGGAAACTTCTGGAAGCGGACTCCTCAGAGGATCAGCTCAGATCAGCCATGGACGAGCTAAGGAATATAGAGGTGAGCTTCTATCAAAAGCATAAGCAATTAGAGGACACGCTCAACTCAGACCTTACTGTCAAGCAGCAAGCGAAATTTGCTGTGTTTCAGGATAAGTATAGAGATGACATCCGACGGCTGATAAGGAACCTGCGAGAACTGAGCGAACTTAGAGAGCAGCGACCGAGGCCTCAACCCGGATCTCCGAGGGGAGAGAAAGAAGAATAGAATTGCTAATGACCCTTCGGACAGCGTTTCTATATCGTTTTCTACACCTTCCCTGCTAGCCACAACCGCAATTCCTATTCGGGATGGGGTAAACCTATCTCCTACGACCTGCGCCACTGGCAGCTTGCCTGCCAGTGCTTCCCCGGCCAGGATGGCCGCGTCTCCGAATCTTACATGCCAGCACCTATCAGTTGCACTCAATCTGAAATTTTCAACTTGATATGTCCGAAGAAATAGTGTATCCTCTTTAGAAGCAATGGTAGGAGTTGTGGGGCATATTGTTATTATATACGCAAATTTGTCACCTTTTGCTATACGCATGTCGGCTGCTTCTAGCAGAACAATGCGCAAAAGATGCATATAAGACAATCTAAGGAGAATTGGAATGGCAAAAAAGCAACTGCTGTTTGGCAACGAAGCTAGGATGGCGCTTAAAGGCGGCGCTGATGATCTGGCAAATACGGTGAGAGTGACGCTGGGACCTTCAGGAAGAAACGTTATACTGGACAAAAAGTTCGGTTCACCGGCTGTTACCAGCGATGGTGTCACTATCGCTAAAGATATCGAGCTGAAGGATCCGTATAGGAATATGGGCGCTCGTATGCTGCGGGAGGCTGCCACCCAAACTCATGACTTAGCAGGGGGTGGCACGGCCACATCAACACTTCTGGCCCAGTGCATTATGCGGGAAGGTCTGAAAGGTGTGACCTCAGGTGCCAATCCTATGATGCTGAAGAAAGGCATCGACAGGGCTGTTGAAGCTGTAGTGAAGGCGATTAAAAGCAAAAGCAAGGAAGTAGAAACCAGGGAGCAGATCGTCCAGGTCGCTACTGTTTCCGCAAATAACGATAGCGAGATCGGCAATTTGATCGCCGAAGCGCTGGACAAAGTAGGAAAAGACGGTGTCGTCACTATTGAAGAGGCCACAGGCGTAGAGACAGGTATAGAGGTTGTGGAGGGTATGCAGTTCGATCGCGGGTATATCTCGCCCTACATGGTAACCGATACTGACAGTATGGAGGCTGTGATCGAGAATCCCTGCATTCTCATCTACGGCAGCAAAATCAGTGCTATGCGCCCGCTTCTGCCCATTTTACAGAAGATTGTACAGTTGGCTCGACCATTCCTGATAATCGCTGAGGATGTGGAAGGGGGAGCACTGACCACCATAGTTGTGAACAAGATAAGAGGTGCACTGCAATGTGTCGCGGTTAAAGCGCCCGGTTATGGCGACAGAAGAAAAGAGATGTTAGCGGATATTGCCATCTCTACAGGCGGGCAGGTGATCTCTGAAGAATTGGGGTTCAGACTTGAGAACGTGGTCATCGGTATGCTCGGCCAGGCCAAGCGCGTGGTCGTGGACAAGGATACTACCACCATAATCGGCGGCAGCGGCAAGCGCGAGGAAATTGAGGGCCGGGCTGAGCAGATCCGCAGACAGATAGATGAAACTACGTCTGATTATGATAGGGAAAAGCTTGAGGAGCGTCTGGCACGATTGGTCAGCGGCGTAGCTATGGTCAACGTTGGAGCGCCTACGGAAGCAGCCCTCAAGGAGAAGAAGGCCAGGGTCGAAGATGCTCTGGCGGCTACCAGAGCGGCTGTTGAAGAAGGCGTCGTTATTGGCGGCGGAGTTATTTTTCTCCGTTCTGCTGATGAAGTGGACAAATTACAACTGTCGGGCGACGAGGCCATTGGCGCCGATATAATCAAGCGAGCTTTGCAGGAACCGATACGCTGCATCGCCTCAAATTCCGGTGCGGATGGTTCTGTGATCGTCTCCCGCGCCAGAGAAATGGGAGAAAACGTTGGATTCAATGCACTCACAGGCGAGCTTGAAGACCTCATGGCCGCGGGTATAATCGACCCCACCAAGACCGTATGCTCCGCGCTGCAGAGCGCAGCAAGTGCCGCGGGAATGGTACTCATCACCCAGGCAGCGGTGACCGAGGTACCAGAGGGAGAGGAATCGTAAGATCACATCCTAATCCCTGGGAATAATCGCAGAGATGCAGACGCGGAATTTCCGGGAGATTTAAGTTTTTCTCAGAAAGCGTCGATATATGGTTTATATTAGAGTTTGCACTCCACACCGAGGGTATCAGACTTTTTGCTATTGACCTCTTGAGGATAGTATGGTATGCTGTTGTCAGAATAAGAAACATTCTTCTTCAAGACTGGATATCAGGCGTTGGCAGATCCATTCTTGAGGGAGATTGTGTATAAGGCGCTGAAGTCTGGTACAAGGGACATAAAGAAAGGAGGTTGTTCGCGCATAAGAAGCTTGCCAGCCATCTGGTGTTTCTATGACAGGGACTTGATAGTGCCCAAACAGATTTAGGAGGAAGCTAGAATGCAAAGGCTCATTAACACATCGCTTATGTTAGTACTTTTCGGTCTGGTCATCCTGTGGGCAGGTTGCGGTGGCCCCAAGACGGAACCCATTTCTCTCAGCGCACCTGTCGGAGAGACCACGACCCCCGAAACAACCGCTCCTCCCAGAGTAGGAGATCTCGAGGTTCCTGACTGGTTCCTCAATATACCTCAGGACCCCAACTACCTCTACGCCGCTGCGACAGACTCCTCCAAGGATATGCAGCACGCGATTGAAAATGCCCAGTCTGCAGGACGGACGGATATTTCCGGTCAGGTAGAGACAAAGGTCGCCGCGATGTTCAAGCGTTTTACTGAGGAAGTCGGGATCGGAGAAGACTCAGAAATTCTCGCCATGACGACTGCTGTTACCAAAAGTGTGACCGCGGATGTCGTCAACATGACCAAAGTGTTAAAGCAGGATGTAAAGAAGGAAAGCGCGAATGTCTACCGCGCCTATGTCCTGCTGGAGCTGAATACTGGGGAAATGAACAGCGGTGCGCTGACGAAAATCAAAGACAATGAGAATATGTACACCCGATTCAGGGCATCGGAGGGGTTCAAGGAACTGGAAGCGGAAGTGGAAAAGTACGAACAGTGGAAGAAAGAGCAAGCACAAGGCTAGTGCACTGGCAACTTGATTCTCAACAATAGACTTGGGGAACGTAGCGGCGTGGCTCTGTCCCGCCAAATGTCACCACAGAGGGATGACGCTACGGAAATGGTACTATTGCAAATCAAGTTGTCAGAGCACTAGTAGATGCGTTGGAATAGCTTGCCAGACAGGGGCGCATGCTCGTGCGCCCCTTTTTTTTGCCGATCACGACTGCGGAAATCTGTTGCTGACAAACCAGCCCGATTCTGATAGAATATAGGGCGGTGAAAGATTAGAGATGATATTAGTGTTTAGAGAATTCTTGCAGTCAATAGAGCTTCTATTATGGAGGAGGGCGATCACGGCGATCACAAGGATCGCCACTACTGCGCTAGCGATCCTCGCTCTGAGTCTATCCGCAGAGTGCGCAGTTCTGGACCTCAGTGTTAAGGATATTGATGGCGGGCCGGCAGCGGGTGTGGTCTTCCAGATATTCCCCGGGCGCGTCGGTGTTGATGATGATATAATGCCACTTCTGCTGGGAAATCCGCTCTCAGATGCGAAGGATAATGATGGCGACGGCGAAATGGATGAATCCGATGAGGATTTTCCCGGATATGCGACTGCCGCTGATGGCAAGCTGAAGCTCGATCTCGCAGATGGCTTTTATACGCTCGCGGGGTTCTCGCGTGATCGGCATTTTGTCTTCGTCGAGGAAGTATCTGTCCCCGGTTCGATTGCTATCAGCGCCGCCGATGCTGTACCTGTCAGCGTCAGTTGTCGTGCAGCAGATGGATCTCCCATAGTGGCTGCGGAGATCTCTTTCAGGCCGACGAAGTGTGCCAGGGCAAGTGTGGGTCTCACCAACAACAGCGGCTCATTGAGAGCCTATATCTCAGGCGGCGAATATCACGCGGTTCTGTGGTCCATCACCGGGCCTTACTATCTCGTTTTGCCATATCAGACGATCTCGCGGCCACAGGCAGGGATGCCTGTGCCACCAGAGGCAGAGGTGAATTTTCATGTCGCGGAGATCCCCACAGGTGAGGTACACTTTGATCTGCCGAAAGGGACCGGCCTCGCAATATTTGAGGTGCTGGAGAGTACCTATACACGCGAATATGCCGAGGGCGCGGAGCCGGAGATCGGGTATGATGCCGCTTACACTGATTTCTACCCCTTAATCACCGCCGAATACCCATGTACGCTGTCCGCTGGTATAGACTATAATTTCAACATGAGCCTCGCTGTGATATTCGGGCTGGGAACGATATATGCCTACGAATTGCGGCCAACCCTTCATTCAATCAAGCCGGGTATTCAACGCACAGGTATCACCGAGAACGACAATTTTGCGCTTCAGATCCGCGCGGATCGTGGGGACAAAAATCCCATATATCATCCCGGTGACAAGGTGAGTCTGAGTTATTACTTCACAGATAACAGCGGAGACATGCTCTATCGGATTCTGAACTTCACTGGAGCGCGGCTCATATTCCCTATGGTGACTGTTTGGGATCCACACGGAGTACCAATCGCTGACAACTTTGGCACGGAAAACTTCTTTGGATTCAGCTTTGACCTCCCGCCCTCTGCCGCTCTGGGGGAGTACAGAGCTGATATAGGTCTGGATGCCGGAATATACGGTAAGATAGCTGGCGATCTCCGGTTCCACGTCCGCCCTGATTCGGATTCGGAGCCACCGCAGATCACCTCCCTGGATCTGCCAGCGGAATTTGAGGCCGGTCAGGACCTCGTGGTCACAGCGACGATCAGCGATAACGTGGGCCTGGCCGAGAGACCGGAACTGCGCGTTTCTGCCGATGCCGGTGCATCCTGGACGGGTTTCCCGATGGCATCGGCCGGCGGCGATCTTTATCGGGCGATTGTACCGTGGGACTTCCTCGCTCAGGAAATCCCCCTAAATCCCCCTTTAGGAAAGGGGGACTTTACTGTTGGTGAATTGAACTGGCAGATCGCGGCGGAGGACTTGGCTGGAAATCATGTCGAGCGATCCGGGATGGTAAGAGTCGTAGACACTTCCCCACCCATTATCGCTCATAAACTCCACGCGATGGCCGAACTCGGCCGCGAACTGCGGATACGTGCGGATGTGAGGGACAATGTGGGCGTGGCGGAGGTGGATCTTTTCTATATAATAGGAACCGGTGAGGACGGCAGACCAGTAAGGATGTCGGAAACAGAGGGAATTTACAGTGCACCCATACCCGGGTCTCAGATTACGTTTGATGGAGTGGGCTACTATATCCGCGCCACCGACACTGTGGGTAACGTTGCTTTTTCGCCAGG
>Ga0209636_10008727_pt1 | contig 10325 bp, 12 predicted proteins | sample DeeMarSWOR152_54_FD_187464 | JGI IMG/M metagenome (GOLD analysis project Ga0209636, IMG submission 187464) | Marine sediment microbial communities from White Oak River estuary, North Carolina - WOR-1-52-54 (SPAdes) (version 2) | ecosystem: Environmental > Aquatic > Marine > Intertidal zone >... | reverse complement strand
GTTGAAGACAGTAACCAAGGGAATCGGAGCTCAGGTTGTGGCAAAGCTTGAGTCCTTCAATCCGCTGTCCAGCGTCAAGGACCGGATCGGGGTGAACATGATTGAGGCTGGGGAGAGGGATGGATCCATAAAAAAAGATACCGTGCTCATCGAGCCTACATCGGGAAACACAGGCATAGCCCTGGCCTTTGTGGCCGCGGCTAAGGGGTATCGGCTGATCCTAACCATGCCCGAAACCATGAGCGTAGAGCGGAGAAACCTCTTACAAATGCTGGGGGCGGAGCTCGTTTTAACCCCGGGACCGGAAGGGATGCCGGGAGCCATCAGGAAGGCGGAGGAGCTGGTCAAAGAGACCCCTAAAGCCTTCATGCCGCAGCAGTTCAAGAATCCGGCCAACCCGGAAATCCATCGGAAGACAACGGCAGAAGAAATCTGGAGGGATACCGACGGAAAGGTGGACATGCTCGTGGCCGGTATCGGAACCGGAGGAACCATAACCGGAGTGGCCGAGGTGATTAAAAAGCGAAGACCGGGTTTTCAGGCCATCGCTGTGGAGCCCAAGGATTCACCCGTCCTTTCAGGCGGGAAGCCTGGTTCTCACAAGATTCAGGGGATTGGAGCTGGTTTTGTTCCCGACGTCCTCAATACCGAGATTATCGACGAGATCATTCAGGTCACGAACAATGACGCCTTTGAAACGGCTCAAAGGCTGGCAAGGGAGGAAGGCATCCTTTGCGGTATCTCATCGGGCGCTGCGGCCTGGGCAGCACTTGAGGTCGCCAAGAGGTCCGAAAACAGTGGGAAGCTCATTGTCGTGGTCTTGCCTGATACCGGTGAGAGATACCTGAGCACTCCGTTGCTCCACGTGGAGAGGAAAGGCTTATGATTACGTTATGATTAAGAAATGGAGAAGGGAGGAGAAAGCCATGGCAAAAGATCCCGTATGCGGGATGGATGTCGAGGAGGAAGAGGCAGCCGCAACCTATGAATACAAGGGCAAAACCTACTCCTTCTGCGCCGTGGGGTGTAAGGAAAAATTTGCCCGGGATCCGGAACGCTTCTTGGAGGAGGAGTGATTTTCCCCTTTAGCTTGGGACAAATCCGGGCGGGAAAGGTATGTTTTTCTCAAAACGGCCAGAGAGGCTCAATGAATAAAGAAGAGAAATGAAAAATGAGCAGAACATTATGTATCTCGGTTCTCAGCCTTTTGGACCTCGCATTTTTACCGCCCTGAGGTGATGGTCCAGGGATGATGGGTCCCGGAATGATAGGCCCCAGTATCAGCAGCCCCAGAAGCCCATGGAAGAGAAGGACGCCAGGGCGATTCTGGAGAATTACCTCACATCCATGAGAAATCCTAACCTGAAGCTAGGAAAGATCAGTGAAAAGGACTACTACTTTGAGGCGGAGATCCTGACCAATGAGAATTCCCTGGTGGATAAGATCCTCGTCGATAAATTTACGGGTTGGATGAGGTCCGTCTATTGAACATGAAAGTCCCCAGAGGTGAAGGGTCTCTGGGTGCCTTGTTCCTCAAAGGAGGTATCGAGATGAATAAGCTATATAACATTGCCTTGATTCCTATCTCAACAGTTCTCTTTCCCATGGCGGGAAATGCCCTTGCCCAATGGCGTGGGTATGGGGGGCACATGGGCCCAGGGATGATGGGCTGGGGATACGGTATGGGATGGTTTTGGCCCATCATCATGGTTGTTTTTTGGGTCGCCGTGATTGTCGGAATCATTTTTCTCATTAAGTGGCTCGTGATATCGACGGGTGCTGGGGGACGCGCGGCGAGATCAGAGGACTCGCCCCTGGAAATCCTCAAGCGAAGGTATGCCCGGGGAGAGATCGAAAAACAGGAGTTCGAGGAGAAAAAGAAGGACTTGGCCTGATTCACATGGCCTAGGTTCATAAAAAGGGTAGTGGTTTTGAATTCGATTCTGCTCGATAGGAAAGGTAAAAAGGTGAACGTTAATAGGAGAACGTTTCTGAAAACCACGCTTGGGACCTTGCTCGCAACAGGTCTTCCTAGACCTTCACTAACTGAGGCTTTGTCCAAATCCAAGAAGCCAGTCAAGGAATTTCGATTTCATGCCTCACAAGCCAGGGTGAACCTTGGTGTGGGTTCCCATTTTACGGCATGGACCTATAATGGACAAATCCCGGGGCCAGAGATTCGGGTACGAGAGGGAGAAATCATCCGAGTAGTCCTCAAGAACTACCTTCCTGAAGGAACGACCATTCACTGGCATGGAATCCCTGTGCCAAACGCCATGGATGGTGTCCCGGAGGTTACCCAAAATGCGGTGATGCCCGGGGAATCCTTTGTATATGAGTTCGAGGCAAGGCCCGCGGGGAGCTATATCTACCACTCTCACGTCCGTTATCAGTTAGATCAAGGTCTCTATGGGGCCTTGATCATTGAGCCATCAAACCTGCGGGAATCCTATGATCGTGAATACACCCTCATGTTGGAGGATTGGGTGATGAGGGACGGAGGTGGCGTGGCCAACACACGGCGTCGCCCACCCATGGGTATGATGGGTGGCATGATGAGAGGTCGGCAGGAGGTTGGGAGAAGTGGAGACCCTCTTTTGGAACCATTTTATGATGGCTATGCAGTAAACGGCAAAGTTTATGATGCGGTGAGCCCCCTTATAGTGAGCAAAGGTGATCGGGTGAAGCTACGACTCCTCAACCCCTCATCGGCCACGATATACGATCTCCGCCTAGCGGGCCATGCCCTTACCATCACTCACGTGGATGGCAATGCCGTTGAACCCATGGAGACGGATGTCCTTCGCATCGGCATGGGAGAGCGCTACGATATACAATTTGTGGCAAATAACCCAGGTAACTGGCTTCTCGCGGCACGGGAAGGGGGATTCGGTGAAGGGATGCTTCGTATCCCATTACGCTATAAAGGGATTAGGAATAAGGAGGTGGTTCCACCGACGTTCAACCGTGGACTCCGTTTTGCGACCTATTGGGATTTAAAGGCCCTCTATCCCTCGGATGGCTTTGGTTCAAGGGATGCCGACAGGGTATATCACCAAACGCTAAGCGGAGGTATGCACTCTCCGTTCTGGACTATCAATGGCCAGGTATATCCAAATGCAGAACGTCTGTTGGTTCGAAAAGGGGAGTGGGTCCGCATCCAATATTGGAACCACAGCATGATGCCCCATCCCATGCACCTGCACGGGCATTTTTTCAAAGTGGTGAATCACTCACTGCCGCGGGAACGGTGGATTCTCAAGGACACCCTCATCGTGTATCCCATGGAGCGTGTTGAGATTGAATTTTTGGCTGATAATCCAGGCAATTGGTTCCATCATTGCCATCACCTCTACCATATGAATGCAGGAATGGCCAACGTCGTGGTCTATCAATACTAAAGGGTTGAATCCAGGGTTATTTGGGGGGTAGGGGTATTTATGATATTTCTCAGAACTCTGAGGGCGACATGCAGTGTTGCAGTGCTGCAGTCATGCGGTTCTGCGGTCCATATTCTAGCTTAGCCACGCCTGAAGCAAAGAAAATGTAAAATTATCGAAAAAATTTTTTGGACAGCGAAGAGCGATTTTTTAGAGATCTTAATATGTAATACGAAAAATGATGGGAGGATTTGGGATGGGATTTATGTGGATTGTTCTGGTCGTCATTGTCATTGTCGTAATCCTCATGGCAAAGGGTTACCTTAGTCCGGCTAAGAAGGAGAGTGAGACAGCAGGTGAGTCCGCCTTGGACGTTTTGAAGAAAAGATATGCCAGGGGGGAAATCAACAAGGAGGAATTTGAGGAAAAGAAGAAGGATATAATTGAGTGAATAGAGGTCGCCATGGACAAGGTTAAGGAATATGCCTTTAGTACTGTTTTGGACGCGTCCTATGAAGATGCGATTTCCAAGGTCGTGGATGCCTTGAAAGAGGAGGGCTTTGGGGTACTGACGGAGATTGATGTGAAGGCGACCTTGAAAAAGAAGCTGGATAGGGAGTTCAGAAAGTATGTAATTTTGGGGGCATGCAACCCACCCTATGCCCACCGATCCCTTGAGGCCGATCTGGATGTGGGGCTTCTCCTGCCCTGCAATGTCATCGTTTATGAAACCGACGATAAGAGAGCGTATGTCTCGGCAATCAATCCCATTTCAGCCCTGGAGGTAATCAAGAGCGAGGAACTGAGAACGATTGCCGAAGAGGTTTCGGGGAAATTAAAGAGGGTTATCGATAGGATTGGATAAGACTTCGAGAATATCTTAATGATTTAATCGAAACAATAGAAAGAGTCGAAAATGGAAAGGGTTAAAAAACACAAATTCATTTTGGTTGCCTCGGTGGTCTTTTTTGTGTTGTTCGGATTCACCATTGGCATCGCAAAAACCGAGGATGAGGAGAACAATATCTCCATCTATCGCCAGGTCGGTCCCGGCGTGGTCAATATCATAAGTGTGGTGGTCGAGCGGGACTTCTTCTTAAATCCGATTCCCAGAGAGGGTGCGGGGTCAGGCTCAATCATCGACAATAATGGTCATATATTGACCAATCATCATGTCATTCAGGATTCCACAAAAGTAGAAGTTACCTTAAGCGATGGAAGCAAATGGCCCGCGAGGTTTGTGGGCGCCGATCCGGACAATGACCTGGCGGTCATCAAGATTGACGCGCCCAAAGAGAAGCTGACCGTAATCCCTATGGGCGAATCATCCGAGCTCCAGATAGGCCAGAAAGTGCTGGCCATTGGAAATCCCTTCGGTTTAGGGCAGACACTGACGACGGGGATCATCAGTTCGCTGGGGAGGAGTATCCGTTCGGGGGCAGGGACATTGATCGAGGACGTGATTCAGACCGATGCGGCCATCAATCCTGGCAACTCGGGCGGTCCCCTGCTTGACTCCAAGGGAAGGATCATCGGCATCAACTCAGCCATCATCAGCCCGACCGGGGCCAGTGTGGGAATTGGTTTCGCCATCCCGGTCAACACAGCCAAACGGATCCTGCCGGAACTGATCTCAAAGGGACATGTCTCCTATGCATGGATCGGGGCGTCGGTCTATCCGTTAATTCCAGAATTTGCAAAGGTACTGGGGCTTACAGTCGAGCATGGAGCAGTGGTCGCAGAAGTTATTGGAGGTGGTCCGGCGGACAAAGCTGGCCTGAGAGGGGGAGATAGGCAGGTTCGAGTGGGGAATTCCTTAATCGCTGTGGGAGGAGATGTCATTATGGAAATGGATGGGGAGAAGGTGACGTCCTCGGATGAACTGATACGAATGATCCGAGATCACCGCCCCGGGGATATAATTGAACTAAAACTTTTACGTGATGGAGAAATTCTCAGCCTAAGAGTAACCCTGGGCGAGAAGCCCCGTGGAAGGTGAGGAAGAACATGAAGGAAAGATGGGGTTTATCTCTCTCTCGCATTCTTTTTGATTTTATAAGGAGGGGGAAAATGGGGAAAATAAGCTATAAATTCTGTTTTCTCATGATACTGTGTGCTGTGATATCCTCGGGAACTCTCACACATGAAGTCTGGCCCATAGATGAGAAGGGTTACAAGAACATTTCCATGGATCAGTTCGTCGAGATGATGGATCACAAGGATTTCATTCTCATCAATGTTCACATTCCCTATGAGGGGGAGATTCCTGAAACCGACCTCTTGATCCCTTACAATGACATCGATCAGTATGAAAATGAACTTCCGGATGATAAAGATTCCAAGATCGTTGTTTACTGCATGACTGGCCGCATGGGTGACATAGCTGCTGAAAAGCTGGTAAGCATGGGATATACTGGGGTGATCCATTTTCAAGGTGGAATGAAAGCCTGGAAAGAGACTGGAAGGCCGTTACGGTTTCGATCGGAATGAACCAGAGGATTATGGCCCAAGATTAATCAATGGCTTTCCTTTTACACCAGCTACCTTGACAACCCCGTTCCTTTTCGCACGTCATCTCCCTTACAGATTAAACATATTCCCCTCCATATTCTCCAGCTGCCTATCGCCAAAAGGTAACCACAAAGCTATGCTATGGGGAATCTGGCTGCATATCCATGTATTTCAGCGAGCCGGGAAATCCCATTCCGAGAAATCTCCAAGGAAAAATTAAACTAACCCATTTCAATCAACAGCTCCCTTCATTCCCATTGCCTGGGGCTCCGAAAAAAACAGGAATCCCAAGGTGGGTATGACCATTTGCCCCTGGAGACTTTGCTTGACAATGGCTGAATTGATCATTATTTTTAACTCAAATTTGATTTCTGGTGTCAGGGTGGAAGAACAGCAACTACTAAATCTGTTTTAAGGGTATTGGGAGAGATGCTGGATTGATGGGCGGCTCATTGGGGCCTTGATTGTGGAACAAAATTTTGGAGGAAAGCCATTTGATGGAGAATAAAAGGTTGCTCGCGGTTGAAAACAAGCCTTGGGGAGGGTACTCAGTACTCGAAGACCTTCCGACCCATAAAGTTAAGAGGATTTGGGTGAATCCCGGACAGCGTCTGAGCTACCAGAAGCATTTTAGGCGATCCGAGCACTGGACCATCCTGGAGGGTAAGGCCAAAGTTACCCTCGATGCGGAGGAGATCTTGCTCAGCCAGGGTGAGTCGGTGGATATTCCCCACGAAGGGGCCCACAGAATCGAGAATATCGGGGATAGTCAGCTCACCTTCATAGAGGTCCAAATGGGAGACTACTTCGGGGAGGATGATATCGTCAGGCTTGAAGATGACTATGGCCGTGTCCCATAGGGATAATCCTTCTCTATGGAAAGCGTGTGCATTAGGCGAGTGTCAAAGGGACGATTACAATAGGGATGGAGATGGAAGATACGGAGCGGGAGGCCCAATTGAGGGAGCATCTAGAAAGACGAAATTATGCGGCTGCCGTATCGGTAGCCGAAAGCTTGGGTGAACCCGCCGAGAGGATTAAGGAGCTTCAGGAAGCCGCCATCAAGCAGCATATCACGGAATATCGAAATGGACCGGGGGCAATGGCCCTGGCCCAGGAATTTCAATTCTCCGATGATGACATTGACCGGCTCCTTGAGGCCATTATCGAAGAGGTGAGGACAAGCGAAGAGAAAAAGCCCCCATGGGCCGGGAAACGTTACGATATCAAAACCATGAAGTATTTCGACATAGAGGAATGGATTGTCCACTACCGGAGGACACTGAAGCTAACGGGAAGCCGGTAGAGCCCAGATAGGTCCCACCGACAGGGCCACATATTAGATCGGTCTGATCTCCTGCCGCATGAAAACCGCATAGGAAAAACCAAAACAGACCAGGGTTATGGCGATAAGCGAGACGATGTAAGGCCAGACCACGAGAATGCTTTGGCTCAACCGAAGGGGGTTCTGGAACCGGGCTGATAACAATTCCTCCAGTGGGCCTGCTGGCAAAGAGAACCTCGTCGTCTTTTGTGTGGGATGTATTATAGTTGCAGTTGCATCGCTATAAAGCTTCATGGGTGAGGATAAACTCACTCCCTCTTGAATCCGGACCTTCCTGATAATGGTCTCGCGGGCAGCACCGGACGCGGGTATTGGCGCAGCGGCATTGGCAACGATACCGGCCATGAATGGGATAAAGAGCCAAAAGAGAATCCAGGCACCTATCGATGCCAAGGCCGATGTGGCGATGCTGCGGAAGAGGATGGAAAAGAGCATGGATATCCCTAACCAGAAGGAGACGTAGATTATGCTGATGATCAGGTAGATAATGATTCGCCAAACCTCTTCGATGCCGGGAACCACGCCTAGAACCCGAAGCCCGAGCCCGGATATGACGAGGACGATAGCGACGAGCATGATGGCAATAGTTGTTATGCCGGCAAGAAATTTGCCATTTATGATGGAGTCTCGATATATGGGCTGGGAGACCAGCTTCGACATGGTTCCGGCGCTCTTTTCCCGGTTGATGGAGTCGAACCCCAGTACCAGCCCTATGAGGGGCCCGAAAAAGGCTACGAACTGGACCAGCGAAAACCATCCCCTTGTGGATGTGAAGATCATCAGGAAGACGAACTTGGGCTTGGCGATTCCCTCCAGTTCTTCCCTGAGGCCAACACCGGTCATGTAGGTGGAGATGAGACTCACCATGGCGATAAGGATGAAGAGTATGACGAACCGGTAGCTGCTGAAATGGTCCGCAAGCTCCTTCTTGAAGACATTTAGAAGCCCGTGGGTGTCGATCCCCTCGGAAAATGTTTCACGGAGATTTTCCCTGATGGTTTTCATTGGAATAGAAAATCTACCCATAGCTACACCTCATAGAAATACTTCATGTAGATTTCCTCAAGCGTGTATTTCTTCTTACCCACCCCCAACTTCTCCTTCGCCAAATCCTCCATCGGGCCCATGGCTACGAGCTTTCCCTTGATCATGATGCCCACCCGGTGGGATATCCGCTGGACCTGGTCCAAATTGTGGGAGGAAATGAGCATAGTAATATTTCTGTCGCGGGTCAGGGATTGGATGAGCTCGATCATCCGTATGGCGCCATCGGGGTCCAGGCCCAGGGTAGGCTCATCGAGGAAACAGATCTTGGGATCCTTGATGAGCACCTCGGCGATGCCCAGCCGCTGGCTCATTCCCCGGGAGAATGCCCCCACCTTCTTCTCCGCTTCAGCGGAAAGCTCGACAATCTCCAGGGCCTCGCGGATTTTAGCGGAAGAGATCTCATCAGGGATGTGATTGAGCCTCGCAACATACTGGAGATTCTCCCGTGCAGTCATGTCCCGATAAAAGCCCACGTCCTCAGGTAGATATCCGACCAGGCGTTTCACCTTGATGGGTTCCCGAGTGGGGTTGAATCCACAGACCCGTGCCTCCCCCTTTGAGGGCTCGGTAAGCCCGAGGAGCATGAGGATGGTGGTAGTCTTGCCGGCGCCATTAGGGCCGAGAAAGCCGAAGATTTCCCCCTCCTGAACCTGGAGGTTCAGGCCATCTACCGCTGCCTGTTGGGCGTAGTATTTGGTCAAGTCATTAGTCTCAATTACTGTTTGTGTATCCATGGTTACCTCCTGCCCAACCAGGTAAACAGCCCTCCGAGGCCTAAAATGACCAGAACGATGATGCCGATCCCTATCCATCCCCATGCCGTCGAGGCCTTAACCGTAGTCCTCATTTCGAGGCTCTTGGAGGCCTTCTCCCCATCTATGCTAAGACCAACGGAGTAGTCCCCTACCAAAGCCTCCTCGGCAGGGGTGATGGTCACCTCCACCTGTATCAATTCACCGGCCTTGAGGATCTCGATGTTTTCGGGCTCGAACTCCACCTTCCAGTTCTCCGGCTTGATTGAGAGAAACTTGATATCATGATTGTCGGCCGAGCCGGTGTTCTGCACATAGATGGACATATTGGCGCGCTCTCCCTTCTGAGCCTCTAAGGAGAGAAGGCCCGTTGGTGTGCCGGCGTCCAGCTTATAGGTTCCCGTGAGGATAACGGTCAGTTCTGCCTCGGCCTTTGCATCGCCCGAACTGACCCGTACAAGGATTGGATATTCGGCAGCCTCGGCCAACCGGTAGGGTTTCACCTCCACGGCCACGCTCTTGCTCTGATTCTTTTCGAGTCGCAGGCTGGAAATAAACTTATTTTCATATGCGGGCTTGAAATTGATCTCCCAGTTCTCCGGCCCCTGGGAGGTGAGGTTATAGACCATATCCTTATCCTGTTTATTGTCCACCTCGAGGGAGTACTCAAACGTGGCATCAGTTGGCCCGCGCAACACGGGGAATGATGTGGTAATGGTAACGGGTTCCTCCTTGACCACTTCCCCCTTTTCGGACACCTTTACCACGATATTTTGCATTGTTGTGAATTTACCATCTTGGGTTTGTGCTCTTACTTGAAATACATACCTCCCTGGTTTCACATCCTTCTCTTCCGGTTCGGCAAAAAAGGTGAGACTTTTCGTCTCCCCGTTCGCCACGTGGGCCCCAGTAACGGAAAAGCTATAGGTCTTGACCCTGGCCTTCCACCCCTTGGGTATCGAGGTAACTTCAACGTCGATATTCTCATCAGCTCTTCCCTTATTGTACAAGATCAGGTCCATCGAAACGTCATCGCCAGCCGGTATGATAACGCCGGGATATTCCGGGGCCATGGCAATGGACCTCGGAGGCCTCTTATCCTTCTTGCCCTCTTCCTCCTGCGCCAGTACGGATGAAGGCAAGAAAAGGCAGGCTATCATTGTCAAAATGAGAAGTGTTAAGAAGATTTGATGTGTCGTTGACCTCTTCATGAAAATCCCCCCTTCCAATTCCCTGTTCTTACCAATATGATCCTTTTCCCTCAAATCTGGGGTTGACCTCACCCTCATT
>Ga0209636_10008726_pt1 | contig 10325 bp, 7 predicted proteins | sample DeeMarSWOR152_54_FD_187464 | JGI IMG/M metagenome (GOLD analysis project Ga0209636, IMG submission 187464) | Marine sediment microbial communities from White Oak River estuary, North Carolina - WOR-1-52-54 (SPAdes) (version 2) | ecosystem: Environmental > Aquatic > Marine > Intertidal zone >... | reverse complement strand
TCAAACCAGTGACGGAGGATTCATTGTTGCCGGTGCCACAGACTCCTTTGGTGCTGGATTTTCGGATTTCTGGCTGCTCAAACTTTCATCCTCAGGAAACATTGAATGGCAAAAGACCTATGGAGATACCGGAGGAGAGGGCGCTTTTTCGATTCAGCAGACCGATGATAACGGATTCATTGTTTCTGGAAGCACAGATTCTTACGGAACCGGTGATTTTGATTTCATCGTCTTGAAGCTTTACTCTGACGGAACAATCGATCCGTCTTGTGACCTGCCGGGGAGTTCAGACGCAAGCATTGACAATACTGGCGCTGTAGTGGGGATAACATATATAACGCCTCAAAACACAGCCGCCACTCCTCAAATCACAGATGTTATCCCTCTTGAAAGCGATTCAGGCACATTCCTGGTCTGTGAAGAGCGTCTGGAAATCTCGGGTAGCGTGAAGAGCGAAGGAGATGTGGGGATAGAGGGGGTGACCATTGCATTTTCAGGCGGTGAAGGTGAAGCGACCACTGACGCAGATGGAAACTATTCTCACAGCGTGGGCTATGGATGGTCCGGGACAGCGACACCGTCCAAGGCCGGCTATGGCTTCACACCCTCCAGCCGGGAGTATACTGAGGTCATCTCTGACCAGGCGGATGAAGACTATACGGGTTTCATCGTGCATATCATCTCTGGTTTTATCAGGAATGGAGGCGGTGATGGGATAGAAGAAGTGACCATTACCTTTTCCAATGAGGGGGGCGAGGTATTGACAGCCGCAGATGGGAGCTATTCTCATGCGGTCAAAGAAGGCTGGTCAGGAACTGCCACGCCATCCAAAAACTGTTACTCTTTCGCTCCTCCAAGCCGGGACTATACCAATGTAACAGCTGATCATGCGAACCAGGACTACACCGGGACATTTTTAACCTACACAATATCAGGAACGATTCGTCTGGCATCGACATCAGCGCCGTTGAGCGGAGTAGTGATGTCCGGGCTCCCTGGCAATCCGGTAACAGATGCCTCTGGCTATTACGAAGCCACTGTGGATTGCGGCTGGTCTGGCACTGTAATCCCCACATTGTTGCGAACTATCTTTGCCCCTGTATCGCAGGATTATGAAGGTGTGCAGTCTGACTACACGGACCAGGATTATATGGCTTATCCGGGATGGATTATCTCGGGCCATGTCACGACCGCTGCGAGCGAGGGAATAGCAGGAGTGGCCATCACATTTTCTAACGACGGAGGTGCAGCGACAACCGGCGTGGACGGGAGCTATTCTCATACCGTAATAGAAGGCTGGTCAGGAACTGCCACGCCGTCCAGGGCCGGGTATGGCTTCACACCATCCAGCCTGGACTACACGAATGTGATATCTGACATTCCAGACCAGGATTATACGGGCGAGGTTCTCACTTATGTCCTGACGATAGTCGCGAGTGAAGGGGGGACGACTCAGCCTGCGCCCGGAAGTTATACATACACCCATGGAACGGAGATTGATATCAGAGCTTTGCCTGATGAAGGGTATGATTTTTCTCAATGGTCAGGAGATGTTCCCCCAGGGCTTGAAAAAGTCAATTCGGTGCTCATCATCATGGACTCGGGCAAGTCCATCACAGCGCAGTTTGAAAAACAAAAACTATGTTTCATCGCAACAGCCGCGTACGGCACGCCTTCTCACCCGCATGTCAAGATTCTTCGGGATTTCAGGGATAGATACCTTGTGCCCAGCCATCCAGGGCGCAGGGTCATTGAATTCTATTACAGGCATTCACCCCTTGTCGCGGACCTCATCTCAAGACATGCTGTATTGAGGGCGGTTGCCAGGATTCACCTCCTGCCTTTTGTTTCGTTGAGCTATGCAGCGCTTCGTTTAGGGCCGGGAATTTCGGCCGGTATGCTTTTCCTTATTTTCCTCTTTCCCATCTTTCTTGTTTTCTTCCGGAAAAGGAAGAAGAGACACTTCTCCACCTGAAAAAAGGGGACAGGCCCCTTTTTTACAGTTGATCTAGGTTTTTTCCAGAATTAAAGGAAAAACTACTTTCTCATTTAATAAATCATCTTCTTTCTCAATAAATATTTATTGTTAATCAATAATAATTTATTGACAAACAGTATATTTTTCCTTATATTAATATTATGCTAAAGATTCGCAATGGATTTCACATCAACCTAAAAGGAGGTTCGAAATGGCAACGCCAAGACCATTTTTCCCTTCTCCTCTGGTAAAAATATTCTCAAGCATACTCAACATCATCTGGCTGTGTGGCCTTTTTTTCGCAGGCATCTCTGTTGTTATTCTTCCGGTAGGTCTCTCTGGCGGTTTCCTAAGAGGTGGCCTTTTTAACTTGAGCGCTCGCTGGAGCTTTATTAGCGAGAAAGGTCCTCTTCTACTGGGAGGAATTTATCTTGCGAGTCTGTTCATATGGGCACTTTTTCTCTTGATAGTATTCCACCTACGCCTTCTCATGGCGTCTGTGATTGAAGGCAAGCCCTTTAGCCAGAAGAATCCAATGATGATTCGAAAAATTGCTTATGCCGTCTTGGCGTGGGCCGTTGCTGATGGCCTGTTTAATTATTTGAAAGGAGTCCTTATTGTTAGAACTGCATACTATCCCGGAGTAGGGCTGGATTTGATATCAGAGCTGATCTTTAAAATTTTCTTAGAATTTATCTTCCTCGGTTTAGGAATCCTTGTGATCGCTCATACATTCGATATGGGCGTCAGGCTTCAAAAAGACCAGGACCTGACCATTTGAGGAGGAACCGATGCCTATAATCGTCAATCTTGACCTCATGCTGGTGAAGCGCAAGATGTCATTAACGGAACTCTCTGAAAAGGTCGGCATTACCCTTGCGAATTTATCCATTCTCAAGCAGGGACATGCTAGAGCCATTCGTTTCTCAACTCTCGAGGGAATCTGCAAAGCACTCAACTGCCAGCCCGGCGATATTCTTGAGTTTAGAAAAGAATAAAAAGGGACGGACTATTTCAGTAAAGGGGGGACAGTCCCCGAAATAGCCTGTCCCTTTTTTTGAATCAGAGAAAATTCTTTTCAAAGTATTTGCAGCTGTCTTTTATGGTTTGTTCAAAGGGGATGTAGTCGTGGTTGAAGTCTTTTTTGCTTTTTTCGTTCGAATAATATGTCTTCCAGCCGCTCAGTTTTCCATACGCTTGGGTCAGCAGCGGACGCCGCTGAGTGATAGAACTCACCCGTTCAAGGAAAGTGCCGAGGACGCTCAGCAGAAATGACGGAACAGGGAAGGGATACGCTTTTTTCCCGGCGTGCCTGGCAATGGCTCTTACGACCTGGGTGTATTTGACATTCGCCCCCACGACAAGATATTTCTCCCCATTTATATCTGAATCCAACGCATCTGAATCCAGCGCTTTTATGATGATCCTGACCAGATCCCGAACATCGACGACTGCGAGGCCTCCGGAGAAACATCCGATGAGCGGGCCTTTATAGATTCTGTTGTACAGTTGGTTGTGGGGGGTAGATAGATTTGGGTCTCCTGGTCCCATTATCGAGGCCGGATTGAGGATAACAGCATTCAATCCCTTATTTTTTATAGCCTGTTCGACGATTTTCTGGCCTTCGTATTTCGAGACCATATAGCCAAAATGGCTCGGCCAGTTAAACGGGGTCTCCTCATCAGCAAAGCGGCCGTCTTTATTGAAGCCGTACGCGCCCACAGAAGAGATGTGGATTAATTTTGAGATGTGGTGTTCCAGGCAGCCCTCTACGATATTTTCCACTCCATCTTTGTTCACAGCCATTAATTTTTCATGATCTCTATTCCAGTAGGAAATCAATCCGGCCAAATGGATGACATGAGAGTGTCCTTTCACAGCATCCAAGACTTCTTTTTTATCGGTTATATCGCCTTCGATTATGAACAGCTTTTTGTGTTTTGGCAGATAGTCTCTGGAAGTATCATCTGGCAGGACAAATGCAGTTATTTCCGCATCAGGAACAGCTTTTGGAAGTTCTGGGAGCAGGGTATTCCCCACAAAGCCTGTGGCTCCGGTCACGAGGATTCTCATCAGTCACTTTTCAGGAATAAATTTGACTTTGTGATACTTGAGATAGAAAAAGGTGTCATTCGCAACACCGAGGAGCGCATGGATAAACAAAGTATACAGGAATGACATCGTGATATAGGCGATGATTCCGAATATTATGCTGCCCGCGAATGCGCTGACAACCTCAATATCAGGATGCCCGATGTGATATATAGTGGCGATTGTTGCCTGAATCAGGATAGCCATTAAAATCCCCGCTTTGGCTTCACCTGTTATTTCTATGATTGAAAAGAGAAAAACTCCCCTGAAGGTGAATTCCCAGGAAAAATAATACATGAAGAGGTAGGCCATCTCATAGAGGACAAAGGTTTTCCGGCTCCGGCAGGCATTCTTTGAAAAAGGGTACTGGTTTTTAAGCTTGGGATCCTTCAAGGAGACATAGACGGCAAGGGCGCAAACAGGGATGGCGATGAGGCAGAGCAGGAGTCCTGGCTTATAATTTCCAAACCGGAAGCCAAAGTTTTTCAGCGCCTCAAGCGGTTGAGACGAGTAAAGATAGATAACGATTGCGGGGATGATGAGGAGAAATAGGCAAAAATACATGAAGTAGCGAATAAATGCCTGGAGGTCATCCGTATACTTTTTTTGAAGGCTTTTATAATGAAAAAAGGATGAGAGAAGCGTGAAACCCAGGGCATAGATAAAAAACAGAAGCGAGTACAGCGTCAGATAGTTTTGAAAGAAATCCTTTAAAAAAGAAGTCATACAATAACTCTTGCTCTATTCTATATAACCTGATTTTTGCTCAGCCAGATACCAGTCCATTATGGCATTGAACTGCTTCTCTGTGTCTTTGTCGGGAGAATAACCAAGGTCTTTAATCGTTCTTGATATATCATAAGTTGTATGGGATGTGATTCTTTTCGCCCTGTAATACGTCAGCGAGGGTTCATACGAAGGAACGAAGAAATGGATGATTTTCGATAAGAAAGCCACAACAAACGGAGTGAATTTGGGGATGTAGAATCGCTGCTTTTTATTGATCCTCTTCAGTATGACAGAGAAAAACTCTTTCCAGGTCACATCTGAACCATTGGTGACTGTGTAAGCGTTCCCTTCGATATTTTGGGTGATACATGCGAGATAGGTGGAAAGGCTAAGATTATCCACATAGCATAAGGGGAAAATCCAATGGCCCCTTCCGACAATAGGAGGAAGTCCGTCTTCCAGTCCTTTGACTATGGGGACACATGAAGTCCTATCATAGGGCCCGTAGACATCAGCGGGTCTCAGAATAACCAGGGGAAGGCCGTTTTTTTTGTGAGCTTCAAGAAGATATTTCTCTGTCTTTATCTTGCTTTGGACGTAAGGCAAATTGGCCGGCTTGCCTGGATTTTCCTCAGAGATGTTTAATTTTTTGTATCCCAGGACGAGCGCTGTGGACATGTAGATAAACTTTTTCAGGCTAATATTGTTTTTCATGAGGTGATTCACAAAATTTTCTGTGGCCTCACAGATATTGATTTCACAGGATTTTTTATCCGCCGTATCGGAAACTTCGGAGGCGCAGTGGATGATGCAGTCTAGATTTTCCGGGAGTTTTATTTTTTCGACCTCGCTCAAATCGCCATAGATCAGTTTGACATCCAGGTCTTCCAAAAAATGGAGGTCGGATGTCTTCCTGACGAGACCGTAGACAGTGAAATTTTTCTTCAGGAAATGCCGGCACAGGTTTGATCCGATGAATCCGTTCGCGCCGGTGATGAATACAGTTTGCATTTGTGCACTTTACCTAGATTATTCATAAAATATGCCGACACATTATATTATGAATAATTCAGGTTCATTATACCTAATGAGAAAGAAATGTCATGGATTTTCTGTCATTTTGATTGATATTTTAAATAGAGAAATGACTTTCACAGGAAAGTCATGGTTTTAGAAGATCTGTATCCAATTGCTTTCTAGATTGAATTTACTTTTCATTTTTTACTATTAATATTATTCTCAGAATCTTACCTTCAATGACATCATTATAAGGCTTATCTAATTATTAGATACCCATATGATGATATAAAATTGTATCTATCAGTATTGCTTCTACATGAGCATAGCGTTCTATTTAAGAGGTAACAAACTCCTGATTTTTATGCTGACAGGAAGGCTTGCCTCACTGTAGTTCGATAATGTGATCAATGTGTATCCTCTATCGAGAAACATGCGAAAATTCGAGCTCACACCCGGAGCCGCACCCCCATGACCGACAATTCGCCCGAATTTCCTACTACTTTCAATGATGAATCCGTATCCATATTCGATGGAGCTGGACCTGGCCTTTACCGACATGAGGAGCTCCTTTGACTCGCTGCTGATCAATAGATCCGACCTGAGTGCTTCAGCAAACCTCAGTAAATCATCAACCGTAGAAAATCCACCACCGGCTGGAGAACCTTTGATTTTACCGGCATAAGCAGTTTTTCTCCAAAAAGCCTTTCCCTCTTCCTGGACTTTCTCGTAACTCATTGCCAAATTCGATAAAGTCTTATTCCGGTCGAAGACAATTGTGTTATCCATATCTACTGGATCATAAATGTGTTCTTTTATATAGTCCAAATAGTTATTGCCCGTGGCTTTCTCGATGATCGCGCCAAGAAGAATGAAACCGGTATTGCAATATTCCCATCGTGTTCCTGGTTTAAAGGTTAAAGATTTCTCTTTGACAATGGGCTTGTAGTCTTCCAATGTTCGATATATTTCTGCTGAAGAATTAAAAAATTCATCAGTAAAATACTCGGCGATTCCCGAAGTATGAGAAAGAAGATGAGAGATTTTTACTTTTTCACCCACCTCAGATAGAATCCATTCTGCTCCCAGGTATTTTCCGATCAAGTCATCATAAGACAGCTTTCCCTGCTCAACAAGTTGAGCAATGGCAACGGCAGTAAACATCTTGTTCATGGAACCGATACAAAATTTTGTATTCACCTGATTGGAAATATTACGCTCTCTATCCGCCATCCCATAGGCCTTTTTAAAGATCGGCTTTCCTTCGCGAGCGACAAGCACGACTCCCGAAAATAAATCCTTTTCTGTGTTTGTTTCGAGATACGCATCCAGTTCCCGGACAAACTCGGAAACACTCAGTCGATCCGGTTGTCCTGTTTTTGGGGGCATCTTAAAGATTGAATCATCTATATCTGCGTTCATTTCAATTCTTTCAATAATCGTTTGCTCTCCTGTGATGTCATGATAAAAAGGAAACATGACTCCGTCGATTTCTCTAAAATCTTTAAAAGTGACCTCCAGGCCGAAGTCTTTTTCATTTTTACTTCTATAAGATTCTTTGACCTTAAGAAAATTCCTGGCATCCAGATAGACATAACGAATGATGCCGTTTTCCGAAGTGATTTTGAGCTTATGGGCCTTTTGGCCGTCCAGATCTTCAATACCGGTCAATTCGATTTTTTGTCCCTTCTGCTTATAATCCACAAACAAATCTCCGAAATCCGCGTATCTTGTAAAAATGAGTGCGTCTTCTGCGGTGAGTGTTTGAGGCTCAGAAAGTTGGGACCGGTTAAACCACCAGGCTGTTTTGCCGTCATATCCGCAGATCATGGGGCTGGACGGAAAAAGGACCTCTCCGTAGATAAAATTCGGGCGTTTTATTGTTAGGATTAGCGGCGTTTCCCTGCTTCCCTGTATATATTTTGCGGTTATTTTCAGTGATTTGACAGCCTTTAATTTCTCATACCCGCCTCTGGCATTGATATTCTTCTCGATCAGTTCATTCAATTCATCGGTATTTTTCTCCCCTTTTTCTTCTTTATGCTGACAGGAAATCTCGATCAACGGAATGATTAATAGTAAAACAAATAAAAAGGGTAGAATTCTTTTTTTCATTTTTTCACCTTTCAGTTTTAGATGATTTTCCATTTCTCATACGTGATTTCAATTCAAATAAGCCAGAGCTTCAGGCCATCTGGCTTTTAATTCCTGCCCAATCGTTAAGGATTGAATTCTGTTTCAATCATAAGGAATCAGCGTCACCATAGCCGGCTCTGGCTTTTCTTCATACAGGATTTCCAGTTTTTTATAGATAAAATAATTCTGTGAGATTTTTAGGACAACAATGATGAGAAGGACAACTCCATAGAAAATGAACAAGCTTAAAGGAGAATTCAAAACCTTATATTCTATGGAGCTCATAAGAAATGCATATACTAAAAAAGAGATAATATATATTATCCAGTACAGATGTAATTTCGCTTTGCCGGGAAGATAGGAACAGACAAACGGAATTTTGCGGTAATTGATAAACAGAACTTCCATCAGCAACAATGAGACGGTCATCCCGAACAGACAGTGATAGAAGGCAAGTGGCCATCCCCAGAGAAAAGAATAAAAAAGAAGAAGGAGAAGAAAAAGAGGGAATAGCATTAAGAAAAAAATCCCTTTCTTAAGACCTGAGAAATAGGTTTTTTTGTCTGTCCCCTCGGTCAATTTAAAAATCCAGTTCGCCTCTTTGGCTGAAGGGATATTGACAATTGTTCTTGTTCCAATCAACAAAAAGAAAGATAAAACCAGAGGAATGGAAAGAAGTGTTTTATTGAAATCAGATAATGATTGAATGCTGATCGCGCCGGATATCAGAATGATAAGAATTATGGCCACAGATGTTGCCACATAGGACGCAATTCCCATCTTATGGAACATGCTTCTCCTGAGGGTCTTCTCAAAAAAATAAAAAACCGCTCTCTGAATGTGATTTCGCAAGAAAACAGAATTAAAAAGGTTCAAGAAGAACTTCTTCAACCTGGTAAAATGTGCGGTTCTTTTTTTAACTTCTTGCATTTTTATTATGTATTTCCGGTACCCGAGCACTCCGGTCAGATAAAAAGCAAGTGGAGGGACGATGAGGGCAAATACGGCAAAAATAGACAAAGCCGAGAACATGGGATCATTATTGCCTAATAAAGTTTCATAGAGTCCTGTAAACCACATGGGCGGAAAAAGATAGAGAAAAAGAGAGTTATTTTCTTTGAGTAGCAAGAATGAGGAGAAGGCAGGTATTCCGGTTGACCCAGCGGAGAAAAAAACCATTATAGAGATAAAGACAATAATCAACAGCGATCGCAGGAATACAGAAATTCGACTGAATATTTTGTAGCCGAGAAAGCTGGTTAATGTGCCTATTAAAAGACCTATTCCAAAAAAGATGAAAAAGCCCGCGGCTAAGAAGCTAGTCAAATGAGCCAAGATAAAACGCAAACTGAATAAAAGACTTGGAGACTGCCATTGAGGCAAGTAAAGCAAAAAAACGAGAGTCGAAAGAGAATTTATTCCCAGAAAAAATAAGAAAATGAAAAGACAAAGACTGGTTAATTTTGCAATAAAAAGATTTCTTATTTTCACAGGGAAGGGCAGTAGGTTGGAAAAATCTCTTGAATCCGGAAATATGACATCCCATTCCAACACTGCGATAAAACCAATGATTATCATAATAAAGAATATGACATGGCATTTCTCTACCCAGGAAGTTCCCGCATCGGGTATCCAGGTATACTTCCAGAGAAGCATGTGCGACAGATAGGCGGTAAAAACAGCAAGAATTGCCAGAATAGCGATAACCTTTTCTTTCATCTGCTCTTCGAAGAAAACAACATCGTTCATGAAAAGCCTCTGAAAGAAATGCTTGGTAAGGATGAGAATCTGTCGAGTGTTGCCTTTGGGAAGCTTATATATTTTTTCGTAAATAAACATGGATGTTCTTAAGAATCATGTTTCATGGCTTTGAGAACCTGTTCAGCTATTTTCTCTGAGTCCTGTCGAATAACGAGCTGGTTAAAAATATCCTCAAGGGAAGGGAGTTTCATCAGATTTCTTAAATTCTCAACAGAGTCATTGGCCACGATCTTTCCTTTATGGATGATAATCACCTTTGAACATACCTTTTCCACCACTTCCAGGATATGGGAGCAGTAGAAGATGATCTTGCCTTCCTGGCTCAGTTTCCGGACAAGGTCCTTGATTACCAGGGATGTTTCCACATCCAGACCGGAGAGCGGTTCATCCAGAAGGAGGATATCAGGATTATGAAGAAGCGCAGAGGACAGGAGAACTTTCTGTATCATTCCTTTGGAGTAGGATGATATCGAGGAATGCATATCATCCGCTAAGGAAAAAAGACCCATGAATTGTTCGATCTTCTCGTTCAATATTTTTTCAGGAATGTCGCGCAATCTGCCGACCATTAACAGATAATCATACGCGCTGAGGTAAGGATATATCTCTGCTT
>Ga0209636_10008725_pt1 | contig 10325 bp, 8 predicted proteins | sample DeeMarSWOR152_54_FD_187464 | JGI IMG/M metagenome (GOLD analysis project Ga0209636, IMG submission 187464) | Marine sediment microbial communities from White Oak River estuary, North Carolina - WOR-1-52-54 (SPAdes) (version 2) | ecosystem: Environmental > Aquatic > Marine > Intertidal zone >... | reverse complement strand
ACACTGACATCATTTTCTTTTCCGGAAGGTCTTCTTTACGTCTGAGTCGGTGACGTACTTGGACTCAACTTCCAAGAGTTCATAAGCTTCTTTCAATGTTTACGCAACTTCAACCGAGAATTCATGGTGCCTTCCACTCCAAACATTGTTGATCTATCGTGACGCACAGCAAGGTGTTTTTGATGTTTCCATGGCCCGATAACTTTAGGATATAAATGACTTTTTTGCTTGATAGTAGAGCATGGTTGCTTTCCAATCCCCGCGCATTTCATAGTTGAATTTGAGCACTTTTTTATCTGTTGAATTCATAGACCAGATTCATAATTTATTTTAGGCGCCCCGAAGGACTCATCAATTGAAGTGAAATCCTGTGCTTCCAGATGCTAACAGCCTCCTGTTTACAGCCTCCACGTTAGTCCTCATGGTAATATCGCTTCTCTTCACCATATTGATCATCAGATCTAAACCGTCAACCATGAACAAACGCCCTGAAAAGGAAAAGAAAACCACAAAAACGACACAAAAAACGAAAACAGTAAAACCAACAGAAGTGCCAGAGATCCGCGAGAGACCAGAGGCTTCAAAGAGGCCTAAAGTAGCACCTTCTATAAAAGGGTGTCTTCATTACTTAGGGTATTTAGAAAAACTTTCAACATCTTCTTTTCCATATGAATGCCTTGCTTGTCCAAAATTAGGAGATTGCATAGGGGAAAGCAAGAAAAAACAGGAAAGGGTTGTTGGCGACATGAGTGAATATAGAATTGCAACAAGAATTGAGGCAACAATTGAGAAGGCAAATAATGCGCCTTGGAAACATTGGAGAGGCAAAAATGAGCAAGCCGTTCCAGGAGACCAGGTTCCAGAGTTGTATGAACTTCTAAAGGAACTTGGTGGAAGGATTAAGCATAATGATTGGGAATATCAATGCTATGAAAAGCCTCTAAATATTGTAGTGAGAACTAAAGCATAACTCTAAGAAAACAAGAAAGAAAACGTCAAGCAAACTCATTAGGTTTCCCGAGATGACCAAACAATACCACTTGAGCGTACAATATGAACACTCTTTCATGATATTACTGTTTAAAGGTAGATGTCCATCAGATTTCTTTTGATGAGCAAGTAAATTATGATAACGCTGATGACGAACTCGCCTATGAGGTAAGTGCCATTGTACACGGCTGAGGCTATTGCCCCCTGCAGAGTAGGGGATGTAAAGAAGAAGATGCCCGACAAGAAAGAAGCAATGAATCTTCCAGCTATACCAACGCCTACTCCGACCAATGGGTGTTTCCTAAAAAGTCCAGCCAGGCCCAACGCGGCAAAAGCCAATGGATAGTCGAGCAAGCCTTGAAATGGATTGATTACATATCCGCCAAGCGACATGTGGACTAATCCATAGACGAAGCCAGCGAAAAGGCCGTAACGGAAGCCTCGTCTCAGAGCAAACCAAACTAGTGGCACTAAGCCCGCTACAGTGATGGAACCTCCCTGCGGAAGATGGTAAATTGGCGGTAAGATGTCTTTCAAAATAATGCTTAGAGCAACGACAACAGATGTTTCAGCTAGTATTTTAGTTTGAATCTTTCTTTCGGTTATACTGTTTCCCTCCGCCAGCATTGTCTGGATCAGGTTCAAAGGGTCGACGACCAACCAGTCGTCCTCTCAGCCGGGTTGACCCAGCTCCCCTAACTCTCTATTAGAGAAACTATCTTCACATTATTTAAATCTGGTCATCGAACGGGTTTCATCTCAAAGTTGATTTGCAATTCCAATTTTCAATAAGAATTCATACTTGAATAGATTTATTAATGCACGTGTTCAAGTAAGTTTTAAGAGGGCGATAACCGTGAAAATTGAGAAAATAATGGTTAAAGACGTTATTACCCTTGAGGCAGATGCCTCAGCTCACGACGCTGTAAAACTCATGAACAAGAACAGAATTGGCTGTTTGGTGGTCGTTTATGAGGACAAGATTGCTGGAATTTTAACTGAAAGAGATATGCTTGAAAGAGTTTTAGAGAAATGCAGGGATCCGAAAGAGACTAAGGTTTCAGATATAATGACAAAACAAGTCATAGTTGGGAAGCCAGACATCGAACTTGTCGAAGCTACGAGACTTATGTTTGAAAACAAAGTGAAGAAACTACCTGTAGTAGAGGGAAACCGATTAGTAGGTCTGGTTACCTTGACCGACATAGCTCGTGCTACAAGTGTTGACAAAAAAACGATAGAGCTAATTGAAAAGCTGTCAAATATGCATTTGATCTAGCAAGCCTATGCTTTTTTAGATGTATCGAAAGGTCTAGGATACTGTATGTCCAATTAAATAGGACAAGGATATCTCAGCAAGTTGAAATTCTATTGCAAAGTAACCATAAAAACATAGATCTTAAGATGACCTTTCATTATGGAACTCAGTTTTATGAAGCTTCGTCAGAAATGAAGAATGGGGTTTTGCGGGGTGGCATCTCTACGTTTAGTCACTTAGGGCTGAAACTAACAGTAATCTCCTATTGATTGACACAAAAAATATAAGAGCCAGCGGTTCCAACCCTACGCTCTCTGGGAGGAGGCAGAGTTGGATATTGGAAGTGTTGTTGAAAATGTTGCGGTCGAACTTTTGCGACAGGCAGTTACAAAGTTGCCGCGAGACGTGAAAGAGGCACTGCAACGAGCACACCGTGAAGAAGAAAGCGATGTAGGAAAAACCCAGCTGGAAGCCATACTGAACAATGTTGAGTTGGCTGAAAAAACTGACACCCCCATGTGCCAGGACACGGGGGTAATCATCTTCTACGTGAAAGCTGGTGCTCAAGCAAAAGGCCTAGACAAAATCGAGGAATCCCTTCGCAACGCCACAAAAAGAGCCACTATAAAGGTGCCCCTACGCCCAAACTCCGTCGGCATCTTCACTCGAAAAAACACAGGAGACAACACCGGGAGATACGTCCCATACATAAACTGGGAGATCGTGCCAGGAGAAAACATTGAACTCACCGCTTTCCCAAAGGGAGGCGGGTCCGAAAACGTTTGCGCACTAGGCATGATAAGGCCGGGCGAGGGCTTAAACGGGCTGAAAAAGTTTGTTGTTGACACGGTGCTGAATGCCGGCGCCAAGCCTTGTCCCCCAAACATACTGGGCGTCGGAGTAGGAGGAGGAGCAGACATCGCCATGAAAATTGCAAAGGCGGCTTTGTTAAGGCCGATAGATCAGCCGAACCCTGATCCAGAAATAGCAAAGCTTGAAAGAGAATTGTGCGAGGCTGCAAACATGACTGGAATCGGACCTATGGGACTCGGCGGCAAGTTCACGGTGTTAGGCGTAAACGTTGATCACGCTAACAGACATCCCGCGTCGTATCCGGTGGCAGTTGCGGTTCAGTGCTGGGCTGCGAGGAGGGCTTCGGCGCGAATTCATCCCAATGGAACTGTTGAATATTTAACCCATAAGGTGGTGTGAAAGAGATGGCGGTTCACAAACTCAAAACCCCGATTTCGGAGGAAGAAGTGCGAAAGCTGAAAGTAAACGATGTCATCTACGTTACGGGAACCATGATAACGGCGCGTGACTCAGCTCACAAGAGAGCGCTGGATTTCTTTAAAGAAGGAAAAGAGATTCCTATTGATCTTCAGGGATTAGCGGTTTTCCACTGCGGACCCATCGTGAGAAAAGAGGACGACAAGTGGACAGTAGTCGCAGCGGGTCCCACAACAAGCACCCGAATGGACCTGTTCGAAGACGAATTCATCAAAGCTTTCAAGGTTCGGGTGGTGATAGGTAAAGGCGGCATGGGCAAAAGAACCACTGAGGGCATGAAAAAATACGGAGCCGTCTACGGTGCCTTCACCGGGGGAGCTGCTGTTCTTGCGGCGAAGGCGATAAAGAACGTGAGAAGTGTGGAGTGGTTTGACTTGGGAATGCCGGAGGCGTTGTGGATTTTGGACGTTGAGGATTTCGGTCCCTTGATTGTTGCCATTGACGCGAATGGAAACAACCTATTCGAAGAGGTACAAAAGAAAACTGAAGAAACCAGACCAAGAATTTACGAGAAACTTGGCATAACAGCAGAATAGAAACGCTAAAGAATTGATCGTTATGGTTCGGGGAAGAACCTAAGTTAACTTAGTTTTTCTTTTATTTTTTTACGTTTTTCAGCAGGGATTTTGCCAAGACTTAGGAGTCTTTTGTTGAATGTTTCAAATAGATTCATTACTTTGTAATATTCAGGTATCGTTGTGATCATCGATTGCAACTGCATAGTATTGATGCCATGAAGTCGCAGTTCCTTTTTCAGTTTAATAACGTGTTGCCTCAGCTTATCTCCAGCAAATGGGCTGTCGTCTCCCTCAACGAATAATACGCCATCAGCACCATAGGCAAATGCGTTAAGCAAATGTTTTGTACCTACGCGCATGCAACTTGGCACACGTATTGCTCTGACGTTTGGTAGATAGTTTTCTCTTTTGTTTCCAGCCAAGTCCAAAGCTGTATAAGCTGTATTTCTCTCGATAAACGCTATTATTTTTGGTTGTTGTATTTTCGCTGCGCTAACGCCCCGAATCTGCCCTATTAACTGTTTGTCTGTAAAATTGTTTAGGTCTATTGCTTCCATCGGGCATGCATGAACACATGCTCCACAATTTATGCAGGAGATCGCATTGACCTTTATTTCAGAATCAATTATCGCTATAGCGTTCGTGGGACAAACTGGGATACATTCTCCGCAAAGGTTACATTTCTTTAGATCTATTTTAGGTATCTCTGGAGAGGCTTCAAGCTCACCTTGCCCTATGAAGGTTGCAGCCTTTGAAGCCGTAGCCATGGACTCTAAAACAGTCTCTCTAACATCCTTTGGACCTAACACACATCCAGATATGTAAACTCCCGCTTTTGGGCTGTCGACTGGATTAAGCTTGTAATGTCTTTCTAGGAGGAAACCATCAGGTCCTGTGTGTAAGCCTAAAATTTTGGTTAGTTCCTCAGTGTCTGGTCTAGGAACAATAGCGGTACTAAGTACTACTAAGTCAAAGGTCTCCTCAATTGGTGTTCCTGCGACAGTGTCTTCAGCCTTCACCACTAGTCCATTGTTGGAAGGTATAACCTGAGCTGCTAACCCTCTGACGAACTTTACGTTTTGTTCCCTCGCTCTGGCGTAGAATTCCTCGTATCCCTTACCGTCTGCTCTAATGTCTTGATAGAAGATCCAGGGTTCTGCGCTTGGTACAGCCTTTTGAAGGACTATTGCCTGCTTGATTGCGACCATACAACATATTTTACTGCAGTGTTCCTTTGCCCTTTCTGTGAGCGCCCGGCTTCCAACGCATAAAATCAAAGCTACTTTCTTCGGTATTTTTCCATCTGACGGTCTTTTAAATTCGTTTATCATAATTCGTTCAAACTGAAGATTGGTTACGATGTCCGGATGCCATCCGTATCGGTATTCTCCCATAACTTTTGGATCAATTTGCGTATAACCAGTGCTAACTACTACTGCACCCACGTTTAGCTCAATATCTCTCTCTTTTTGGTTAAAATCTATAGCTTTGCCCGTGCAAACCCCTTCGCAAAGCCTACAAACTCCCTTAGTGAGGTACAGACAATGTTCTGGGTCAATAGCGTACACGCGAGGAACCGCTTGTGGGAACGGTATATAGATAGCCTTCCTTTGGAGTAAGCCTTCCTCAAATTCGCTTGGAACCTTTACTGGACAAATTTTAGCGCATTCATTGCAGCCAGTACATTTAGTTTCGTCTACGTATCGCGGCCTTACTTTGACAGATACAACGTAATTTCCAGGCGTCCCGTTTAGCGCCGTGGGCTCTGCCATGGTGATGAGCTTTATTTTTGGATGCTGACCTGCACTCACCATTCTAGGTGCAAGAATGCAATATGAACAATCAAGCGTTGGGAACGTCTCACTTAGTTGGGCCATGTGGCCTCCTATGCTTGGGCTGCGTTCTATCAAATATACCTGGTAACCTTTATCCGCCATTTCAAGGGATGCCTGAATCCCTGCTATGCCTCCCCCGACGACGAGGACACTCTTCTTTATCTTGGTCTTAATTGGATGTAGTTCTTCAAGGTATTTGGCGCGGTTGACTGCACCTCGGATAAGGTCAATGGCTTTAACTGTGGCTTGATCTACATTGTCGTGAACCCAGCTGTCTTGTTCTCTAATATTTACCATTTCAAAAAGATAGGGGTTCAAAGCGGCCTCGGATACAGCTCGCCTAAATGTTTCTAAGTGCAATTTTGGTGAACAGGAAGCCACTATTACCCTGTTAATTCCCTGTTCCTTTATCCAGCTTTTAATCGTTTCTTGCCCGGCGGTGCTACAAGCGTATTTATTTGTCTCCGCTATTTTTACATCTTCAAGCTGTGTCACAGCTTCTCTTACTTTCTCCACGTCCACCGTATCGCTTATATTACCTCCACAATGACAGATGTACACACCAATGCGCGGTTCCTTTTTGCTATTCACTGGTCTTCACCAGCTATAAATGGAAGTTAAACCTTCGCAGTCAGGTATAAAATCTTTTCTTCATGCACTAATAGGCTTTTAAATTGGTGCCAGCTTGTTAGCTAGAGAAGCAGATAAGCGAGTGCTATCTATAGAGCGGTTTGGGTTGGGCATGACAGAGTTTTTATGGGCTCCTGAAACTTGCTGTAGAGAAAGCGATAAGTTTAAACATTAAAATCACTCTTACACTTACTCTAAAACATATAAAGTGAATATTCAATGGAACTTGTGGAGAAGGTTAAAAACATAAGCGGTGAAAGCGTTCTCTCTTGCTACCAATGCGGTTTGTGTAGCGGCTCATGTCCTCTGAGATTCGCCATGGACCTTTCACCAACACAGGTTATTAGACTGATTCAGTTAGGGTCCATAGAAAAGATTCTCTTGTCGAACACGTTTTGGATTTGCAGTACGTGTTTCAGTTGTTTTGCTAGGTGTCCAAGAGAAATTAACATTACAAAGATCATGGAAGCTTTGAGACAAATAAAACTGAGAAAAGACCAAGATCACATTGATCTTAGAGAAATCCCAAAAGAGGAATTAAGAAAAATTCCTCCAATTGCTTTAATTAGCAATTTTCGCAAGACAACAGCTTAGGAGTGTGAGTAATTGATGAAGATACCCTATTTCCCGGGCTGCGCCATGAAGACGACCGCGAAAAATTATGAAATTTCTGCTATGGCGGTTGCGGGCAAGTTAGGTATCGAGATGATTGAATTACCCCGATGGAACTGTTGTGGCGTATTTCCTTCGCTTGCAAATGACGATTTAATGCGTCATGTTGCCCCGGTAAGGAATCTTATACGTGTACAGGAGATGAACAAGAGTGGAATGATCGAAAACGAATATCGTTTAGTTACCCTCTGCTCCATGTGTTATCACACACTTAAAGAGGCTGATCTCTTCGTTAAAGATAAAGAGAAGCTGACGAAGATCAACACCTTTATGGATAGAGAGGAGGAATATAGAGGAGGAGTGAAAGTTCTGTCCTTTTTAGAATTATTGAAGGAAGTAGGGTATGAAAAAATATCCAAAGAGGTCAAAAAGCCTCTGAAGGGTTTAAAAGTGGCACCATACTACGGTTGCCTATTGTTAAGACCGCGAGAGATTGGTATAGATGATCCAGAAAATCCTACGATTTTAGAGGAACTCCTTGAAGTTTTAGGTGTTGAGGTTGTTGATAATCCTTGTAAGGTGCAATGTTGTGGTAGTTATCATACAATTGATAGAAAATCTATAGTTGCGAAGTTGACATATGATAATCTGATTTATTCGATAGGAAGTGGGGCTGAAGCTATTGCTACATGTTGCCCTCTTTGCACTTTTAATTTGGATAGTAGACAAAAAGAAGCAAGGGAGCTATATCGCGACCTTAAAGAGACACCAATTATTTATTATACCCAACTTATGGCGATTGCTTTTGGGTTAGAAGAAAAATTCTGTGGTCTTGACTTGGATCTTCACTACGTAGACCCGAAACCATTGCTTAAAACTAAAAACTTCTGTTAGAAAAATATATAACCAGCTTTATTGTCACCTCAGAATTCCGTTGGCATAAAGATTTGAATGGGATGTAAACATGAGTAAGAGCAATGTGGAAGATCAAAAAGTTCGAGTATACGTAATGGGACGGGAATATAAAGTTCCATTCGGTCTTACGATCATGAAGGCTATGGAATATGCAGGTTACAGATTTATAAGAGGAGCTGGTTGTCGAGGGGGCTTCTGTGGAGCTTGTGCCACAGTCTACAGGATGGAAGGTGATTATAAGTTAAGGGTGACATTGGCCTGTCAAAAGACTGTTGAGGATGGAATGTACCTGACCCAGCTTCCATTCACACCCGCTAATAAACCAGTGTATGAAGTGGAAAAATTAAGCCCATCGGTAAATGTGCTTTTAGAGTATTATCCTGAGATGGCAAAATGCGTTAGTTGCAATACTTGCACTAAAGCATGCCCGCAAGACCTAGAGGTAATGGACTATGTCCAAGCTGCCCTTAGAGGAGACTTTGAAGAAGTAGCCAGACTTTCTTTTGACTGTATTACGTGTGGTTTATGCGCAATGAGGTGCCCTACAGAGATCGTGCCATATAGTGCGGCTCTGCTTGCCAGAAGATTGTATGGAAAGTACGTTATGCCACGAGCAAAACACGTTGATGAAAGAATAAAGGAGATAGAAGATGGCAAGTTTGATGGAGAGATAAAGAATCTTATGGGGGCAAGCTTAGATGTTCTTAAAGAAATGTACACGAAGAGGGAGATAGAGAAATGAGCGAGTTAAAACTCGTAAGAGGATATCCCAAAAGCATGCGGGAATCCATCGAGTTCGTGGAAAAGACAAGGGATGAGAGGATAAAACACCCGTACAAGGAAACATATAGGTTTCTAACCCTCGAAGAAAGAGAAGAAGTGCTGCAAAAACATCATCCAGATTATAAAAGGAAAATGAAAAGAGCCTTAAAAATCGGACCAAACAAGGGCGACCTTGTACCCCTTGAGATCGCAGACATACTTGAGGCGCATTCAGCCGTGGATCCGAAGAACATAGACCTGTCTCATATAGACTACGACACTGACATACTGATAATCGGTAGTGGTGGAGCAGGATTGGCCGCCGCTCTATGGGCTAATTACAGTGGAACCAACGCGGAAGACATATTGATAGTAACCAAGCTAAGGTTTGGGGATTCAAACTCAAAGATGTCTCAAGCCGGGATTCAGGCAGCTGACAGACCTCAGGACAGCCCGATGCTGCATTATCTCGACATCATGGGAGCCGGGCACTTCGTCAACGATTCGGAGCTGGTGAAAGCATTCGTTATGGAAGCACCTTCCATAATAAAGTGGCATGAAGAGCTAGGTGTAATGTACGATAGGGAACCGGACGGAACCATGATAGAAGACCTCATTGGGGGCCTTTCCAGACTGAGAGTTCACTGTTGTCGGGATTATACGGGTCTGGAGATAATGAGAAACCTGATGGATGAGGTTCAGAACCTAGGCATATCTGTCTTAGAGTTCTCGCCTGCTATCGAACTGATTATGGATGAATACGGCCAAGCTGCCGGAGCCATCCTCTGGAACATGGAGACGGAGGAATATCTTATTGCGAGGGCAAAATCCACAATTTTAACCACAGGCGGCTTTGGAAGGCTACACATTCAGAGATTCCCGACGACGAATCATTACGGGTCAACGTGTGACGGATTGGTCCTCGCCTACAGAGCGGGAGCGAAACTGAGGGATATGGATTCTGTCCAGTATCATCCAACAGGCGCAGCCTATCCAGAAGCCATAGTGGGCTTGTTGTGCACCGCGAAACTGAGAGGTCGAGGGGCACAGCCAGTAAATAAATACGGCAAGGTGTTTGTCAACCCCTTTGAGCCCCGCGATGTGGAGGCCGCTATGATCATTAGAGAGTGCTATGAGAAGAGCAACGGAGTCGAGACGCCAACTGGAATGAGAGGGGTATGGCTTGACACACCTATGATTGACGCACTTAACGGCGAAGGAACTATAGAAAAGGCATTTCCAGCCATGTCTAGACAGTTCAATAGACAGGGTATCGACATGAGAGAGGACCCCATCTTGGTGTTTCCTACCTTACATTTTCAGAATGGCGGTGTGGTGATAAATGTGAGAACCGAGACCACTGTTCGTGGTTTGTTCGCTGCTGGCGAGGTTACGGGCGGCGTCCATGGCAAGAATAGGCTGGTTGGGAATTCGTGGATGGAGCTTCAGGTTTTCGGTAGGAGAGCAGGTATATACACAGCTGAAAGGACCAAGAAAGCGAAACTGGGTAAGTTG
>Ga0209636_10008724_pt1 | contig 10325 bp, 10 predicted proteins | sample DeeMarSWOR152_54_FD_187464 | JGI IMG/M metagenome (GOLD analysis project Ga0209636, IMG submission 187464) | Marine sediment microbial communities from White Oak River estuary, North Carolina - WOR-1-52-54 (SPAdes) (version 2) | ecosystem: Environmental > Aquatic > Marine > Intertidal zone >... | reverse complement strand
ACCAACAACCCCCGTTGGAACAAAAACAACAACCACTCCCTACGGAAGTTATGAACATCCATTGAACGTACCCTCTCTTGTGGTCGCCGCAGGCGCCTCCTACGCTGCCCGCTGGACGACGGCACACGGCAAAGAGTTGAAAGAAGCCATGAAGAAAGCTCTGACAACTAAGGGTTTCGCTTTTGTTGAGGCAGTGAGCCCATGCCCCACAGCATTTGGGAGGAGGGCTGGCTTCAAAAATGTTGCAGAAATAGTCCGTTGGTTCAGAGAAAACTCTATTCCCCTTGAGGAAGCAGAGAAGATGGCTGCGGAAGACCTCGAGAAGAAAATTGTAGTGGGAGAATATGTGCACAGAAAGATTCCAACGTTCACAGAGGCTTTATACAGAATAATACGGGAGGCAGAGAAGATTGCAGAAACGAACTGAAGTAAGAATTGCCGGACTTGGCGGACAAGGCGTCGTTCTTACAGGAAAAATTCTTGGGGGAGCCGCCGTCTACGACGGAAAGAATGTGGTTCAAACCCAAAGTTACGGAGCCGAGGCCAGAGGAAGCGCTGCAAAAAGTGAAGTCATCATAGCCGACGGTAGAATAGGTTTTCCAATGGTAAGAAAATGCGACATCTTAGTAACGATGAGTCAAAAAGCCCTTGACAAATACCTGAAAGACCTAAAGGAAGACGGAACCCTCTTAGTGGATGAAAGCATGGTTAGAGAAGTGCCAGAGACCAAAGCAAGAGTCTTCACTGTGCCAGCTACCAAAATGGCAGAAACCAAACTTAAATCAAAAATCTGTGCCAACATGATAATGCTAGGAGCCTTGACAAAAGCAACAAGCATAATAAGCCAACAAGCAGCTGAAAAGGCAATAACTCAAAGTGTTCCTGCCAAGGCGCAAAAAATCAACATTCGAGGATTGAGAATCGGCTTGAAACTAGTCAAAAAATAACACTTTTCTCGCAGAACTGAGTTATGGGTTACGCCTCAATGCGCACGCAACGCTTATTAGGATTTTCTGCTCTAAAAGATAATCCCATTTGGTGATGAGCATGGTCAGTTATCCAAAGATTGTTGTTAGTCCTCCTGGACCCAAAGCAAGAGAACTCTTGAAGAAAGACGAGACTTATATTTCGCCCTCCTACGTTCGTTTCTATCCCCTAGCTATCGAATCTGGCAAGGGTTGCATAGTGAAAGATGTCGATGGAAACGAGTATATCGACCTCAACTCGGGACTGGTTTGTCTAAACGTTGGACACTGCCATCCAAAGGTTGTAGATGCAATTAAAAAACAAAGCGAGAAGTTTCTGCACTACTCCAACACGGATTTCTATTACTGGCCAGTCGTGAACCTAGCTGAAAAGCTGTGTGAAGTAACTCCTGGAAAGTTTGAGAAAAAGGTTTACTTTGGAAACAGCGGGGCAGAGGCGGTTGAAGCGGCCGTGAAACTAGCAAAGTGGCATACACGCAAACAACGATTCATCGCCTTCATCAGCGCCTTCCACGGACGAACACTCGGTGCGGTGTCTTTTACTGCGAGCAAGCCTGTTCAAAGGAGACACTTCTTCCCAATGGTTCCAGGCGTCACACACGTGCCCTATCCTAACTGTTACCGTTGCCCCTTCAAGTTGTCGTATCCAGACTGCGACTACTGGTGTGTAGATTTCATCGATGAGATGGTTCTTCAAAAGTACGTCCCTCCTGAAGAGGTTGCTGGCATTCTCATTGAGCCCATCCAGGGCGAAGGAGGATATGTGGCTCCGCCTCCAGAATACTTCAAACGTCTCAAGAGAATCACTGACAAGTACGGGCTGCTGTTGATTGACGATGAGATTCAGTCGGGAATGGGCAGAACTGGGCACTGGTTTGCCATCGAACACTGGAAAGTCGAGCCTGACGTTGTTTGTATAGCTAAATCCATCGCCTCTGGGCTACCTCTGGGCGCAATCGTTTCTCGAACTCGCCTGATGGACTGGGAGGGAGGTTCTCACGCCTCCACTTTTGGAGGAAACCCTCTGTCTTGCGTAGCCGCCCTAGCTTCAATAGACGCGATCAAGGAGGAAAACCTTCTTGAAAACGCCACTAAACAGGGCAACTACATAATGAAACGGCTACAGAACTTGAAAGACGAATGTGGAATCCTTGGCGATGTACGAGGAAAAGGACTGATGATTGGCGCTGAAATCGTTGAAGACAAAGATACCAAGAAACCCGCAAAAGAAAAAGCATTGAAAATCATGTTGAAATCTTGGAAGCGTGGAATCGCCGTAATAACCTGTGGCATATCAACCATCAGGATAGCGCCCCCAATCATAATAACAAGAGAACTCGTTGATGCTGCCATGGACATCGTTGAAGACGTGATCAAAGAGGTTGACAAAGAAAAGTAGAAGATCGGAGAACCACAACTTTAGTTCTCTTTTTTTGAAGGCTCCCTCATCCTGAAAACCATTATGACAAAACCTATCAACAATAATGCTAGTAAAATTAGAAATGGAAATTGCTGAGCAGCTTTTTCGTACATGAACCCTCCTAAGATTGTTATGATAGCCGTGGCAATACCATAAACTAACATCAACGTTGCCATTACATTTCCTCTTTTTGATCTTGGAATCAAGTCAGCTTCAAAGGCTGGAAGAGCACTGCTACTGGCTGCAATAGCCAACTGGATAAGTCCATAAGAAGTCAGTGCAGAAAACATCGTAAACCAAGTATGAGGAGGAGTCAGAACCCAGAGCAAGGTGGAAAAAATTAATAGGCCAGTGGACGAAAGCAACACTTTTCTCCTTCCAACCCTATCAGTGAGAATGCCCATTGGAATTGTGCCAACCATGTAAACAGCTTGCGATACCATGAATATTATCCACCAATCACCATCGGTCAAGCCAAAAAAATCTTTGGCAAACACGATGAAAAAGGGGAAACATCCATAAGCTGCAAAATCAAAAACTACACGAAGCACTAATAGAAGCGGCACGCGTCTAAAACTGAATTTGAGAGCATCCAGGTATTCCGTCTTGAATCCTCTCCAATCTTCTGATCGTTGTTTTTCCTTGGGATTCGCTTCTCTTTTGGGGAGGGTTTCTTTCAGAAAGAACAGCCTCAAGGAGGCTGCAATTAGCCCTGAACCAGCAGCCAAGAGGTAAACAAGTCTCATTCCATCAACCAGTCCTTTTGTTAGCACGAAGTATCCTGCTATACCCGGGCTGAAAACGGCCGCTATTGTGGGAAGAAGATTTGATAAGGCATAACCTCTTCCTCTTTTTTCAGGTGGAATACTGTCTGCGAAGGCAGCCATGAGGGCGGGTTGATAGATTAAGGTCAGGTTAGATAGTATCGCTGCAACTAGAATCCACTGCCAACTTTGAGCGAGAGCATAAGGCAGGTAGGCTAGAGCGGCTCCGAAAGACATTATGGCGATGACCCATTTTCTTCCAAACCTGTCTGCAATGAATCCGCCAGGAATCCGGGTAACACAAAGAACGGCCATGGAGATGCCGTAGATTGCTCCCATTATGAATGTGTCTGCATTTAGGGCGCGGATGTACTCTGGTTCATAAGTGTATACCATGACCATTGCTGGAGTCCAAAACACCCAGCTGAGAGTCAGAATTAGCAGATTTCCTCTAAAGTATGAAAGGTTCTCCTTCAACTTTTGAAACCATGCCACCCCAATTCACCGTTCAAGGAGCCTTAAATGAGAGGAAATCATACAGTCGACAGTGCAATTTAGCTTTTGTTGAAGCACGGTCTATTTTTTTGTCGAGCATTTGGGAACTAACAGAAAATGTATTTGCTAGGGTTGAGCAGTGGACGCCGCGTATTCTCTCAGCTTTTTCTCATATACGGTTCTAGGTGTATAGCCCATGGAACTGACATAGGTGTTGAAATCAATCACGCTCTTGCCCTTTTCCACTGCAATTGATTGAATCTTTCTCAACTCTTCGCCAGCCATACAGTAGCATGGAGCATAGCCCGGAGAGTCTTGAAAGGTGAAAACCTCGTTGTAAAGCATTTTCTTGGATAGACCCGTTTGCACGTGAGCCCAATCAGTGAACTCTGTGGCGCTTTGTTTACCCATGTTGATGCGCACATCTCCTATTGCCCGAAGGAACCGCAGAATACGCCACTCCATAACTAAGAACTCGGTTTCAAGTATGACCGTGTCCAGATCTCCAACAGCTCTGAGAGCTTCCAAGAGTTCCTCCTCGTCTCGTGTAAGCTTCCCCTCTTTTGTGGTCAACTTTTTCAGCAATGAAATGAACTCTACTTCCCTGAAGAATGAAATAGCCTCACTGATCTGCAATCCCGTGGCAACGTCCAGCAACTCTATCAACTTTGGCCTAGCAGCGAAGTTAGTAGCCGAATTGGAGTGGTTCACACAATGCCCATATTCTTCATGAATGATGGCTAGAATCAGGTCTGAGGCACTCGTTGGCGGTGATCTTTTGGGATCAGTTGTAATAAAGAATTCGTTAAAGGGTTTCTCGGTTAGAGTGTCAAACCAGCTTGCAGCTGCAGAGGGGATAAGACTTACAAGATACGAAGGCGTCTCTACAACTCGAGCATCGTACTTGGGCGTTATTCTCACCAAATGACTCTCAACAACTTTCTGCAACTTCTCCCGCATGTTAAGGACAAACTCCACGATTCTGTTTTTCTTCACGTTCCGTCTCTTCGTTATTTCGTCGGCTACAGATTCAACTTTTGTTTCTACGCCGTACCTTTTGGCTAGTTTCCTCGTGACTTCCGTCAGTTCTGGCAATTCTTCCCTTAACCATCGTAGCGCCTTGCTCTCAATCTCATTTGCGGTTTCAGTATAGTCATAGAGGTTCTTCAAGAGTTTAGGGTATATCTCCTTTCGTCCAATATTGCCTCCTTGTCTTTCTAGGATTGGGAAGACTTCTTCGAAGCTTCCTTCCTTCACGCCCTCCACGTAGAAAGCCTTCACGTAGTCTTCGACTGCCTCTTTGAGACGATGCAGTTCCTCTTGCAACTGTCGGTTCTCTGTCTCGTTGCGTATTGTTTCTAGGATGCCGAGCAAGCTGTTTCCTCCGTAACACGTGATAATTCGTATCTCAATTGGCCACTCCTTTTTTGCCAATCTCTCCTTAGAAACTTGCAACACCTTTTTCGCATAAGAAGTCAATGAGAGCAGATGTTCAACTTTGATTCCTTCCTTCACCAGATGTCCATAATACGTCCAGAGTATGCTTTCCAAAGCCATGTACGGTTCTTCAAAACCTAACTCAGTTTCCAAACACTGCAGAATTTTCTGTTGTACCGTATCCTCTACGTCTGTCTTCAACTTGGCAATCCGCTTTAACATGGCTTTCACGTTTTCTTCAGTCGACACAAACAATTTACCCGCATAATCATCTAAGCCGGCCGTGAAAGCGCTTGAAGGGTTCAGTTCCTTCCAAAGCTCGAAAATTTTCTCCTCAATTTTGCTCTCGGGTATCTTCACAACTGCCACGTTCCTTAGTCAGTCCTCTCTAAAGGGAAGAGTCTTAGAAACATTGCTGAATTTATGTCTTATGGGCACTAAGACTTTTTCAGAAGAAGGTGAAGAGTTGGGTGAGCAACACAAGAAGTTTTTATCGAAGATCAGGATTAGATAAGATTTGTTAAGAGGTGGTGGATAGGTTTAAGCGAGTCATCTTGATTACGGGCACTCCCGGAGTAGGAAAAACCAATGTCTCCAGCCTCCTAGCCTCCAGACTAGACGCCACCCACATCGACCTTTCAAAGCTCGTCGAGCAAGAAAAGCTGATAAGCGGCGTGGACAAAGACAGAGGAACTCTAATTGCTGATACGAAGAGAGTTTCAGAACGGGTGCAAGGGATCATAAAGAGTTGTGATCGAGACGTCATAATTGATGGACATTATGCAGTCGATGTTTTGCCAACTGAGGACATTCACCTTGTATTTGTTCTTAGGCGGAATCCAGAAGAGTTGAAAGAGTCAATGGAGAACCGCGGTTTTACGGAAAGAAAACTCTGGGAAAACCTAGCTGCCGAGATTTTAGATGTTTGTTTGTGGGATGCTGTGCAGGCATGTGGCTCTGAAAAGTTGTGTGAAATCGATGTCAGTGGTAAGCGAATCGAGGAGGTGGTGGAAGAGATAGTCTTGGTTTTAGAAGGGGAAGGAAAACGTAGTGTGGGCATAGTGGACTGGTTGGGAAAGCTGGAAAGAGAAGGGCGATTACAGGATTTTCTAAAAGACTTCTAGTTTACTCCAGTCCCCTCAAGATTTGACGTTTAATCAACAAGGTGACTCCTCGGCGGTTGGCGTACGCTTTGGCGTGTCCGCTGAACTTTCCGGAAACCATCACGGGGTTTGAAAAGCCAACATCTGCCGAAGCCTTATCCATGTTTATCACCATGTTGACGCCAACGGTTCGTTTCCAGTCTCTGATCCAAACTAGGTGTCGCTCCTCGCCCTTGCGAATAACGAGGTCAAAGTTGTGCGGGAGCCCGGAAAGCCCTTCTAAAATCGCGTTTTTCTTTGTATTGTAGCCTCTTCGTCTGAAATACTTGATCGTGAGGTCAACTAAGGGGGCACTGTCCATTTATTAGCATCCTCTTACAGCAATTAAACGGTATTGAGGAAAAGCTTTTCGCCATGTGAGGCACTTCAAATGTACCTGATTATTGTTTGCTACCGGTGTGGGCAACTCTTGCTCGCTAGAACCACTCAGAAAACGAGGCGATGTCCTCGCTGTGAAGCTCGACTGGTTATGGAAAAAGTGAAGAAAATTGCCCGCGCAAAATCTGCTTCGGAAGCATCAAGTCTCGTACGCGCCTTGAAGAGTAGGAGAGCAGCTCAATTCAATCCCTAGCCGCCTTTTTTAGCAATTGCTGTCCCTCTCTCAGTAGTCGTTGTACCATGTCGTCGCTAGTTGCTTCTGCGTAAATTCTCATGATAGGTTCCGTTTCCGAAGCCCTTATCAGAAGCCAACTCCGCTGGTCAGCGAAGTGAAACTTAATTCCATTGACAACCTCAACCCCACGATAGGTGCTGATCCTCTCTACTTTTAAGCTGCACACTTGGCGCGGGGGGTTGGACTCTAGATCTAGGACAAGTTCCATGCGGTTAGGCTGTTCATATGGCAGGTCGATTCGATCATAATGCACTCCGCCAAACTCGTCCTTCAGCTCCCTCAACAGATCATCAATGCTCTTCCCTTCCATCGCCATCATCTCTAAAATGAACAGAGAGGCCAGTATTCCGTCGCGTTCCGGTGCATGGTTTTTGAAGCCAGCGCCCCCGCTTTCCTCTCCGCCTATGAGGATGTCTTCTTTAAGCATGAGTTCACATATGTTTTTGAAACCCACTGCCGTTTCGTAGACAGGTAAACGTAGCTTCTCGGCAACCCTAGACACAATGTTGCATACGGAAGCTGTTTTGACCACTCCACCGCTCCAGCCCTTATTCTGGTGCAGATGCAGGATTAGTAGCGCAAAAGCTTCGTGGGGCGAGACGAACTGTCCTTTTGGCGTTATCAAACCGAACCTATCCGCGTCTCCGTCCGTGGCCAGCCCGATGTCAGCGCTCCACTCAACCACTGTGTCAATCAGAGGCTGCAGGTTTTGCGTGATGGGTTCAGGTTTCACTCCACCAAACGTGGGGTCAGGTCGAAAGCGAATATTCTTTAACCGACATTTTTCAGCCGCCAGCAGCCTCTCAAAGATCCTGTCTCCAGCCCCGTGCATGGCGTCAACGACAATTTTGAAACCGGCTTTTCCGATAACCCGTAGATCGACCAAGCTTCTTATCTTTTCAAAATAATCGGCTTCGAAATCGTCTTCTCTGACATACTGCTTCGCTTTTTCCTCATCGTGCTTTACGGGACTCTTGTAGAGAAGACTTTCAATTTCCTTGGTGATTTGGGTGAGGGCTGAGCCACCGTATTCTGCCTTAAACTTTATGCCGCTGTATATAGACGGGTTGTGGCTTGCAGTGATGATTACTCCTCCGCCCGCTTTGCGGTGTTTCACAGTGAAGGAGATTATGGGAGTTGGGGATGGTTTTGAGGCTAATAGAACTGGGATGTCGTTGCTGGCCGCTACCTCAGCTAGGCTTCTTGCAAACATGTCTGACAAGAAACGCGTGTCGTAGCCAACAATCAAACTCTTTTGACCTAAGCCTTTGGCTTTCAAATAGTCGGCTATAGCTTGGGCAACCACTTTGACATTGTCGAACGTAAAATCTTGGGCAATCACCCCACGCCAACCGTCCGTTCCAAAAATTATCCGTTTCAACCTACCTGCTCCTTCATTAATTCAACGCACATGACCATTTTCTAGATTCAGTAATAAAGCTCACCTTATTTAAGAACTCGGCAATCGATGAATTTTTTAATTCAGGTTTCAGTTAGCATATTCGGGAGTGCTTTTGGCTACCTGCTCTCCGAGGAACTTGAAGAAGTGCGTTTCCGAGTCCTATGAAAGAAATGCTTCAAAGTCCAGTTTGAACAACGTCTATCAACGTTTAGAAAACCTGAACATTCCAATCTCAAAACTGCTTGATGCAATCGATCTCGAAGCCGACGGCAACATCATTCTTGATCTTGGAACGGGCTGGGGCGTTGTCGCCATCGCCGCCGCCAAAAGATATGGAGACAAATTACTTCTGGTTGCCTTGGATTTCTCCCCAGCATGCCTGAGGCTTGCCAAAAGGACAATGAATGATCTTGGGCTTACCAACATCAACTTGATCTTGGGGGACGCAGAATTACTACCTTTCAAACACAATATTTTCGATGTGGTGGTTAGTCAGGCAACGATCAATCTGGTTCCAGACAAGTTGAAAATGTTTTGTGAACTGGCCAGAGTTTTGAAGGAAAGTGCTGTTCTCGCTTTTTCTGATGCGATCAAAAGAGAAGAGATTAATCAGGAATCATTAGACCTCTGGTGCAACTGTGTTACTGGTGCATTGACCACAGACGAATGTAAACGGATCATGAAATTGTGCGGCATAACCCTAGAAGCTGTGGAGGATCTAACAGCTGTTGTTCAAGATCTTGTGAAAACCGATAAATGGTCTTGGCCCGAGTTTCTTGAACATGAACTTGGATACTTGGTCGTGAGGGCGAGGAAAACGGTTTCCACACCTACCCGCGCATGAGGACATTGAGCGAAAATATAGTTTAGTGAGACATAAGTTTTAATATGTATGTACATGCTTGACTGATCCTACGTATGAGAGGTCTCAAACAACATGATCAGCAAGCCCCAAGTTCCAAGTTTCATTGTTCTGCTCGTAGGCGTGATTCTGCTAGTCTTTGCATTCTTTAACGCCTACATCTTCCTTCAAGAGGATTTAAACATAATCTCTACATCTGGCTTGGAGGATCTCTTCGGGGGAGCTTTGGGTCCGCTGATTGAAGCATGTGTTCGAGTGATGTACCTTGGTATAATGGGATGGATCGGCTCCATAGTGACCATAAGAGGAGTCCAACTTCTTACTTCACCCAAACCAGAAGCCAAACCACAAGTCAAGCCGGAAACTGTTCCAAACGTTGAGCCTGTGAGGAAGAGCTCCAAAAGTTCTGGAAAGAACTCAGCGAAGACGAAAGGAAAGAAGAGCAAATGAAGCCAGCCATAAGGGCGCTGGGCATAGCGACAATCATAATTTGGATCTTCTTAATTGTTTTTGCGGCTACAGCGGTTTACTCGGTTATGAACTTAGACACAGACTTTAGAGAAGCCGAATTTTTTTCGTCAAGTAATGGCATAGTGCTTTCGATGCCTTTCTTCATCAACAACAATGGCTGCTATGATATATCCGAGTTAAACATAACGACACGCATAGTGGATTCTAATGGAACCTTCCTAACGCTTTCAGGAACCTTTATTCCTATTGTGTCAAGGGGTAGCCGAGTTGAGGCAGCACACAATGTCTCCATTGAATCAAGCGATATGACAGAGCATATGGAGCTACTCTTCGAAGACAGCTCTTTTGTGGTTGACGCATCCATCGCCCTAAAATTTGCAAATATCGTTCCAGTTAAGATGTCTATGAACATGTCAGTGCCTTGGGGAGCACCTTTCTCTAATGTCTCCATGGGAGAAATTTTCCGTTTCCCATTTAACGCTACTCATGAAAGAGTAGTAGTACCGCTAAGCTTCGAAAACCACTCTTTTTTTGACTTAGCCGGAACAATGGAACTGGAAATATACAACGATGTGGAGGAGCTGGTAACCTCTGGAGAAACCAGCCTAGATGTGCAGTCGCAAAGTTCATACAACGAACAAGTTGACATTTATCTTAGTCTTGCAGATGCTTCAAAACTAACAGAAACAGGGAGAGCACACCTCATTTTCGA
>Ga0209636_10008723_pt1 | contig 10325 bp, 10 predicted proteins | sample DeeMarSWOR152_54_FD_187464 | JGI IMG/M metagenome (GOLD analysis project Ga0209636, IMG submission 187464) | Marine sediment microbial communities from White Oak River estuary, North Carolina - WOR-1-52-54 (SPAdes) (version 2) | ecosystem: Environmental > Aquatic > Marine > Intertidal zone >... | reverse complement strand
GCTGCCAACCGAGCAGGAATTGACATGGTGATGCTCCCACAGCTGAATCAGAAAGATCTGGAGGAGATACCCGAGAGTGTGCGGAAAGGAATGACGTTCAAGTGGGTTCAACGAATGGAGGAGGTCATCGACCTGGCCTTGGGAGATGAATAGTTCCCGAGATGCTCTGTTTCCAAAAGCCTTCAACGTTTTTTCTGGGAAAACATACAACCAGGTGTGCCAGGAGATCCATGAAAAGAACGAGGACCGGTATTCTCTCTTTTACGAGGTGGTCCTTCCGGAGAATCGGAGTTGGGAATACTTAAGGGATAATGTCTATCCGACTTTGGCAAGGAATCCGATGCATCCTTGCGGCGAAAGACCCGGACGTAATCAACGATCTTGCGACTATAGAGGGGTGCAAGGACTCTATCGTTCGGGTTCCCTATATGAATCTGACTCGCCTTAGCCAGATCAAGGTGGCAGCCATTCTCGCTCTTTCCAACGGATTAATTCGAAGTGACGACCGTTTAGTCTGTCTATCCGGTTCGCGGAGGCATAGAATTCTCGACAATCTAACGGTCATGGACGTGGACCGGGAATTTGAGATCCTCTCTTCGAAGACCCTTGACATAGCAAGCCAGATGGTCATCAACCCTATTGACTAATGCCCTTGCTGTCGTAATCTCCGAGTCTACGGGTGACGTTCGCATATTCAGCCGAGGAAAAGTCTTCATGGAAATCGAGAAGGCAAAGAAGAAATAGATGACCCATAGCGTGATGGAGGTCCAGCAATGGCAGGGATCACCGTAGAGGACTGTTTGAGCAAGGGGCTGACGGATTCCCCCTTCTTCGCTTTAGCGGTGAATTATTGCATGATTGAACGGTGCTTGCGGAGCCAGTAAGATATGGAAAATCCTACATTTCTTGTGCCTGAAGTATTCAAATGGGTTGTAATACCACTCCTCATTATTCTTGCGCGGATTTGCGACGTTTCCCTCGGAACGATTCGCATTATTTCCATAGGGAGAGGATACAAACTAATCGCGCCATTGCTTGGGTTCTTCGAGGTATTGATTTGGCTCCTTGCGATCAGACAAATTATGCAGAATCTGACCAATGCTCTCTATTACCTTGTTTATGCTGGAGGGTTCGCCACTGGAACTTTTGTCGGCATGTACATAGAGGAGAAGTTGGCCATTGGTATTCTTTCCATTCGGATTATTACCAGAAAAGATGCATCGGAGCTAATAGATTTTCTTAGGTCGGCGGATTATGGAGTGACGAGTGTCGATGCACAAGGTGCTACTGGACCCGTGCATGTGATCTATACGATCGCGAAACGGGGTGATCTTCAAAATATTGTTGAAATTATTAATAAATTCAATCCGAAAGCGTTCTACTTGATAGAGGATATAAGATCTGTAAGAAAGGGAGTTTTTCCACACGAAAGATCCTTCCATAAGAAGGGTTACCTGAATCTGTTGGGGTTGCGCAGGAAAGGAAAATAACATAGAACCAGGCAAAGGAGGGAAAAACGAGGTTCCAATGGATGTGCCTGAGAGTTTGAACAGAAAAAAGACGCACCTGAATCTCGAGATCCGTCGAATGGAGATAGACGACTTTCCCGCAGTTTTCCATCTGGGTGAAAAGCTATTCAAGGCTATCGAGCGAGAACAGCCACAAGCCGTATACAACATCCGTGATCTTTCGAGTTCCCAAGCCAGTTTTGCCGTTCCCGATTGGTGTGAAGCATGGCTCGATGTTCATGTGGCACCTGCGGCTCCCCTGGGCGACATGGTTCTGGAATTGGAGGATGTCTTTGCTACTGAGCGCAAAAAGACGTCTGGCCTTGATACGATGCTCCGATTTGTCACTGTCGATGCCGGTTATGAACTTCCCGAAAGGGGCCCGGTAGTGGAAGCGCTGAGAACCATCTATGCCAAGCGCTCTTTTGTCTGGGAACCCCAAGCTTTTAGAAGTCATTCCGATGCCAATCAGCTCTGGGAAGCAGGGGTGCTCCCCCTTTTGCTCGGGCCTGGACAACTGGAGAAGGCCCATTCGCCGGATGAGTCCGTTTCTTTTCAACAGGTATGTCAAGCCGCCGAGCTTTACCTCGATCTGCTAATGTGCTTTAATTCTGGCGAGTTTTCAGTGAGGTAGTGAGTTTTGAGTCCTCTTACACCTAGGGCTTGGTATTTCCCTTCTTCTAATGGTTGCGGGCTCGGTTGTGTTCGCGCTTTTGGTCGACGGTTCCGTCGAGGTCCGTCGGCAGCCTGGGTGGAATGAACGGAGGAGGTACACATGAGAGTTTCATGGCGAATCGGTCGAATTTTCGGTATCGACATCTGCATCGATGCGAGTTGGCTGGTGATCTTTGGCCTTTTTACATGGATTATGGCATCTCACTATTTCCCCAGCGGCTACCCGCAGTGGCCCAAGTGGCAGTATTGGGCGGTAGGAGCGCTGACATCGATTCTCTTCTTCGCTTCGGTTCTTGGCGATGAGCTGGCGCACTCCCTCGTGGCCATCAGGCAGGGAGAGAAGGTGAGACGGATCACCCTATTCATTCTGGAAGGGGTCGCCCAGATCTCCGATGAACCCAAAGAAGCCTCAAAAGAGTTCTTCATGGCCTTTGTGGGGCCTCTAACGCGCTTTGCGATTGCCGTTGTCTGCTCCTTTTTAGCCTCTATACTCCTCCCCGTTAGTGAGCCTCTTGCTGCGATGGCTCGATATCTCTCGTTCATCAACCTCCTTCTCGGGGTCTTGAACCTGCTCCCAGGATTTCCTATGGACGGAGGGCGTGTTCTTCGAGCCATAATCTGGAGATTCACTGGAAATCTAAAAGGAGCCACCGGCATTGCCTCCGTTGTCGGCCAGGGGTTCGCCTTTCTCTTTATTTTTATAGGATTCTCCATGATGTTTAGAGGTCTTCTTGTCAATGGGATCTGGATCATGATGATCGGCTGGTTTCTCTTCCGAGCAGCAGGCCAAGGTTACCACCAGGTCGTCATGAGGGACATGCTTAGAGATGTCATGGCAGGAGACTTGATGGAAAAGGATGTTCCAAGCATTCCCAGCAATCTCTCAATCCAGAAACTGGTTGAAGAACATATCCTGAAGCACCGGGATCGGGCGTTTATCGTGGTAGACAGGGGGAAATATCAAGGGAATCGTGTGCCTTGAGGATGTGAAAAAGGTCCCAAAGGACGAGTGGCCTTCAGTGAGGGTCACCGAGGTCATGACGCCCAGAGAAGAGTTGGCCACGGTCTCCCCCAACGATGACGGGAATGATTTACTGGCTGTGCTCGGGGCCAAAAACGTTCACCAGGTACCGGTTGTAGAACACGGTAAGATCCGAGGAATTGTCTGTAGGACCGATATCCTGCAGTTCATGCAACTTCGCGCCGATCTGGGAATCTAAATTCGATGAAGGTACTCGCTATCAACTGTGGGAGCTCTACACTGAAGTTCCAGCTCTTTGAGCTGGAGCAATCTGAAGGGGGCTACGGCCAGGAAAGACGGCTAGCCTCAGGCCTCGTTGATAAGATCGGCGCACAAGGATCCCTTGAATTCATCGTGGAGGGCGGTGAATCGTTGCGGGAGGTCGCCACTCTCTCCGACCAGGGTCAGGCAACTCGCCGAGTGCTAGAATGGCTCGGATCTTCGGGCCCTCTCGAGACGGGTGGGTTAGCGGCAGTCGGGCACCGAATCGTTCATGGTGGGAACCGATTCACCGAGGCGACCATCATCGACGAGGAGGTCTTAAGGGCCATCGAGACGGTCAGCGAACTTGCCCCATTGCACAACGAGCCGGCTCTGCGGGCGATTTATGCAGCCGGGGAGGTGTTGGGTTCCGGGGTGCCTATGGTTGCTGTCTTCGATACCGCCTTTCACCGTACTTTGCCCAGAGAGGCCTCAGAATATCCAATTCCAACTGATCTTGCTGCCAAGCACCACATCCGGCGCTACGGTTTTCACGGAATCGCTCACCGCTATATGACGGAGCGGTACAGTATCATCGCATCTACCCCTCTGGAACAGGTAAAACTGGTCACCTTGCAGCTGGGCAATGGATGCTCGGTAACGGCAGTTAAGGGAGGTCGTTCGGTGGACACCTCTATGGGATTCACCCCGCTCGAAGGGTTGATGATGGGAACGCGCTCCGGAGATATTGATCCATCATTACCTGGTTTTTTGGTCGACCGTGAAGGTGTGGGACTCGAGGAGGTAGAAGGTTGGCTCAACAAGCAATCTGGTCTCCTGGGGGTGTCAGGACGTTCCAGGGACATGAGGGAGCTTCTTGAATTAGAGGGGCAGGGAGATGTTCGTGCTGCCCTAGCTGTGGAGATGTTCTGTTATCGTGTGCGGAAGTATATTGGGGCGTACCTAAATGTTCTCGGTGGAACAGACGCAGTTGTCTTCGGCGGGGGGATCGGCGAGAATGCTGCATCGGTCAGGGGTCGCATCTGCGGTGGAATGGAGTGGTGCGGGCTTGTTCTGGATCAAGACCGAAACACAGCAACGATAGGTTCAGAGGAGCGGATCAGCATGGACGAGGCGAAGATTCACGCCTATGTTATTCCGGTAGACGAAGCAGTCATTATCGCCCGTGATACCTTCTCGTGCCTGCACTCTCATCGGGACGTAAAAAGGACTCACATTTGAAACCTGTAGCGGAAAGAATAAGGATGGTAACCGGGAGGACGAGATGACCGATGATGAACTTCAGGAAGCAACCCGCACGTCAGGAACGCTTGTCCATCCGTCTAGGGTTGCTTATTTCTCCATGGAGGTTGGTCTTGACCCAGCCATGCCGACCTACAGTGGCGGCCTGGGTATTCTTGCCGGGGACACCCTGCGCGCTGCGGCGGATTTGGGGATCCCGATGGTCGGTGTGACCCTTTTGCACCGGAAGGGGTATTTCCGGCAGTACCTGGATGCCAGGGGAAATCAGTCTGAGAGTCCTTTTGACTGGTCTCCAGAGGAGTTTTTGGAACCCCTACAGCCCCGCTTTTCCCTGACCATTGAGGGACGGAGAGTGCAGGTCCGCCCATGGCTCTATCGTGTGGTCGGTGTGTCCGGCCACATCGTGCCCGTATATTTCCTGGATACGGCGATAGAAGGGAACGGTCCATGGGATCAAACCCTTACCGATCATCTCTACGGCGGAGACACGCGCTACCGTCTGTGCCAGGAGGCTGTGTTGGGCTTGGGCGGTGTGGGCATGTTGCGTGCACTTGGGTATCGAAATGTCAAGACCTATCACATGAACGAAGGACATTCTGCCCTTCTGACCTTGGCGTTGCTTGAGGAGCGGACAAAATCGGGCGGCCTGAGAGGCATAACCCAAGGGGATATCGATGAAGTGCGCCGTCGATGTGTTTTTACTACCCACACGCCGGTTCCCGCAGGCCATGATCAATTCCCCATGAGTCTGGCCGAGCAGATACTTGGGGAGGAGAGGGCCACATTCATCGCATCCTCTCAGTGTTGCCTCGTTGGCACCCTGAATATGACCTATTTGGCACTGTTCTTTTCTCGCTACGTTAATGGGGTTTCCCACCGCCATGAGGAGATCTCCCAAAGCATGTTTCCGAGCTATCCCATCAACTCGATCACCAACGGTGTGCACGCTGTCTATTGGACAGCGCCTGCGTTTCGTCGTCTTTATGACCGCCACATTCCCGAATGGCGCCACGACAATTTCAATTTGCGCTACGCTAAAAGCATCCCTCTGGATGAAATCATCGAGGCCCACAAGGAGGCGAAACGGAAGCTTCTCGCAGAAGTTGAGCGGCGAGCCCACGTAATTCTGGACCCTGAGGTTATGACTCTTGGTTTTGCGCGACGGGCGACTGGGTACAAGCGGGCGGATCTGCTATTCTCCAACGCCGAGCAGCTGAAGAGTATCGCCCAGCACGTCGGCCCCCTGCAGTTCGTATTTGGAGGAAAGGCCCACCCCAGGGACGAAAGCGGAAAGGCTATGATTCGACGGATCTTCGAAATAGTGAGCGCCCTAGGGGACGCGGTACGGGTCGTGTATATGGAGGACTACGACACAGCGCTGGCGAAGTATATGTATGCGGGCGTCGATCTATGGCTCAATACCCCGCAAAAGCCCCACGAGGCCTCTGGCACAAGCGGTATGAAGGCGGCGCTTAACGGGGTGCCAAGCCTGAGTGTATTGGACGGCTGGTGGATTGAGGGCCATGTGGAGGGTGTGACTGGCTGGTCAATCGGCGATAGTTGGGAGGCCGAAAGCAATCCCGCGGCAGAGACCGATTCTCTCTACACAAAACTGGAATCTCTGATACTCCCCACATTCTATCAGCGCTATCGAGAATACGCCGAAATCATGCGCTCCGCTGTCGCCCTGAACGGTTCGTTTTTCAATGCCCAACGGATGATGCTCCAGTATCTGAAAAACGCCTATCTGGCCACGTAAGTGCCGATTCCGGTCTCGCGACCGGGTGTTTCCGACTCGGACATCGGATTGATCACCCTAGGCTGTTTGTCCAGCTCAGCCTTCATTCAAGCTGGGAAATCTGAGATGAGATTCGCAGTCAAAGAGACACTAACAGAGGAAGAGCTCAAAGTCGGCCTCAGAGCAGTCATAAAGGATGGCATGGCTAGCACGGCGATGGCCACATTGACAGGAGGGCCCTTCCTCGTCGCCTTTGCGCTGCAGCTTGGAGCTTCGAACTTGATGATCGGGCTTTTGGCCGCTATTCCTCCCCTGGCCCAGCTGATTCAGATACCCTCGATCTACTTGGTTGAGAAGGTACGGAATCGACGCGCAATCAGCATGACTGCGTCTGTGGTTAGTAGAGCTTTTTGGTTATTCATCGCCTTCATTCCTTTCCTATTTGCAAAAGAGGCCGGTCTGCCATTCGTTCTTGTCGCGATAATGCTCAATTCAATTCTCACGGCAATGTCAAACTGCAGTTGGAACTCCTGGATGCGCGATCTTGTACCGCAGGACCGGTTGGGGGCGTTTTTCTCGCGGCGGATGCGACTGTCCACAGGGTTGGGGATTATCTTGAGTCTTGCCGCTGGTTTCTACATTGATTATTGGAAAAGGGGATTTCCAAATCTTGAACTATATGGCTATTCAGCTCTGTTCGTTGCCGGATTTCTTGCAGGCATGATTGGCGTCTACTTTATATCGACCATACCAGAACCTCGGATGGCAGGTGTCAAAGCGGAAGCAGACTTTCTCAGGTTGATCTTGCAACCATTTAAGGATACCAATTTCAAAGAACTCATCATGTTCTTGGGTTCTTGGAATTTTGCGGTGAACCTGGCTGCGCCCTTCTTCACCGTCTATATGCTTAAGAGATTACAATTGGACATGTCCTTTGTCATTGGCTTCACGGTCCTGAGTCAAATCATGAATGTTACGTTCTTACGCATCTGGGGCAGGTTTTCAGACTATTTCAGCAACAAGTCGGTCCTTGGGGTCAGTGGACCCATGTTCATGGCATGTATCCTCGCGTTTACCTTTACAGCCATGCCTGAAAAGCACGTATTGACTATCCCACTGCTAGTCGTCATCCACATGTTTCTGGGTATTTCGATGGCAGGTGTCACTCTTGCTTCGGGAAACATTGGGCTCAAGTTAGCACCAAAGGGGGAGGCAACGGCTTACTTAGCTGCCAATAGTCTAGTCAATTCGCTCGCGGCTGGTATTGCCCCAATCTTGGGGGGCAGGTTTGCCGACTTTTTTGCTGAGCGTCAACTTTCCCTGATAGTGAAATGGGTCAGTCCAGGAAGGGAGCTGACTTTTCAAACGTTTCACTTTCAACACTGGGATTTCTTCTTCCTTTTTGCATTCTTGATTGGTCTCTACTCCATTCATCGACTAACCAGGGTGAAAGAGGTTGGGGAGGTTGAAGAAGAGATCATTGTCCGCGAACTGATTTCGCAGGTGAGAAGAGACATGCGGAATCTCTCCACCGTGGGCGGACTTCGCCAGCTCGTTAACTTTCCAGTTTCAGTTTTGCATTTTCCGATTTCAATGGTAAAGGGCCTAAGACCTGGGAGAAACTCCGCTAAGTAGCTGAACCGCCGGTCCTTACCTTTTGCAAGCCACAGGTCCAATAGAAGTTCAAGCGAAGATGATGGAGGTCTAGATGAGTGTCGTTCTTTTGATCGTTTTCATATGTGTGTCTTACTTAGTCGTCCGAATTGGAGCGATCGCTCTTGAGATGACGGGCATGGAGAGATCGAGGGCCAGATTCCAGGCTCTATCGGCCTTTTCCGGGACCGGATTCACCACCAGGGAAGCGGAGTTGGTTGTGAATCATCCCCGAAGGAGAAAGATCGTCTCCTACCTCATGATCCTTGGGAACGCGGGCATCGTCTCAGTCATCGCCACGTTTGTTCTCTCTCTGAGGCAATCAGGCTTCAGGCCCTCCCTCAACCTGGCCATTATTGCAGTGTCCTTGTTCGTCCTGTATCGGATAGCCTCACACCAGAAGTTTGCGAAAAAGTTGACCAGTAAGATTCGAGAGACACTGAGGGAGAAGCTCCATTTCGAAAAGGTCCAAGTCGAGGAACTTTTGCAACAGTCCGACGGGTACGGCGTGGCCTCGGTTTTGATCGAGAGACGCTCAAAAATTGTAGGGCTGAGCTTGGCCGAGTCCGGTTTCAAGGAGAAAGACCTGATGGTTCTTTCGATCGAAAGGGATGATGGAGTAATCCCTGTCCCCAAGGCTCAGAACAAGATTCAGGTCGGCGATCGCCTAATCTGCTACGGGAAACTGGAAAATCTGAAGGCGCTGGTCTCAGGCAAATGAGGGTGGTCAGGCCGATCTCGATGCGGGAGTGTTTTGGAGGAGGGCTTGCAGCCCAAGGGCAATAGGAGTATCTTAAAGTCCACACGTGCACAATCTCGGGCACAGCTCACTATCGAGACTCTACAAAGTGAGGCCCCCGTAGCTCAGTAATGGATAGAGCAAGGGATTCCTAATCCCTGTGTCGCCGGTTCGAGTCCGGCCGGGGGTACTAATTATTTCAGTAAGTTACCGTTCATTTCTTCTTGTGTTTTCTAGGCCCAAAATCACCCATTATGACCGTCTTATCATCACTTTGGGCTTCCAGAACCGGATCGATCCCTGGACCTCTTCAATTCAGGGATGGTGTGGGTGCATAACCTCAAGGAGGCGAGGTTTGGATTTGGGGGTCGACTTCCTTCAGGAGATTCGGGCAGTTCTCCTGACACTAGTCCTGAAAGGTGAGCCATTTCAGATAGTCAGACGGAACCTCATCCACATTTAAGCCCCTATACTTGCCGAAATAGACCTCCATTCTCTCTCCTTTTCGTTCGTGCAAAGAAAAACCGATATGGGTTTCTAGTTCGGATTCTCGGTAGTCCAGTTTCAGGCTATCTAAAGGCCGTCAATGCTCGGATGTTGCGGTCACATCAGGATGAGATCGCTGGAGTTGCTGTTTCTTGAGTCTACGTTGGTCTTTCAACTTTTGTAACGTTCTTCTCAGGCAGGATTCACAGAGAGCGTGGGTGGCTTCGTTGTCTGAAAAGGGGGCTTTCTCCCGGATTTGTTCGCCGCAATCGATGCAAATGACTTTCATGTCTGAGCACCTCCAGTTTCCCGTTCATTCTCAAGCGGATTGAATGAATCGGTACAACTTGCTTCGAGCAATCTCCATACCAATCTTCGAAAGTATCTTAAGTGTTCAAGGTTACATGGTTTTCTTAGAAACCAATTCTGCTGAAAATGGAAATATTTTTCACAAAAATGCCGGAAAACCTTTTCATGAAAGCTCCATTCCCTACGCCAGCCTTAAAAGGTGTCTGAAGATTTCACAATCTTCACAGATTCCTTGACTTCCCCCATGGTTATGCTTTAATGGATTGGGAATTCCTCTCTGAGGGCAAACCTAAAAATCTGGCGGCAGTTTCTATTTCCACTTCTGATCCTTACTCTCGAATCTGCCTCCTCACATACGCAGTAGGAATTGTGTCTGTTGATCCAGCCTGGAGGCCTGGTGTGAAAGAAGATAGAGAATTGCAGGTTTTGACTTGAGCAACTGACTCACGATCTGGCTGGAATCTGCCAGGGTGAGGACACCTGGAGGTTGAACAAATAAGAATGGTATTTTGTTTTGTCTCCCACGAATGCCTCTCCTTTGATTACGGGACAGAATAAGAGAGGCTTTTACGAGAAATAATGTCTGTGTGTAGAGACCATTTGACTCTACGTTGGCAGACAACAAAAGGGGGCAAAGAATGGACAAGGGAAAGTGGTGGATTGTTCTCGTATTAGTTGTCCTAGCAGTATTAGGCCTCAATCCTTTCCTATGGGCAAGTGACAAGATGTGGA
>Ga0209636_10008721_pt1 | contig 10326 bp, 10 predicted proteins | sample DeeMarSWOR152_54_FD_187464 | JGI IMG/M metagenome (GOLD analysis project Ga0209636, IMG submission 187464) | Marine sediment microbial communities from White Oak River estuary, North Carolina - WOR-1-52-54 (SPAdes) (version 2) | ecosystem: Environmental > Aquatic > Marine > Intertidal zone >... | reverse complement strand
TGAATCTCCAGAGGTTCTAAGAAAGATTCGTTCAACAATAATGTCATCAGAACCCCAGAGTAATGCCGCGTCTTGCCACAGGTTCCTTTCACAATATTGCCAGGATCCGGTTGTATTGAAACCAGCAACATTGATGGCACCATATGTACTAGTATTACTGCCATACGATAACCCGCCATACCCCAAGTAATAATACATATACAGTGTATGAGTGAAATTCGTATATTGGAAGTACAAGTGAGCAATGTCGCCATAGAGTACGTTGTCGAGTTCAAGGTGCCACCAGAACCCGAAATTCCCCTGATTTTGACTTGTCAATCGGTAATTCGGCGAGCTGTAGATATACGCTTCGCAGTCAGACCCTGTGGAGGCAGTTGTTATGTTAGCACTTGATACACCTGCGTGAGCAGACGCACTTTGTTCCACGTAGCTATGGTCTCTATCGTATAGTTTTAGCCATGGATCTTCTGTTCCACTTTCGAAATTTCCGTCCTGAGTTGATCCTCCAATATGGGTAGTTGTTCCGTTGATCAAATAGACGTCATCAACGAATGCGTAGACTTCATTACCTCCAATGGCTGAGAATGCATAGAACCAGACACCTCGTACCTGAAAACCTCCTGGAAGAGATACAGGAAAGGTGGGAACGGCAAGGTAGTCTGCAGTAATGTTTCGACTGAAGATATTCCATTGTGCGGTTGGCTCTTGCACATGGAAGTACCCATAATTTGATGAATTCGCTGCGGCAACGTTTGTGCCGCCACAGATGTAATAATTCGCATAGCGACCATCAGTAAAACGGATACTTACTTGGAAGTAAGAGTCCGTAGGAGTGTCAACCTGCGTGCACAACCAGTCGAAGTCTAAGGTGAGATTTCGTGCATCCCCGTAAACGTTGGGTTGATACCATTGGGTTGACGACGAAGTTCTCGTTCCAGATTGGGTATAGAGTCCTGCAGAGTAGGTTCCCTGACTAACATTGTCGGGAGGATCAGTAGCAAACCAACAGCGTCTCTTAGTGCTTCTGAAAAGTGACCACCTTAACGGACCTCCTGCAAACCAATCTTCCATACCAGGGTTTTCAATCACATTATGGGTCCAATTAGTAATCTCTAAATCAGGTCCCGGAGTTGCTGGATGATTCTCGGCAGGGCCTAATGAAACAGTGAATGTTGAAAGGGAGGGAAGAGATGTCCCTGTTGTGGAAATTGCAGCCGAAGGAATAATCGCAAGGGAGAGCATTGCGATTAACAAAAGATGAGAAATAGGTTTTGCCAATACATGTCCCTCAAACGACGCGTATAGCACGTAGTTAGCGTCCAAGTTGCTTTTATGTTTTCTATGTGAAATTAAAAAAAGTCTTTCGCACGAAAAAGCAACGATTATTGTTTAATAATGCCAACTGGTCGAGTGTTGAGAACCTGATCGAACCCATTGGTTGGTACTATGCGCGTCGGCTTTCCATATCCCGTGGGGGTAACCTTTCGAGAGCTCGCCAAGCAGCCTGGCGAACCTGTTCGTCGGGATCCTTGCGGGCTTGGAAAATCGCTCCTAACACGCGAGGCTCAGATTTGATGTGGCCTAACGCTTCAACTGCGAAGCGGCGGGAGACAGGATCCGGGTGGTTCATCGCATCTAGCAAAGGGTCCACCGCTGGCTCACCAATCCGTCCTAATGAAAGGGCGGCAAGTTTTCGGGAATATTCATCCTCCCCTTCTTCTAAAACCTTCATCAATTGCAGAACGGGGAGGGCACCCATCTCGGATAATGTCGTACTTGCTTGTAATCCCTCGCGACCAGGTTTATTGAGTTCCTTAATCAGTTCTTTGATGCGTTTCTCCTTCTTGGACACAAGCAAACCTCCTACGAGTAGAATAAGCGTCGAAGTTTGCTTTGAGTGTTACCCTTCCGACTAAACCACCAAAAAACTTGGAATAATGAAAAAAACTACCACAAACACTGAAAGAATTGTCATTTTCAATTAGTGTTCATCTGCGAATCGAAATAATTTCTAATGAACATCCGCGAAAATACTCCAACGATGTGAAACGTCAATCAGGCTTCGCTGGCTACACGGTACCAATATGAATAGGTGTCCTCAAATCCCAGAGCATAATATAATTTCTGGGCTGGTACATTGTCCTCTTGAACCTGTAAATAAGCTTGTGAAGCACCTTGGCTCAATCCCCAACTCACAAGACTCTGAGTAATGGATGTTGCAACATGCTGTCGTCGAAAATTTTCATGGGTTACTAATGCGAATAATCCAAGCCAGTCTCCATCAAGGACTCCAAGGCCTATTCCGATGACCTTTTGATCCATTATCGCAGCTGCACAGGCTTTCTTGGACGGTATTCGATTGATGATATCACTTCGTATTGCAAGAGTGGACTGGTCGAATCCTGTAAGTGTTCCAAAGGCGGAATTCCAGTCGTCCCAAGGGGATCCAAACACCACAATGGCTATTTCAGGCTCTTCTAGAGTCATCCTATCCAAAGGTGATGTTAACATCTTAGTGGGCATATCGATAACGAGTCCCTTGGATTCCAGGAAGGAATCAAGATCAGTAGGATGACTCGCTTTTGTCATTTGAAATCGGACTGGTAATTTGTGGCTTTGATAGAACCGTTGGACGTACTCTAACGCTACTTCAAGGGTCTCAGCTGCTGAATCGTGTAATGGTAACACGCTATTAGCTCGTCGAGTAACTCCTCCGGCAGCTCGTAGAAGCCAACCGCCATATTCCTGTGTATGCTGTGCTGGCCAAGCCCGACTAGCCACCGTTTCAATCTCAGTAATCTTATCCAACGACGTCATTGGGAAACACCTTTGGATTGAAACTATCTATCAAGAGAACTAGTTTTTCTATTCCCCGATTGAATCAAAAACCCGATTCGTATTCTGGTATTTCAAAGCATGGTGTTATTATGTTTTCGACTTTAACGGTTAAACTCGCTGTTTTGATTTTTGTCGGGTGTAGGAGCCAAAAGAACCCATTAAATTCAATGAAATTATTGAATTCTACCTCCACTCGACTTCACTAGACGGTTAAGTAAACCAAGAGGATTCAAGAAAATCATAGGCAAGAGGGGCACCCTTTATTTAGGATTACTTCGGTAACCGTTACTATCAAACTCAGGACAGGATTTCTAAAATACGGGTAGAGTGATTATGGCAATTCACAGTTTCTATGTCATCGCCTGGGATGCTGGACAACCCATCTACCACCGGACCTGGGTCGAAGTCTCCGACAACCCCACACTCCTCTCCGGACTCCTAGCCAGCGTTGAACTCCTCGCCCTAAAAATCACCCAACAACACGTCAACGTTGTCACCATGCGGGATTTCCGGTTCTTCTTCAAAGTCGACGATGACAACGGCATCCTGTTGGTCTTCATCACTGATGTCTCTGAAGATCCCTCACGCTTCAACGAATACCTCGACATGCTCCATGAAAGATTCCTAGAAACCTTTGAAGACGTATCCACCCATCTGCCTGTATATCAACGAGACCCCCGACGGGCCAGAATCTTTGACGAACTCCTCGACAGCCTGATCTCCCACTGGGAAACCGGAGAAGCTTCGCTCCGATCCGCCAAAGTTATGGATATCCTTGATGTCTACGTTCAATTCTATAACCTCACACTCCAAAAGGTGCTCTCCGAACGCTCCCTAGAAATGTATTACCCCGATATTGAACGCATTTTTCACACCCACTTGAAAGCCGATCCCGCACTCCAGAACATCACTGTCGACAAACACGGCTCAGTCTCTTATGACCAAGTTAACCCAGATCGAGTAAGAATACCTGCACTTGTGGACACTCTACAGCTTATCTTGAAAGAACTCATAGCGATTGCTCGCCGGACACGTCGACGACAAACATATGAAACCCTGTTCTTCGAACATTATGCCCCCATAATAAAAGCCGAACACGAACGACTAGAGGAATACGACCTTTCGAAAAAACTGGTGATGGAACTACTATGACACCACCCAATCGCGATTCCAGTGCAGATGCGCCTTCCTACACATATTCCGCGAAGGTAGTCGTAGTCGGAGATCCAGCAGTTGGAAAAACCAGTTTAATTGTTCGATATGTCAAAGGAATGTACAATCCCAGCTACATTCTCACACTCGGAGTGAATTTCTTCGTCCAAGATATCACCGTTGGTGACCAAAAACTCCGTATGACCATCTGGGACACGGCAGGCCAAGAACGGTTTGGTCCAATTCGCAAAAAATACTACAAGGGCGCTCGTGGAGCAATCTTGGTATTCGACCAGTCTAATCCCGAAAGTTTCGAACGGATGGGTTTCTGGATTGATGAAGTGAATCGGGAATGTGGTGATATCCCCCGCATTCTCGTTGGAAACAAAGCCGATCTTATCGCGATTGTACCCAAGGATGATGTCCAAGAGTTCGCCAGCCAGCAAGCTCTCACCTATGTCGAAACAAGTGCCAAAACTGGCATGAATAGCATTCGCCCCTTCTTTCTTCTCGCCCCCTCAATTATCGCAGCAATTGAAGACAAATCCTCCTAATGGTTTTACTTCAAGAATCTTGAAATTCGAACCTAATCACTCTCTTCCTCCTCTCGAACTTTTTTCAGAAATATTCACACAATAATTGAATCATTTATACCAAAGTTAGTCCGATAGAATCCTGGTGAAACTACGGTGAGAAGGAGATGGGTAATCGCACTTGCAGCAGTATTGATTGTGAGTATCGTACTAGTGTGGATTAGTTTTCCTTTCATATTCACCTTTATGGTGGACCAAAGTCGGTTTCGCCGGATGCAGGACCTTCGCGTGGCTTATTATAATGGTGACGGGGCTTGGTCCATCGATAATATTGTCATTCCCAATCTTGTTGCATGGATGGGCTGCCAATTTTCAACCATTCGAGGATCAGACATCCAAGCTGGTGACTTGGTGAATTTTGATGTACTCATCTGGCCCGGCGGGCATTATCCCGCCTACTGGGGTGAAGTGGGACAGGTAGGGAAAACAAAAATCCAAGAATTTGTCACCAATGGTGGTGGATATTTGGGTATCTGTGCAGGAGCCTACTGGGCCTGTGACTATATGGTTTGGATGGATGATCCTGCCTTTCCGCCTCCCGATTATAAAGTGGAAGGCGACGAAGAAAATCTCGACCTCTTCCCAGGCGTGGCTTGGGGTCCCATCTTTGAAATCGCCGAAAGACCCGAACCCGGTCATGCTATGACTCAAATCAACATCACTGACCACACCCACCCCATCACTGATTCGCTTCCCCCAGCCTATCAAATGCTTTACTCCGGTGGACCCTACATCGAACCCTACGATCAAACCCAATACTCCGTACTAGGCATCTACAATGTAACCGGCGATCCTGCGATTGTGTCCTGCGAATATGGGGCAGGTCGCGTCTTCCTTATCGCCCCACATGGTGAAATCGAAGAGCAGAGCGATCGCGACGGCTGGGAGTTTCCCCCCGAATTTCTCCCCGAACCCTACGATGAAGAATCCGATTGGCCTCTCTACTTCGAAGCCATGCGATGGCTCGGAAAAGTCAATCCCTTCGAACCCATTCCCCTTCTTGTCCAGCACCAAACCAACAGGATTACACTAACCATGCTATTTCAATCAATAATCATGAAACGTGGAACGACAAACACGATCTAAACACTAATTCGAGTTTGTGACGATGAACAAGCTTATCTACAATGAGTTTGAGAGGGTGCTGCAACCATTTTAGTCATTAAATTGTAACTGGTGAATCCTTTGGTCTTCAAAGAACGCGATGAAAGCATCTTCAATTTCTTAACACCCACATTCCTCTTCATCATCGGATTATTCATCCTAGCAATCGGGGCAATCGGACTAATACTCATTAATTTCTGGATTCCCGTCCTTATCCCCGATGGCACCATCGCTTCACTTCAAGTGAATCTTTTTGGACAAATAGTTGGCATCCTCGTCATTTTCATCTTTCTGCTTCCCCTTTTTCGCTTGAAATTAGTTGAGGTCCAAAAACCAACTATTATACGAACCCTCAAGACCTTCGGAATCGCCTGTCTAGCACTCACCATGGCCATGCTCTTCGCTCTGGCTCTCTGGCTCTTCTTTACTGCCCTTGGAATGCCCATCCAGTCATCTTATACTGGTTTCATTCTAACTCCCGCTCATCTTGTCAACCCTTGGAATATTGTCCTCCTCTTTGCAACGGTCATTTTTGGTGCCGCCATTTTTGAAGAACTCATCTTTCGCCGTATGCTCATCCCTGCCCTCGAACACCGGGGTATGGGGCACTTCGCAGCGGTCATCGCCTCCAGCCTAGGATTCGCCCTCATCCACGTTCCCAACGACGTGATCAACGGCAGTATCAGCTTTGTCATCTCTCATTTCGTCACGACATTTACCCTCGGCCTCTTCCTCGGCTTCACCTATGTAGCCACTCGCAACGTCCTCTTTCCCATGATCATCCATGGTTTCATCAACGCCTTTGCATTCTCAGAACTTATCCTCGAAAGCTTGGGCGATTTCAACCTGCTTGTCATCTTAGCGTTGATTATGCTCGTCGTCTGGGTCATCGGTGTCATCATCGGAGCAATTTTACTCATTCAATACCTAAAGGATCCTAAACTCTCCTGGGTCACAACAATCTGGGACAAATCTCGCATCAATATCCTCCCAGGCCTAGCGGGATACCTAATCGTCGGACTCGCCCTCGTTTCACTTCAAGTCGGTGTAGAATTAATTATCAGCGCCCTCTTCTTCCCCAATGTCTATCTCATTTACTCTGCCCTATTCCTCTTTTACATAATCTTCTTCTTCCTACTCATCTTCTTCGTCAAAAACACCACCTATGAACCCCAACCGGAAGAACTGAAAGAACCCGACACCCGGCAACTCTATGATACCGCCCAAGACGTTACGCTGGAACCTCCCCCAGAATAAGCGACATCCCCCGCCGACGCTGACCCCGAGCCACCGTAACCTCTAACAGGCTCCCCGCCGTCCGTTTCCTAAGCTGCTCTTGGATTTCACCCATCGACCGAATGGCTTCACCATCAAATGCCACTATCACATCGCCTTCTTGTAATCCTGCTCGTGCCGCTGGACTTCCATCCACCACTTGGGCAATTAAGACGCCTTCTTTCACAGGTAGCTTGTAGGTTCGAGCAATTTGTGGATTCAATCCCACACCCATAAACCCCATATACGCCCGCCTGACACGACCAAACTCAATGATTTCCTCGGCAACTTCTTTCACCGTGTTAATGGGAATTGCAAACCCAATCCCCTGCGCCCACGGTAACATCGCCGTATTGATCCCGATAACATTCCCATCAATATCACACAACGGTCCCCCACTATTCCCTGGATTAATCGCCGCATCTGTTTGAATCAACTTCTCCAACACAATGTTTCTGGCCTGAATCTGCCGTTGCACCGCACTGATAACCCCCGTGGTTACTGTAGGTCCACCAAGAATGAATCCGTACGGATTGCCCACAGCAATGGTCAGCTGCCCCACTTCTAACTCATCAGAATCACCAAGTTTCGCTGGAATCAGATTGCCCTCTTCTACTTTGAGGACAGCAATGTCAATGAGTTGATCCCCCCCAAGCAATGTAGCATCGTGGCGTCCCCCCTCTGTATCAGCCACAGAGATTCTCTGAGCTTTAGCCACCACATGACGATTGGTAACAATGTGATTATGATTATCCAAGACAACACCCGAGCCCATCCCGCCCACTGGGTGAACACGATAGAAGTTCCGCATTAACGCAAGAGTACTTACGCTAACCACACTTGGTGTGACCCGTTTCACGGCTTGGATGAGTTCCTCTTGAAAGGGGTGTGTAGGAATTGGCATAGTCTAATTACTCACATTTTGTGAGTAAAAAATCTTTTACATACACAAATTAACATAGCGAGAAAACGATTAAAATAAACAAACGCTTAGGGAATACTCATCTTTTGTACATATAAACTTTAGGAAACCTACATCCTAAAATCGCTGTCTAATTATCTTTGCTCTTTGTTGGCTCAGGTTCCTGTAGGGTGATAATGCTTACCCCTATTAAAATTAGAGTCACTATAGAATAAAAGACCAGAAGGAAAGTATCGTTAATCCAGAATAAAAACGGATTTCTGAAGAGCCATCCACCTTGAATTAAACCAAACCAATCCAGCACGAGAATGGCTATGAAAATCGGTGAAATAATGAGGGTAATCTTTGCCAAGACCTTACGCATATGATTCCCACTGATTTCTACAAATATTCACCATTTGCTAAAACTAATTGGGTTTCAGGCTTAATTTTGTGAGTATTAAATCTTTTACACTCACAACTTAACATAATAGAATAACGAATAAAATAAACGAACTTTTAGGGCATACTCATCTTTAGTGAATATTAAGGCGTTGGTTATACGAAACTTATGATTCACTATTCATTTCTTGAAATATCTGTAATGCTCTTCTAGATATTAATTTAGACGCATTTAAATATGTGGATGAGTTGCAGATTAAATTAGAATCAGATAGGGGTAAAAAGAATGTCGGAAAAATGTGAAGAGAAATCAGGAGAGGATGTAGAACGACTTCTTGGCCGGTTGTTAGATTTAGAATCTGAGTCTGGTGAAAAACAGGTAAATGCGATTGTGACTTTGACGAAAGCCCTTTCTCACCCACAACGGTTGAAATTATTTGTAGCGATTGGGACTAAAGAAGTTTGCGTATGCAAGCTGGTTGGTGTAAGTGAGTTGAGTCAGCCTGCCATTTCACATCATTTGAATATACTGGCGCGAGCAGGGCTATTACGGCGACGGAGAAAAGGACGATTTAATCACTATCAGGCAAATCCTGACCTCGTTAAGCAAATGGCGAATCAGGTTCAAGATCTCTTAACTGAATAAGATGGCTGCTTTTGATTTACTTTGGTTCTATTGTGACCTGTTTTTCTAGTTTAATTCAGATGCAGATGATTTGATTGTCGTGTTAGTGGATTCAGACCAGAGTTTCGGTCTAAGGCGGAGGGCGAGTTTGAGGAAGGCGACCATTAGGGGAACTTCCCAGAGGACACCAATCACTGTTGCGAACGCGGCAGCGGATCCGGGTCCAAAAAGAAGAATTGCTGTGGCAATCGCAATTTCAAAGTGAGAGCTGCTTGCGATAATCGTGGCGGTAACAGTTTGTTTGTAGGAAAAATCGAGTTTGTAACAGACGAGAAACACAGAGGTAAACATGATTATATAGTTGAGGAGAAGAACACTGCTGATCCAGAGAACATCGAGAGGTTGCGTGAGAATAACTTGACCTTGAAATGAGAAGAGAACAACAAGAGTGAGGAGGAGCGCAACGATGGCAATTTTATCCAGAACAGGTTTGAAGTTACTGGCGAACCATTTTTGACCTCTGGTGTTGTAGACGTGGCGTTTCACTATGACACCGGTGACGAGGGGAAGAACAAGGAAAACCATGGTTCCGAAAAGGAGAGTGATGAAGGGGACCGTGACATAAAACCCAATGAAAACTGATGCAAGAGGTGCATAGAGAAGCAGAATCAAGAGCGAGTTGATCGAGGTGATGACCAAGCCTAAATTGATGTTCCCTTTCGCGAATTTATTCCAAAACAGGACCATTGCTGTGCACGGCGAAACTGCAAGTAGGATAATGCCAATGGCATACCCGGGATTTGCAGCGAGTATTGTGCTTGCCAAGAAGAAACCGAGGAGGGGATTGATGATCCAATTAGCCACGAGCGTGATTACAAGCGGCTTGGGGAATTTAATAGCGTTTTTGATCTCGCCATATTCAATATTGATGAGGGTTGGGAACATCATGAAGAAGAGACAAATAGCAATAGGAATGGAAAACCCGGCAAACTGAAGTCCAGCAAGAGTTAGTGCAAAAGCGGGGAAAAGCCATCCCAATAGAAGCCCCAAGGTCATAAATGATAATATCCAGAGTGTAAGGTACTTCTCAAAGAGCCCCATTTGAACAGATTCCTCATCAGAGTTACTAGAACCAGACTCACTTTCGCTAGTCATCGATAAACCTCGAGATGTGTGATGTATTAATCTATTCAAATATTTAAGTATATAATTGGATTGGATGTATCTATTCGGTGATAAAGATAAAAGTTAGTAATTATGCATTACAAAAACGCGCTATATCTACGTCGAGAAAAAACTTCAGTAAGGCTTGGATTTGTGAGTAAAAGCATATCGGATGTCCATTATTTGGTTTGAAGTAATTGATCAAGTGGAAGGCAGATTCCACAGAATGCTGATAGAGGAATGATTACGCCCCAAGGTACTTCCAATGTTAT
>Ga0209636_10008720_pt1 | contig 10326 bp, 7 predicted proteins | sample DeeMarSWOR152_54_FD_187464 | JGI IMG/M metagenome (GOLD analysis project Ga0209636, IMG submission 187464) | Marine sediment microbial communities from White Oak River estuary, North Carolina - WOR-1-52-54 (SPAdes) (version 2) | ecosystem: Environmental > Aquatic > Marine > Intertidal zone >... | reverse complement strand
ATACTTTAAAAAATAACGTATTGTGCGGTTAACAATTAAAGAAATAATAAATATACACTTTATATTTTTTGAAATAATATTAATAGACTGATAAACAATATAATATTGATTTCTTTGTGTGACTTTGTGCCTTAGTGTCTTAGTTGCAAAAAAAATGCCACAAAGGCACAAAGACACTAAGGATCACTAAGTTAGTATATTAAAATTTCAACCGCACAACACGTTTAAAAAATAATAAAATCAATATTTTAAAAAATGCAGATCAGATTTTATTAATAAGAGTTATACAATAAATAATAATACCATGGAAGGTGATATTATAATAATTGAAGAACATCACAAAAGAGCAGCCGGACAAATAGTAAAAATGATCATTGACGATATTTATGACACTAAAGAAAAATACATAATTACTGTGGGCGGTGAATCAGGTAGTGGTAAATCCGAAATCGCTGTATCAATAGCTAATGAATTCAAAGCGAGAGGAATAAAATGTTATATTTTTCAGCAGGATGATTATTTTATTTACCCTCCCAAAACAAATACAAAAATAAGGAAAAATAATATTAATTGGGTAGGTACCAAAGAAGTAAAAATTGATTTATTGGACAGTCATCTTAAAAGCATCAAACAAGGCAATAATAAAATAGTAAAACCACTGGTAATTTTTAAAGATAATAAGATTACAGAGGAAACTGTTAATATTGATGAATGTAAAGTAGTTATTGCAGAGGGTACTTATACTACCTTATTAAAAAATGTTGACAAACACATCTTTATTGACAGTGATATGCACCGGACTATAGCAGCAAGAAGAAAACGAAACAGAGAAAAACAGGATGAGTTTCTTGAAAAGGTACTTACCATTGAACACAATATCATTTCATCTCACAGGCAAAACGCTGAAATAATAATTACGAAAGATTTTAATGCCATATTAAATAAAAAGGAAATAAACAATGAGTAAAATTAAAAATATTGCCATGTTAAGTACACACGGATATTTTGATCCGGTGCCCCAACTGGGAAGGACAGATACAGGTGGTCAGGTTGTCTATGTGTTGGAACTGGCTAAAGCCTTTTCATTGATGGGATATAAAGTGGATATATTTACACGTTGGTTTGATAAAAATAAAAAACAAATTGATCCTGTTCCAGACGTTGAAAATGTAAATGTTATCAGAATACCAGCAGGTAACTGGGAATTTATTCCTAAAGAGTTTATTTATGATATTCTGCCTGAGTTGTCAAATAATATGATAGAATTTATCAAAAAAAATAATTTGAATTACGATTTATACCATGGACATTATGTTGATGCTGGTATAGTTACGATTGATGTTGCCACCAGATTTGGAAAACCGGCCTTTTTTACAGCTCACTCCTTAGGTGTCTGGAAGCGTGATCAAATGGGTGGCGATCCGATGGAAATGGAGAAGAAATTCAATTTCAAACATAGGATCTCTGAAGAAAAAAGAATCATTAAAAATGTCAGATCATGTATACTTACTTCCCTTGTTCAATTAGAAAAATTAAATTATTTAGATAAGGATGATGAATATCTTCCTGGTAATATTGAAATTATTTCTCCCGGCGTAAATATACATCAATATCATTTACCCACTAAAGCAGACAAACAAGTTATTACAGATTTACCCGAAAAGTATATTTATTGTCTGAGTCGGATAGATGCAAATAAAGGTCATGATTTATTATTATATGCTTTCGATATTGTCAGGAAAGAAATTCCTGGTATTGATTTGGTGATCGGTGGAGGCTCACCGAATCCTGAACAACGTGAATTAGGAGTTCTTGATAAAATGAGAACTATTATTGCAGAAAAAGGGATGCAAAACTTAGTTCATATTATAGGTTATGTACCCGATGAAATGATGAGACCTTACTATCAACATAGTTTATTTTTTGTTTTACCATCATTGTACGAACCTTTTGGAATGACATCTCAGGAAGCTATGGCTTGTGGCAAGACTGTTGTAGCATCAAAATACGGTGGTATAAAAAATGTTATCACAAATGGAGAAAACGGCTTTCTGGTTGACCCTGTAAATGCAGAAGAGTTTGCTGCGATAATGATAAAACTGCTTGAAGACCAAAATCTTAATAATAAAATAGGTTTAGCTGCTCACAATAATATATTCCAAAATTTTAGCTGGGAAATGCAGGCAAGAAAACATATTGAACTGTATAATGTGCATAATGAATAATGAAGAATATTTTTAGATAATCCCCAGGGCTTGAAAATTGAAAACAGTAAACAAATGGTCATTTTTTAATTAAGAACTTAATTCAATTTATCCGGAGATCTTTTGTGAATAAAAGTAAGTAAGTCCGTTCATCTCTGTCATATCGAAAATCTTAAAGCCGTTTCTTTCTAAAGCTTCTGTAACTTTATTTTTATCCATATTATGATTTGTACCGGTATTCAGGAAATTAATGAATCTGTTAATTAACCTAAAAGGATGATAAAAGGAAAATGTATTCCCATTTTGATTTTTGCTGTCTGAAAAGCATCCTATGAAATTGGTATTCTGCGGTAAGATGCGAATGAGAGCATACAGGAACGTATCCAGGTATTTTATTAGATTCAGTTTCTTAAGGTTTATTAAAGTCCTGACACTCTTCAAATCATTTTTATCGTATTGATAATGGTTCCGTGAAGAGAGGATAATTAAATTAGGCTCTCCAGACAGCCCCACATTCTTAAGGTAACGAAAAAAGTTTACACCTCCTTTGGCAAGCAGCTTGAAAATGGAAGTACTAAAACTGATTTTTTCACCGGAGTTTTTCCCTTTTGATAAGTTATTCCCACCAGGATTGAATTTAATAAAATTGATGAACTTTAAAACTGAAATATTCTCCATTATTTTGTGTTTTAAGTTACATGATAAAAATAACACAAGAGAATATTCCTGTCAAGTCGCCAAAGCCCAATTAGTGGGTATATTAGAGGCTTTTATGAAGTCTTTATCAATTCAATCAGGAGGCTAATTTACAGTTAAGAACAATTGATAATCATAATGAAGTTATTCATCAAAAATGAGTTAATATTTACGAGAAATTAATGAAGAGCTATAGATTTACAGGTTATCTAATATCATATAGTGTTGATTATCTAATTAATAGAGAAGCAATACACTGATTTTTTTCAGAGATTTGTTATTTTGATTAATGGAAGATATGAAAGGGTAAGATTCAATCCGGAAAGCATAATTCTGAACCTGCTATTTTAATTATTTTATGTTCTCTTGTATATTATTAATGTAAAAATGTTACATCTCCAACAATTTCAAAATATTCACCATCTGCGTATCTTCCGGTTACTTTCCATACATAAACACCTTGAACTGCGAGATTTCCGTCTCTGTAATAGCCATCCCATCCTTTGTATAAATCATTACTTTCATAGATTAAAACTCCCCATCTGTTAAAAATCTGAAGTTTATATTCTGCAACATTCTCAAAGAATGGTCTAAAAACAAAGTCCATTTCCGGATAAAGTCCTTCTGTCCATTGTCCTCCGGTAGGTCCTGTTCTATTCCACTTAAACACATTAGGGAATTTGATACCTCCTGTTTTCCATTCCACTTTTATTGGAGTCTCTAATACAGCTGAATCGATACATCCATCCTTGGATATTACAGTAAGAGAAACCGTATAGGAGCCCGGCTTTTCATATTTATGATAAGGATGTTCTTCCGTGGAAGTATGTCCATCCCCAAACCTCCACAGGTACAAGGAATCATAATGGCTATAACTATGGAATACAACTACTTGTTTATTATTTACTACATTAGTTGGATATGCATTAAAAATCGCCGTAGGATTCTGATACACCTTGATTATTTCATTATGTATTGATTGTCCTGTGATATTGCTAACAATTAATTTTACTATGTAGTTTCCTGGTACATGATATGTATGGACCGGGTTTTCTTCAGTCGAGAACAGGTCATCACCAAAGTCCCACAAATACGATTCTCCATTAACACTATTATTAACAAACTGAACAGTTAAAGGAGAACATCCGGCGGTATCGGGTTCAAAATTTGCCTCAGGAAGCTGTGGCTTAAGTACTTGAATATGTATTGTATCTGTTCCTACACAGCCATATCTGTCGGGGCTGGTAACATATTGTATAATATGAGTTCCCAAACCTGCCTGGGTTGGATTAAAAATATTGTCTGTTACTCCTTCGCCGGAAAATATTCCACCAGTTGGAGTTGCCGTAAGTGTTACGGAAGGGCTATTAATATAAAGAGTTCCTATTCTATCTATGATTACAACAGGAAGAGGCATAACAGTTATAATCGTACTGTCAGCAGCTCTGCAATCTCCATTAATAATATTGTATCTTATAAGATGATCTCCGACGCCTGCAATAGCCGGATCAAATGTATTTCCGACAACCCCCACTCCCGACCATGTTCCACCTGAGTCATGAGCCGACAGTGTAATTTTGGGATCAGTAACACACAATGTATCTATTGGATTAATTGTTGCATCAAGAATAATAACTGTTATTACTATCTGATCAGAGTTACAACATCCATTTGCATCAGTAATACTGTATGTAATAACGTGTTTTCCAGGTCCGGAAATTGCCGGATCAAAGATATCTCCTGCCACTCCCGGACCTGACCAGATTCCTCCGGAATCGTGCGCAGTTAATTTAATTGTTGTATCTGTGGAACATACAACACCTACCGGAGTTATTGTTGCATCAGGTATTGGTACAACTGTAATAATTATCTCATCATTATCACTACATTCATATTCATTAGTAATATCATATCTGATTATATGATCTCCGATACCTGCAATAACCGGATCAAATTTATTTCCTGTAACTCCATTTCCTGACCAGGTTCCGCCCGGATCATGAGCACTTAAAGTAACAGGATCACTATTCGCGCACAATATGCCAACCGGCTTTATTGTTGCATCCGGATAGGGTACGATTAATATTTTTGCAGTTGTTACGACCGGTGGATGATCTCCATTTTCAAGATCTCTCGGGCTACCCGGAATATCAGGATCATCATATGGATTACAATAATTCCAGTTACGCAAAGTTACCTGAAAAAACTGGCCCACTAATTTATCATCAGCAACATTAATAATATCTGACCAGACTCCTGAACCAGTAACAGGACCAGTTAACGTGATTATTTCATCCGCATAAGGATATGTTCTTTGTGTCCCATTTATTGTAACAGGGGTCCCTGTCATAGTAATATCAGTTCCGTATATCCATTGTATCCATCTTGTATTAATATTAGGATTATCTTCTTCTTGTGGGGGAACACAATTGAACAAAGTTAAATCCTGAAAGCGAGCATCCGCACTATTGCCAAAACATATAGTATAAATCGTTGGATTTATATGCATATGACCTCCATTATGATCGTCATCATCCCAGACTGTTACTATTTGTTCCTGAGAAGAAGAAGTACAAACAACACCATTAACAACTAATGTTGCTTGAGGATGATAATTGCAAACATTACCGGATGATGTATAAATATTAGTTTCAGTTGCTTCAAAAATTCCAGGACCTACTTGAACAGCCGGAACTGTTACAATTGTACCATTATCCCAATCATATTTAATACTAACGGGAGTTCCAGCATCATTAACTCCTGTATAACTTACATACCATGTTGCTGTAACCGGAGAACAGAATTTATCCGGAGTAATACTATTTGATTTTGATAATATAGTGCAATCTTGTCCCAAAAGATTAAGTGAAAGTAATATCAGGATTCCATAAAGTAACCATTTTTTCATAATCCTGAGAATATTTTCTAATTCTAATTAATTGTATGAGTACTTCTTAATTGTATGAGTACTTCTTTTACGTTCACCGCACCTGCCCGGTTACAATATTTAAACAATATTTTATTGCATTTATTATTCAGACTTTCATGCACAGGCATTTCTTATTCAAAGATTAGGGAGGAAATGCATAATCTTATGTTGGATTTTAGTTTACAAAATAGTCGTTTGTGTAAGATCCGGTGATTTTGAGTACTATTTATCCGGTTTAATATAAAATGTGATAAACGACTATTTCTCAAAAGATTACTATATTCAGGAATAAACTTAACTAGATAGACCTATTGATATGAAATCTGTGATTAAATTTACCTGGCTGCCGGATTAGTTTAATCACGGCAGGGTATGGTATAAGGCTTTACTGTGTCACCCATATGAGACTAATCTTGTCGTTTTTGTTTTATAAACGAGGCTATGGTATGGACATTGTCGATCCAGATACCATTGGCGGGATCTGTCGCATATTTGCAAATTGATGCAATAGTTTTTAATTGTGATGTTTGAAATCCTTCTTCATTCATTTCGTGCCCTGCCAGAATCAGCCAGTACCCGTTGGCTTTGGCCGTTTCCATAAGCCTCAGAACCTGCTCAAATGACTTTCCATCCAGCTCTGTACCATTTAGCTGAGACAGATCACAAAATGCCGGATCATTGGGTGCCTCGTTAAGCCAACCTCGCCCGCTTTCAAATAAGAATGCAATGAGAGGGACATAACTCTGCACATTTATTCCTCTTCCTATGAAGGTTTGTCCGCACGGATATGCAAATGATACCGGATGAACACCTAAAATTTCCTTTATGAGCCTGCTTGCAGAATCAAGTTCAGTCATCATCATGTGAAGAGTATAATCTTCCAGCGCTTTATCCCTAGACCAGGTGAAATTTCCGGAGCAGGGATGCAAAAGTGAATGATTCCCAATCTCATGACCGTTAAGCACAGCCATTCTCCATTTGTCAGACCGTTTAATCATGCTTCCCGGTGATACATAAAATGTAGCTTTTACTCCATACTTATCAAGCAAGGGAATACCTTTATCTACCTGAGAAAGACGCGCATCGTCAAATGTAAGACTTAGAGCCATTTTTTTCCTGTCGGGCCAGATAAATCCCTCATCAGCACTCTTTGACTTATCAATGCCGTATGATTGACCAAAGTTGTTACAGTGTATAAAACTGCAAGCTGTTGTTATTAAAAAAACTACCAGGTGTTTTTGTATTCTGCTCATGAGGCTGTTATTTACCATTAAATATACTAATATCACTGGATTTTTGTGCCAGTGGATGCAGTTAAATCTATTAAATAGAATTCCAGGTAATTACCGGCTATTTATGTTTTATTAACAATTTCATTTAGAGTGAAATAAAACTTGATTTTCACCTCGGAATTTTATAACTTACAAAAGATTTTTCATAAAGTAATTATGCTCTTATTTAAAGAGAGTCAAGGGGAAATTAATGATCATGTTAAGCACCACAGATTCAATATGCTGATGAACCTGGTTCTGGCCAATACAATAATTGTATTTATCATTGGTGCATTGACCTATGGAGAAAAGTTCCACTTCTGGGATTTTGCCTACAGTTATCTTGGCATGACACGAACACCTGGAGGTTATGGAAATACATTATCATTTCTTGTATATGTAACGGGGTGCCTGTTTAATTCATTTATCTGTATCAAAATAAGCAATACTCTCGACGTACAACTATTCAGGATATTATTTAAAATGTGCGGAGTGGGGTATCTCCTGTTAATGCTGCCATGTGATCTGATTAACTCATTTCACTCAATTGGAGGAGCACTGGTGTTTGGTTCCTTGTGGTTTTTTTCGGTCGTTAGTATAAATGATATTTATCGCTCAGGCAAAAAACACAGGGCATTACTCTATAGCCTACTGCTAAATGGCACGATATTACCTTATGCATTCATGTATTTTGTAAAATCTCCTTACATGCAGATTGCTCAGAAAATAGCCCTGTTAGGGCTCATCCTTGCACTGAAGCTGATTATAACAGAGCAGATCACGGACAATGTTCTGGAAGAGGGCTAATTTCTGAAGTATAGTACTGTTCTAAGACCGCCTGAGCCAGGCTTATTGACCACATTTGGCCAGTCAGATAGCTATTAGCCTAGATTATGCCATTATTTCATATTGCCTCATTGACCATTTTAATCTCCTTGAATCTGCAGAAATATTGAAGTTCCTTTGTGATATCTCCGTAACATGTCTGCCGGTGCAATCCGCTTGCCCAGTTTTTCCAAAGTTTAGTCACATCTCCGTTTACTTTGACTGTTATTTTGGTCCGGCAACCTCTGTCATCTTTTAGCGAAACTGGAGTTGCAATAATTTCACCTGTGAAGTATGGCAAAAAGTCGGTCCCTTTTAAAATTGCCTGAGTGACTTTTTGACCTGTGCGCATCTCCACCTGCGGGACTACTCCTTCCTTACGTTCCATAATTGACCGCAATTTATAGGGAGCAGCCGGCCCATCCGGCCCGTCCATTTTGGTCGTTCCCAGGCAATGAGCCAGAATGATACTATTTATTGATTCATCCACCGTTGGATCGCTTATAAATCCGGGCCTTCCCACCAATCCCTGGAATATTACGTGAGTCATGGCAGATTGTAAATCAGATTCGCAGATGCCGCCCAGTCCCAAATTATTCAATCTGGTAAAACCCACACAGGGGAATGCATAGGACTGGCATAATGGTTTGAACATAGTGCCGTAGCAATCAACTGTCATAACTGTTGCATCTTCTTCATCCAGCAGCTTTTCGAAAGCCAGGGCAAGCTTGCACGATTTGACGATATCTTCATTGGAAGGTTCAACAATCTGAACGGCTTCTTTTATCCATCGGTCAGCTTCACTTCTGGCTTCAGTGTCCTCAACAGCATTATAGGTATCAATCATTCGTTTGAGCTCAATTTGTTTAATTTTTGTTCCAAATTTATTTTTAATATTATGTGCATAATCAGTGAAAGATCTGGTAGTAAGATTGAGGATCTTGGCTTCTCTCAGGTGATGAATTGCACGAAAAGGTCTTATGGCAGTTGCCAGCTGTTGATAATCACTGGTTAAAATGCAATCCATTTTACTACCGAGTGGTTGATTAAGAAGACTACTGAAATTAGCCCATTCATGTCCTGAATATGGAACAGCAAAAACCATGGTTGGTATGCCTGCGCTGAGAATTTCATTGAGAATAGGTGAAATTCCAATGTTGAAATGGATTGCCAGGATACCGTCAACATTTTTTAATCTGCTTTTAATGTTGCTTGCCTGTTCGGGAGAAGTAACCAGTTCATCGACAACGAACTCCACGTCAGACAACTCATCGTGTAATTTTTTAAACTCGGTTTCGTATATCTGGATTTCTTTCTGAAAATCCATATCCGGCTTAGGCCAAAGACCATGTGAAGTTCCCATATAAACTCTTGCAACTTTGACTTTTGTTCTTCTGCAGCCCGGACTTATAAGCCTTAATCCTTTTAAATCAGTGCTGAATGCGAAACCACTCAAATTGCAAAGGCAGAGAGCACTTCCGGCGAATGTCATTTTCAGAAACTCTCTTCGCAATACCTTGTTTTGCATGATAACCTCCTTTTTATGAAATTTATGTTGTTAGATAATAATTACACTTAACCTGATCAATTAATAAATATAAAATTAAGCAATGTCAGTAATATTTAAAATCCTTTTAGAAGCTATTATTTCGTTAGAATTTAATTGACTTTAATCCAGACAAGATGTAAATTTGATGTAGATTATTATTGTTCATATTCTTAAGCGGAAAACATGGCCTTGGAGACAAAGGAATATCCCAAAGCCAAACAATACACAGACTGGCGCAGGTGTCTTGAGCAAAAGGATATTGATGCGATTTTGATTACACCGGTCGTATGATTGAAACATTAATGCCTGGGCTTGCAGCGCATCAGGCAGGCAACAGGCAGATTTAAGGTTAAATGAACCTTCTTCAGCCGGCTCTCATTGAAAACCTTCATATTATGGGATGGCCAGATTGTTAAATTGATTCCTTTTGGATTTTTGAATCGTGAAATACCAGAAATGTATATGTGTGAGGTAGCTTTGATCGGATTTGTACAGACTCTATTCTTCTCCTTATTTTTATCAACAAAAAGGGAAAAAGAAACCAAAGATTATGACCACATTTGACCGGTTAGAATACAATTAGTGTAAATCTTATGAAAAGAAGCAGTTAACCAGTGGCTTTTTTAGTGATGGTTGCTGGGTGCTGGTGCTTCTGGGACTAAAGATCGTAAAACTAACATAAAACCTCTTTAAATGCTTGTGGTACTGCACTCTTAAATGCGAATCCATGAAAAGTGGCGATCTGTGTGTCTTTAATTCTTATATTAGCATCTTGATATTTCTATAACTTTAAAACTGGAAAAATGAAAAAGTCAAAGCATCCGCTCTTTTTTCTGGCAGGATTATCATTTG
>Ga0209636_10008719_pt1 | contig 10327 bp, 7 predicted proteins | sample DeeMarSWOR152_54_FD_187464 | JGI IMG/M metagenome (GOLD analysis project Ga0209636, IMG submission 187464) | Marine sediment microbial communities from White Oak River estuary, North Carolina - WOR-1-52-54 (SPAdes) (version 2) | ecosystem: Environmental > Aquatic > Marine > Intertidal zone >... | reverse complement strand
TGTTTGAGCCTATCGATCACCTGAGCGGGCGTTTCCTTCCTCAGAATCCATTTGAATTGAGCGCGATAATTTCTCACCGCGCTGATCCCTAGAACTTGAATGTCGTAGACTTTCCACAATCCCTCCCGCTTGAGCATCTGAAGATCGACCGGAATTTCCCTCCCCTGCCATACCACCCTGACGTTTACCAGTGCTCGTTTGGGCGTCTTTAACTCCTGACGCACATAAATAACAATTTCTTCTTTATACCTTTCCTGCAACTTGCCCAGATAGAATTTGCCCAAAAATTCGGCAAATACCCTGACAAACTCCTTTCTCTCGGCAGGGGTGAAATTTTTCCAGTTTGAAGCCAGCACCAGCCTGGAAAACTCTTGAAAGTCAAACAGCCCTTGCACTACCAGCCAGAGCTTCCGCTGCTGGACATCTTTTTGACCGGCCGCCTTCAATTTCGAGTCTTGCAAAATTCGGACACCCTCATCCACGCCTTTCTGCAGGGCTTCTATGGGTTGCTCCCCGAAGGCTGGCGGTTGAGCCATCATTAGAACCAACAGGGGGGCAAACAGCAGGATCCGTCTGGAGCTGTTCCTCATCAAAATCAACGATCTGATGCGCGTTGAGTGATGCACGATCGAAGCTTTCATAGTGCACATAACCGCATGATTGTACTTCATGGGTTCACATTCGGGTGCATTTATAATCCACTCGGGAGGCCCTGTAGCATGCGGAAAATGATATCAAAGAGATCTAAAAGGTTTCCCAAATTTCCCATGTTCACAAAATTATGCCATGCTGCGCATATAATAGACAAGTGGGTGCGCTCGTCAAACTCATTGTCGGTATATCCTGAGCCCTGATAATCGGGGCACATTGGCCGCGGTGTTTCAGGAGGAGCAGGAAACCAAAGATTTTCGAAAGGCCATAACCGCGTACATGACCGAGTTTCGCCTGCCCGAGTTTCTCCCTGACCGACACTTCAAGACGGTTGTGCCCCTTACGCCCTTTGGACCCCCTCCCCAACCAACCCTTGCTGTGGTCCCCAATTCCCATCTATTAACCCTTAGAACATTCTTACAGATTTCTGAAAGAGCAAGATCAGCCAAAACTAATTGATTTCTTGTCATATTTTGGTAGTATTTATGGGCAAGAAGACGTAGCAACGGTACAACCCACGTGATAAGTAAGGGTGGTCCCTTGAAGACCATGAGAAAAACCGAGGATGTCACGCTCCTCTATGAAATCAGCAAGGCCCTTAACGAGAGCCTCAACCTCAGGAAGTCCCTTTATAAAGTCTTGGAGATTCTCTCGACCTCAATGAATATGGTCCGGGGTACAGTGACGATTCTCAACCCGCTCCGAAACGAGATTCGTATTGAGGTAGCCCATGGCCTGTCCAAGGTTGCCATGGAGCGTGGAAAATACCAGGTAGGAGAAGGGGTCACGGGCAGGGTAATCCAGGCTGGAAAAGGGTTCTTGGTTCCGAAAATCAGCCAAGAGCCACTCTTTCTGAACCGAACAGCAACCAGAAGGGTTCATCAAGATCAGGAGTTTTCCTTTATTTGTGTTCCCGTAAAAAAGGGGGACCAGGTCGTGGGGGCTCTCAGCGTTGATCGGCCCTATGACCCGTCTTACTCCTTAGAAGAAGGAGAAAGACTTCTCTCCATCATTGCCGCCATGATCGCCCAACATGTGATTAACCTGGAAAGCATTCAGTTTGAAAAGGAACAACTCAGGGAGGAAAACCGAAGATTGCGCGAGGAGCTTGCCGAGAAATACCGAATTACAAATATCATTGGGACCAGCAACAAGATGAGGGAGGTCTTCCAGATGATCTCCCAGGTGTGCCAAAGCAACGCCACCGTGTTGATCAGGGGTGAAAGCGGCACCGGGAAGGAACTGGTTGCTAATGCTATCCATTACAATAGTCCGCGGGCGAAGCAACCATTTGTCAAGGTGAATTGTGCAGCCCTCCCGGCGAACCTCATCGAGAGCGAGCTATTCGGCCATGAAAAAGGGGCCTTTACCGGCGCAATTCAGCAAAAACCCGGGAAATTTGAAGTTGCCAATAAGGGAACCATCTTCTTAGATGAAATAGGCTCTCTCGGGCTGGACCTTCAGGTAAAACTTTTACGAGTTCTTCAGGAAAGGGAGTTTGAGAGGGTTGGCGGGTACCATACCATCAAGACAGATATTAGAATCATAGCAGCTACCAGCAAGAATCTGGAGTTGGCCGTTGAGGAGGAAACCTTTAGAAGTGATCTCTACTACCGATTGAATGTTTTTCCGATCTATATGCCCCCCCTGAGAGAACGGAAGACCGATATTCTGCTGTTGGCAGACTTCTTTTTGGAAAAGTACGCCAAGGAAAACAATAAGGACATCAGGCGGTTATCAACTCCTGCTATCGACATGCTCATGCAATATCACTGGCCGGGCAATGTGCGAGAGCTTGAAAATTGCATTGAACGCGCTGTTCTCCTTTGCGAGGAGAATGTAATTCACAGTTATCACCTGCCCCCTTCGCTGCAGACTGGCGAGGAGTCAGATACGGTTCCTGCTCTATCCCTGGAAGACTCTGTTGTCACTTTGGAAAAGGAAATCATCATCGACGCCCTGAAAAACACCTATGGCAACATGGCGAAAGCGGCACATATGCTCCATATTACAGAGCGTAAGTTCGCCTATAAGGCAAAAAAATACGGGGTAGACTACCGCAAATACCGGTGATGCTTTCGTCTAACCTGGCGGCAGACCTCCTGCACACTTGCTTTATGGCGGCACCCGCGGCGGGCCCGCCAAAACATTAAACGTTTTTGTTGTCACATTCTTCATTTTCTACATTTTTGTTTCTCTTTGTCGCCTGCTCTGGCAAGGGCTTTTGTTTATCCATGCTGACTTACAGGCGTTTTTGAAACAAAGGATCTTGGCATACGTTTCGCAACATGCTACCAACCAAATATCATATGGGGCTCCTAAACCTATTAAAACTAAAGGCGTCGGCGGGGGCCTTTTGCTCCCGTAGCCCTCGTGAAGTAACGGAAATCAAACAGTACACAATAAAAGCGCGTTGATCTATATTGGAGGAGAACATGCTTTGTAAAACGAAGGGGGATGTCCTAAAGCTGGTCAAGGAGAAAAACGTGAGCTTCATCCAGTTCTGGTTCACGGATGTCTTGGGTATCTTAAAGAGTTTCGCCATCACCCCGTCTGAATTGGAAGAGGGGTTGGAAGAGGGGATGGGTTTTGATGGATCCTCTATTGAAGGGTTTGCAAGGATTGAGGAGAGCGATATGATCGCCATGCCCGAGCCAAGCACCTTCCAGTTCCTGCCTTGGCGTCCCCAAGATAGGCCGGTAGCCCGAATGTTCTGCGATATCCTTCAGCCGGACGGTAGCCACTATGAGGGCGACTCTCGATATGTGTTAAAGAGAATGACAAGAAAGCTAGCCGAAAGAGGATATAAGGCTTACATGGGACCGGAGCTGGAGTTTTTCTGTTTTGAGGGCCAGAACTCGCCTAAGCTCCTTGATAAAGGTGGGTATTTTGACAACCGGCCTTTGGACATGGGTGGTGATTTACGAAGGGATATGATCTTCGCCCTCCAGGATATGGGAATCCGGGTGGAGTACAGCCACCACGAAGTTGCCCCCAGTCAGCACGAAATCGACCTCAGATATGATGAGGCCTTGGCCATGGCTGACAAGACCATGACCTACAGGATAATAGCAAAGGAGATTGCAAGACAAAAGGGCTTTTATGCCACGTTCATGCCTAAGCCGATCTTTGGCCAGAACGGAAGCGGCATGCACGTTCATCAATCCCTGTTCAAGGGCGATATTAACGCCTTTCACGATCGTCAAGACCAGTTCCATCTTTCGCCTGTAGGCAAGTCTTACATCGCCGGGATCATGAGGCATGCGAGGGAGATAGCCGCGGTAACCAACCAGTGGGTAAATTCCTACAAAAGGCTGGTCCCGGGCTATGAGGCGCCTGTGTACATTTCCTGGGCCAGGCGTAACCGCTCAACGATGATCAGGGTGCCCATGTATAAACCGGGCAAGGAACAGGCAACCAGAATCGAGTTCAGATCCCCTGATCCAGCATGCAATCCCTATCTGGCGTTTGCGGTTATGCTAGCAGCCGGGCTGAAGGGGATTGAGGAGAACTACGCGCTCCCAGACCCCATTGAGGAAGATATCTATGAGATGGACGAGGTAGCTCGGGAACAGGCTGGGATTGCGTCATTGCCAGGAAACCTTTTCGAAGCCCTTCAGGAGGTAGAAAAGAGCGAGCTCGTGCGTGAGACCCTTGGCGATCATATTTTCAACAAGTTCGTAGCCAATAAAAAGATCGAGTGGGATCGGTATCGGGTCCACGTAAGCCAGTTCGAGATAGAAAAATACCTACCGATACTCTAAGCCGGTGCAAACACTCTAAGCTGATGGGATGACTCGAGCTGGTGCTCTTTCCTGGCTTTTCAGGCACCACTTAAGAAAGCTTGATCAAAGCCTGGGGAATTTCATGCATTATCCAGCACTATCTCTCTGCGTATTAAATCCCTCACTTTTGCGGGATTAGCTCGCCCATTGCTTTTTCTCATCACCTCTCCAATAAGGAAGTTGATAGGTTCAACCTCTCCTCGTCTTATTTTGCTCACCGCTTGAGGGTTTGCTGCCATTACTTCATCCAATATCTCTCGCAAGACACCGGTGTCTTGAATCGGTCTGAGGCCTTTTTCATTAATAATCGCCTCAGGACTGCCGCCAGTTCTAAACATTTCCCCTAGTACGGTTCTGCCTATTCTGTCGGTGACCTCTCCCCTGCTGAGGTGATTGATGAGCTTTGAAAAGTCTTGGGGCGTAACAGGGCATTTCTCTATGGGCAAGCGGACTTCGTTGAGCAACTTGAATAAATCCTTAATAATCCAACGGCTCAATCTTGTTGTGTCCTCACAGTACTCAGCGCAAGCACCAAAGAAACCTGCCATGCTTTTGTTCTTTGCTAAGATAAGCGCATCATCTTTTGGTATTCCAAAATCTTCGGTGAGTCGATACACCGTTTGCTCTGGTAGTTCAGGCATGCTGCTCTCAATACTTCGGACGTACTCTTCGTCGATTTCAATATCGACAAGATCTGGGTCCGGAAAATATCGATAATCAGGTGCATCTTCCTTGCTCCGCATGGGTATTGTTACGCGCTCTTCTTCATCAAAAAGCCTCGTCTCCTGTTCAACCTGTCCCCCCGCTTGTAGAATCTCCGATTGTCTCTTGATTTCGTATTCCAGTGCATCCATCATGAACCGGAAAGAGGCCATATTCTTTATTTCCGCGCGATTCCCGAAGCCCTGGGAGCCCTTGGGGCGAATGGATATATTAACGTCACAACGAAACTGGCCTTTCTCGATTATGCAATCGCTTATCTCTACATATTTCAGTGTCTGCCTCAATTTTTCCAGGTATACACGAGCTTCGTTCAAAGAGCGCAAAGGGTTTCGTTCATGATCGGTGACAATTTCAAGGAGGGGAACACCGGATCGGTTGTAATCCACAAGGCTATAATCGGAGGCTTCAAAAGAACTGGACGAATGCACTAACTTGCCAGCATCTTCCTCAAGATGGATCCGCTTGATCCCGACAGCGTAAGGCTGACCATTGTCACCTGGAATTTCCAGGTATCCGTTTTCACAAAAGGGCCTTTCATATTGAGAGATCTGATACCCTTTGGGCAGGTCGGGATAGAAGTAATTCTTCCGGGCGAATCGAGACTGCCGGTTTATTGTGCAATTAAACGCCAAGCCCGCTCGTATGGTGTATTCGACAGCCCTTTTATTTAGAGCAGGCAGCACTCCGGGCTGCCCCGTACAGACAGGACAGATTTGACTGTTTGGTGGCGCATTATACCTTACCAAACAATCGCAAAAAAGCTTGGTCTTTGTTTTCAGCTCAACATGGGTTTCAAAACAGATAATAGCATCGGTTTCCATTCAATTGCTTCCTGACATCTTCTCATAAGCGTTCCCGACTCGCAGCACCATTTCTTCGTCAAACGCCTTCCCAATAATCTGTAGTCCAACCGGCAGCCCGTCTACAAATCCACAGTTTATGCTCATTCCAGGTAACCCGGATAAGTTCAGTGAAACAGTATAAATGTCCACCAAATACATCTGCAGGGGATCGCCCGTCTTTTCCCCGAATTTAAAGGGAAGACAGGGTGATACAGGCGTAATCATACAACCCACTTTCTCGAAAGCCTTATCGAAATCCTCCTTGATCAGCGTTCTCGCTTTTTGAGCCTTCAAATAATAGGCGTCATAATAACCTGCGGAAAGGGCATAGCTTCCAAGCATGATTCTTCTTTTCACTTCTTTGCCAAATCCCTGGCTTCTCGTATCTTCATACATGCTGATGAGATCAGAAATATTCTCGCTTGTTCTAAACCCGTACCTAACGCCGTCATATCGAGCAAGATTGCTGCTCGCTTCCGCTGTTGCTATGAGATAATAGGAACTGATTGCATGTCGTGCATGAGGAAGGGATATATCGACAATATCGGCGCCGTTGCTGTGCAGCAGCGTGACGGCCTTTATTATTTGATCTTTTACCTGCGGATTCAATCCCTCCACAAAATACTCTCTTGGCAGCCCTATCTTGATGCCCTTTATCCCCTTATTCAGAGAACGGCGGAAATCGGGCTTTCTAAGATCGGCAGAGGTGGTATCATATCTATCATGCCCGCAAATCACATTCAGTAAAACGGCGCAATCCTCAACAGTTCGGCCAAGCACTCCGACTTGATCTAAGGAAGAGGCATACGAGATTAGTCCGTAACGTGAAGCCCTGCCATAAGTGGGTTTTATTCCCGCAACGCCGCAATAAGACGCAGGGAGCCTGATCGATCCACCTGTATCCGCACCCATAGCCAAGATGCTCTCCCCGGCAGCCACAGCCGCTGCTGAGCCGCCACTGGAGCCACCGGTCACGAACTCAGGATTGATGGGATTTCGGGCGGGTCCAAAGGCACTGCTTTCGGTGGACGATCCCATGCCGAACTCATCCATATTGGTTTTACCAATTAACACAGCGCCGCTCTGTAAAACCTTTGTTACTGTGGTTGCATCATAAGGGGGAATGTAATTACCCAATATCTTTGAGCCACAGGTGGTTATTATGCCCTTCGTACAAAGATTGTCTTTGATCGCTACCGGTATTCCATTCAGGGGTGAAATCCTTTTGTTTTCTCGGAATCTATCGTCGGCTAAATCTGCCTGCCTTAGGGCTTTTTCACGCGTTATAGTGATAAAGGCATTGATCACGCCTTCTTTCTCATCAATCCTTTTGAAAACCGACTCGGTGATTTCACGGGAACTTATCTCTCCTTTTTTAAGCATCTTCGCAAGTTTCGAAGCAGTTTTATCACACAATTCCATGTCTTAGCCTTCCAGAATCTTTGGGACTCTAAAATAGTCAGATTCCCTCATAGGAGCGTTTGTCAACAAAGTATCTCGTTTTTTCAATTTGACCTGCCTGTCTTCTCGCCATATATTGCTCAATTCCAAAATATGGCTCATTGGCCGGACATTTTCTGTATCTAGCTCTTGTAATGCCTCAAAGTGTTTTAATACGGCGCTGAGTTCCTTTTGGTAGGAATGAACTTCCTGATCGGTGAGTTTCAACCGTGCAAGGTTTGCTACATGCCTGACATCCTTCTGGGAAATTGTTTGTGTTTTTTCCCTGTCACGCATCGGCATCATTTCCTCTTCCAATTCGCTGATTCCCTCTTCAGATATGCCGGCCTCAGCATCGGCAACCAATCCCAATTCCTCAACCTGTGATATATCCACAGAGGAGGGCGCTCTGGTCAAGGGGCACAGGGCGCTCCTATTCTTTGGAAAGGCAATAATCTCCCGGATGGAGGATGCCTTCGAGATCATGGCGATGACACGATCGAGACCCAGGGCTATTCCACCGTGAGGCGGCACACCGTATTCCATTGCCTTGAGGAAGAAACCGAACTTTCCCTCAACCTCATCGCGACTCAACCCCAAGGCTTGAAAGATCTTTTCTTGGGTCTCCATCTCATGGATACGGACACTTCCTCCACCTAACTCCTCTCCGTTAATAACGAGGTCATAGGCTCGGGAATTGAGGCCGAGCAATTCCTCCTTGTTTGCAGGATCGAAATCGGTTCGGTCTGGCATCGTAAAGGGATGATGCTGGGCGCTCAACGTTCCGTCCTTAAGCTCAAACAGGGGAAAGTCGGTTATCCATACTGGTTGATAGCACTCTGCAGGGGTAAGGCTAAGCTTATCCGCCACATTGAGCCGGAGGCTGCAAAGCACCTTGTTGAGTAACTCTTGGGACTTATCAGCAATCATCATAATGACATCGCCCTCTTTAGCCCCGAACCGTCGCATGAGCTCGCATTGCTCACCCTCACTGAAAAACCGAACAATGTTAGACTCCAGCTTTCCCCCAACGACCTTCATCCAGGTCATGCCCTTGGCTCCAAACGAGGGGGCCATCTTCAAAGAGTACTCATTCTGGAGCGCATGCTTGCTCAGTGCTGCTGCCTGTCCCCGGACACAAAACCCTTTAACATGTCCACCCTTATCAACAGTCTTGCGAAATACCGTATATCCGGTTTCCTGAAGGATGTCTGTAACATCCTTAAAGGCCATACCGAGGCGAAGGTCTGGCCGATCAGTGCCGTAATGCTCTACGGCTTCCCTGTATGTGAGTCGATGGAATGGTCTGGGCAGGTCAATGCCCCCCACGGCGCACATTCGTACCATCAGTTCCTCAACAACTTCATAAATGAACTGTTCGTCAATAAAAGAGGCTTCCAAGTCAAGTTGAGTGAACTCCGGCTGGCGGTTGGGCCTTAAATCTTCATCCCGGAAGCACTTGACAATCTGGAAATAACGGTCGAATCCACCCATCATAAGGATCTGTTTGAAAAGTTGAGGAGATTGCGGCAGCGCAAAGAATCTACCCCGGTGTACCCTGCTGGGGACCAGATAATCCCGCGCTCCTTCCGGAGTACTCTTGGTCAGAAAAGGAGTCTCTATCTCGATGAAGTTCAACCGATCCAGGCATTCTCTGGCACACTTAATAATCTGGTATCTCTTAATAAGGAGCTCCTGTATGGATGGGCGGCGAAGATCAAGATATCGGTATTGAAGTCTCAATTCTTCATCCACATTCTTAGGGTTTTCCTTGATTTCCTCACCGAAGACCATTGCCTTCTCAGAGATCTGGAAAGGCAGGATTTTTGAGCGTGATAGCGCCGAAAGCTCTGTGGCGAAAACCTCTATCCCTCCGGTCTTCAAATTCGGGTTTTCGGTGCCCCCCTCCCTCAAAGCGACCCTTCCCTTCACCTCAACCACATATTCCTCTCGCAATCCCGTTGCTCTCTCATAGGTCTCCCTGCTGACCGCAGGGTCAAAAACCACCTGCACAATACCACTGATGTCTCTGAGGTGAACAAACAGCAGATTTCCATGGTCTCGAATTGCATCAACCCAGCCCATGAGCAGAACTGTTTTGCCTGCATCGGCCGGGGTTATGTCCCCACAATATGATCTCTCTCTCCACTCCATCGAAATAACGCTTTCCTCCTCAAAGAGTCCCAGGATTTCTAGTTTTCCTATTCCCGATAGCGGCAGTTATCGCTCTTTAGCGATTAGCTGAAATTACAATAGAGGACTTGCTTTGTTGTCCGCCCTTCACTCAAATTAACACAGCTCAAAACAACAAGTTTAACAGGGCCTCTATGGTTTACTGCCGGGATTCGGCGTTGTAACGGATCTTCTTTTTTTTAAGAAGCAATTCCAGTCCCATCTTCAGGTACGGGCAATCATCACTAAATCGGGGGCATTTTGCGCAATGCTCATAGAATTTCAGTGGGGCTTGACAATCGAATGCTAATGGATAAATGCATCCCGATTTCCCCCTTTCTTCTCTAGGGGTTATCTCTTTCATGGCAAGCTCCCCCTCCTTTCCTTTGTGATAACGGAACTGATTCGGGGCGAAGACCTTATGGGTTTCACCATCAAAGATTAATTTAAGCAATTTATTTGCCATTTAAGAGACTATTTTCTTAGGAAAAATCAACAGGTTAGCCATAGGGTGTGAATTGAAAGAATGCAGGAAACACTAATTTGTAGAATTTTTCGGCCTTCGTTACAAAATTGTATTTTTTTGGTGCGAAACGCTATCGTGTGAAGAGTCGGTGGACGCTGAACGTCATGTGTGGGTCGATCTGAAGCCCCATGGCCTGAGGGGGGTGCGGCAACTTACGCCTCACAATCGGGGACACCAGCTGAGGTTGT
>Ga0209636_10008717_pt1 | contig 10328 bp, 9 predicted proteins | sample DeeMarSWOR152_54_FD_187464 | JGI IMG/M metagenome (GOLD analysis project Ga0209636, IMG submission 187464) | Marine sediment microbial communities from White Oak River estuary, North Carolina - WOR-1-52-54 (SPAdes) (version 2) | ecosystem: Environmental > Aquatic > Marine > Intertidal zone >... | reverse complement strand
TCTCCTCCCCCTTGCCCTCAATAACCAGGGTAAACTCCCCCCTCGGCTGGGTGAAGTGTTCTATAGCCTGGCTTATTGTCCCCCGGAAAACCTCTTCATGAATCTTGGTCAGTTCACGACAAACGGCTACTTTTCTATCGCCGAGAACCAGCAATATATCATTGAGGGCAGTTCGTAGCCGATGGGGAGATTCCAGGATGACTATAGTGCCCGACTCATCAGCCACCGACTGCAGGAACCGCCGCCGGCTACCAGCCTTATGCGGCAGAAAGCCGATGTAGATAAACCTGTCCGTGGGCAGTCCGGAGACCACCAGCGCCGTGGTAACCACCGACGGCCCGGGAATAGGGACCACCGGGATACCCCGGCGATTAGCCGCCAGAATCAATTCATAGCCCGGGTCAGATATGCCGGGCATCCCGGCATTACAAACCAGAGCGACATCCCCACCCTCAAGGCAACCCAAGATATACTCCAGCTTGGTCCACTTGTTGTGTTCATAATAACTTGTCACCGGTGTCTTAATATCATAGGTAACCAGAAGCTGCTTCGTCCGGCGGGTATCCTCAGCCGCAATAAGCTTCACCTCCCGCAGGGTGCGCACCGCCCGCAAGGAGATATCCTCCAGATTACCAATAGGAGTAGCCACAATATAAAGAGCCGGCATAACTTATCCTTCCCAGCTTAGCTATTATAACCTACCCTCCATCACCCGTCTAGCTTTGAGATTGCTTGGCAACCTATCCCCCTAACCCCCTTCCCTTACAAGGGAAGGGGAGTTGAGATGAGAGGGGGCTTCGCCCCCCTCTCTAGAATCTCTCCCCCTCTTTGAGAGATACTTTAACCTAACAGGGTGTTTAAGAGGGCGTTAGCCCTCTTTTATTCTTCTTCCCCCCTCATGATAGAAATATATATCCTATGATGGAGGGTTACAGGGAGGCTCCGCCTCCCTTATAAAATCTCTTCCCCCTTCCCCTTGATAAGGGGAGAGTGGAAAGAGGGGGCTGGCGCCCCCTCTTAAACTTCCCCATATTTGGGGGGTCAAAGGTTGCCAGCCCCTTAAAAACAAACTCCTCCAGTATTTTAGGGCGTATAAGAGGGGCGAAGCCCCTCTTCAAAAATATATCCCCCTCTCCTTGATAAGGAGAGGGGGATAAAGGGGGTGAGGTTAATAAACAATCTCTATACGGCTTGACAAAGGGCTTATCATCGCCTATGATTATTGCCTTACTATTTACTCTACCAGTATAAGAAGAAGGAGGTAACTAATGAAAGAAGTAGCGGTTATAGTTGACAGCGTTGCCATGATACCACCAGAGGCAGCCGAAAAATATGACATCTCAGTAGTGCCGTCCCATGTTGTCATGGATGGCAAGGACTACCTGGAAACGGAGATAGATAGGGAGCAGGTCTATGCCCGGCTCAGGACTAAGGAAAACCTACCCACCACCTCAGCCGCCTCTCCGGGGGAAATCCTAGAATTCTTCAAGAGGGCAAGCCAGCAGGCAAAGTCTATCTTATTTATTTCCCTGACCTCTGGCCTCTCGGCAATATATAGTTCAGCGATAGGTGCTAAAAAGTTGGCTCAGGAGCAATTACCCAACACCGCCATTGAGGTATTTGATTCTCTCACTGTTGCCGGCGCCGAGATGCTTATCGCTATTGAGGCCGCCAAGGCAGCCAACGAAGGTAAAAGCCTCCCTGAAGTGACTGAAGTGGCCACCAAAATAAAGCAACGCGTAGCCTCGTTTGGCCTGCGAGAGTCCCTGTTTCATTTTGACCGAATGGGGAGAACAGTTGGGGCTGAAGATTGGGCTAAGGCGGCAATCCCCACCATCACCCTTCTAGAGATAAGCGCCGCCAGTGGCGGAGTGAACAAACCTCTATTAAGAGAGAGAAGCGTGACTAAGGCAATAGAAGCCACGCTTAACCTGGTAGAGGAAAGAATTAAGGGGGGAAGGTTGCGTGCCGCCGTAACCCATACCAACGTCGTTGATAAAGCTGAGGAGCTAAAAAAGAGGCTATTGTCCCGGTTTAAGCCGGCTGAAGAAGTTTATATTGGCGAAGCCATGCCCTTTGTCGGGGTCGTCAACGGGGAGGGTTTGTTTGAGGTTGGATTCTACGCCGAAGGTTAAAAAGGCAGCCCTCGTCGATAACCATAATCTGCTTCAATGATATAACCTGGCTCGGTCGCTGGATAAAAACTATTACCGAGCCCTCCATTCTGAGCTTTCATCACGGCTAGTCTGGCTTGACAAAAGGCCTGTTATCAATCTATTATTGCTCAATATTTTCCCTACGGTATAAGAAAAGGGGGGGTAGCCAGGAGGTTAATAATGAAAGAGGTAATGGTTATTACCGACACCCTATCTTCCATATCCCCAGAGCTAGCCAAGGAGTACGACGTTATAGTGGTACCCTACCATCTCATATTTGACGGCAAGGATTACCCGGATAACACCTTTGATAGAGAGCGGCTATTTGCCCGGCTTGAGTCCTACCAGAACCTGCCCACTCACTCAGCTTGCACTACAGGTGAAATACTGGAAGCCTATAAGCAAGCCAGTCAAAAGGCAAAGGGCATCGTATTTATTTCATTGTCCTCAACCATGTCCGCAGACTATAATGCGGCACTGCAGGCTAAAGAGACAGCGAAGAAGGAATTGCCCCATACCGCCATTGAGGTGGTCGATTCCCGCAGCGTTTGCGGTGGTGAGCTGCTGGTCGTCCTGGCCGCGGCCAGGGCAGCCAATGAAGGCAAGAGCCTATCCGAGGTGACTGAGATTGCTCGCCAGGTAGCGCAGGAGGCAAGCTTTATAAATGTGCCAGAGACTCTATTCTTCTTTGAAAGGTCAGGCAGGTCAGGTGGAGAACCGAGCATAGCCAAAGCTCCCATCCCGATATACCCCCTTTTGGCAATGGATGCCGCCTCTGGTGGAAAAGGGAGCTTCATAACCAAGAATAGAACTAAAGCTAAGGCAATACAAGCACTGCTGGAGATGGTGAAGGAAAAAATCGGGACCAAGAAGCTACACGCCGCCATTGGCTACACTAACAACCCTGAGGAAGCCGAGGCATTGAAGGAGAAGCTCCTCTCCCAGTTTGAAGTCAGTGAATTACATATCACTCCGTGGTCAACAGTAGCCTCGGTGGTAGCTGGACCAGGCTGCGTAACACTGGGATTCTACGCCGGGGACTAAAAGGCAGCCCCTCCATCTATAACCATCACTCGCCTCTAATATAGGTGGCTTAGTTACTAGATACTAAAGAGGTTGTATTAACCTCACCCCCTTAATCCCCCTCTCCTTTTCAAGGAGAGGGGGAAGAAAAATAAAAGAGGGGCTTCGCCCCTCTTAAACTCCCCTTTTGATATTTATTGGCAACCCTCACCCTTTATCCCCCTCCCTTGTAAGACAGGGGGAATTGGTTATATAAGGGAGGCTTTTTACCCCACCAAAACAAAGTTTTGGTGGGGACCCCGTATTCACCTCCCTTTGACCCTCCATAATAGGGATATATATTTCTATCATGAGGGGGAAGAAGAATAAAAGAGGGCTAACGCCCTCTTAAACACCCTGTTAGGTTAAAGTAGCTCTCAAAGAGGGGGAGAGATTCTAGAGAGGGGGCTTCGCCCCCCCTCATCTCAACTCCCCTTCCCCTTATCAAGGGGAAGGGGATACAGGGGATAGGGTTACCACTAAAAATCTAAATGGATGGGTTGCTAAATAATCTCAACTAAAGTCTCTTGACTTTGAACACTGCCTTTGATATAGTTCCTGTCTAAGAAAGGATGGCAAAATGGCTACCCCCCGGTTTAAGCAGCTACGGCACGCCTACGGATTTGATGACGTAGCTATCGTGCCCGGAGACGTAACTATCAACCCCGACCAGACAAACATTGATTTCAAGGTAGAGGGCTTTACCTTGTCCATCCCCATTATGGCTTCAGCCATGGATGCCGTGACCGATGTCAACTTCGCCATCCTGATGAGCCAGCTCGGCGGGCTCGCCGTTCTCAACCTGGAAGGACTGCAAACCCGGTATGATAATCCCCAGGAAATACTATCCCAAATTGCCCAAGCACCTGATGCCGAGATTACCCCTCTGCTACAGAAGGTCTATTCTCAACCGATTAAGGAAGACCTTATTGGTCAACGAATACAAGCCATTAAAAAGTCGGGGGCGGTATGCGCGGTTTCGGTAGCCCCGGCTAATACCAAGCGCCTGGCTCCGATAGCTGCCGAAGCCCAAGCCGATATTTTTATAGTCCAGTCCACAGTTACCAGTGCCCGGCATATATCCAAGAGCTACCGCGGGCTAATCTTCTCCGAGCTCCGTAAGTCCATAACCATGCCGATAATCGTGGGTAACTGCGTCAGCTATAGTGCCTGCCTGGAGCTGATGAGAACCGGAATCTCCGGCGTCCTGGTCGGTGTCGGACCGGGCGCCGCCTGCACTACCCGGGAGGTCCTCGGCGTCGGCGTCCCCCAGATAACAGCCACTATGGACTGTGCTGCGGCCAGGAAGGAATACCAGCGTGAGTCCGGCAGATATGTGCCCATAATTACCGACGGCGGTTTTCGTAAAGGCGGTGATTTGTGCAAAGCCCTGGCGGCCGGGGCTGACGCGGTAATGATAGGCTCCGTTTTGGCTCAAGCCAAAGAGGCACCGGGGCTGGGTTATCACTGGGGTATGTCCCACCCCCACCCGGCACTCCCCAGAGGGACCAGAATAAAAGTGGGTACTACCGGCTCACTGGAGCAAATTCTATTCGGTCCGACTTCAGTTACCGACGGCAGTCAGAATCTGGTCGGGGCGGTCCGCACCGTCCTGGGCATTTGCGGGGCGCGCACCATTCAGGAAATGCATAAGGTTGAGATGGTAGTGGCGCCATCTATTACCACTGAAGGAAAATGGTGGCAATTATCATCCCACTAGGCAGCAGATAGCCACTGCTCGCTAGCCTCTAATTTATCTCAGTCCTCGCTCCACCAGTTAAAGACACGTGTCCCTACTCCGGTATGATGAGTCACCAGAGGGTAAAGCGGGGTAATAAAAACCTCAGCACACGAGAACCGTGATGAGACTATTTTTTTAAGCTCCTCGGCTTCAACCAGGGCGTCAGCATGATTTATGACTACGTGCAGTTTCCCGTTTCCGCTCCTCTCCTTGACTATATCAAACAGGGTCTTAAGTGCCTGACCTTTGGTCCTGCACCTGGCTATGGGTTTGTGTTCTCCCCCGGTGGCAGCATTTGCCTCTATGAGTACCGTGTTAGTGACCTTAGAACCTGCCCAGGGACGGACCTTATGTATCCTGCCCCCCTTGGCTAAGAGAGAAAGGTCATCTATCAGGCTAATATTGTTGACCTTCTTTACCATTTTGTTGGCCACTTCAGCTACCTCGGGCAGGCTCTTGCCGGCGGCAGCCGCCCTGGCGGCTTCTATAGCAATAAGCATCTGGGCACTACAAACGGTACAAGAATCAACTACTTCAATGGCGGTCCGGGGCAGCTCCTCCTCAGCCATCTTTTTCGCCTGCGTAGCCGTATTAAACATCATGCCAAACTTGGAGCTGTAAGTGATGCATAAAATAGCCTCTGCCTGCTGGCTTAGCTCCCGGTATGATTGCAGGAAATAACCGATTGAGGCAGATGAGGATGTAGGTACCTTGTCCGCCGCCTTCCATTTCGGCAGTTGCTCATAATACCAGTCCCGGTCTATCTCGGTTTCGGGATATTCCTTGCCGTCAATGATGATAGTTACCGGTACCAGTTTGATACTGTACTCGTCAGCTAATTCCTTGGTCAGCTCACTGAGAGTATCAGTCATAATAGCAACTTTTTTCACGCTTACCTCCTCCAGCTAAAAACTATCCTTGATAGAAGTCCAGCCCAAGTAGACCGGGGCCGACGATTAGCGAGCTGAGTGGGCTATACTCGCACAGCAGGACTTCAGCACAATTAAACTGGTCCAGGACTGTTTGTTTCAGCCCTTCCGCTTCCTGGGGCACGCAGGTATGCTCAACCATAACATGCACCGGGCTGGTTGTTCCCACCCTTTCCTTCACCATCTCCAGTAAAACCTGGAGCGCTTTCTTTTTAGTCCTGGGGCGGGCTACTACCAGTGGTTTGCCCAGGGAGGTGGATATCCCGCTAATCGGTTTCACACTTAGCATACTGCCGGCTAGACCGACGGCTTTACTAAGACGACCGCTCTTTACCAGATAGGACATGGTATCAAATACGCACAGCATGTCTACCTTTGACCTTATATCTTCAGCCACCTTAACCACTCCTGCCATATCCTGCCCTGAAGCCGCTGCCCGGGCGGCGGCGAGCACTATCAGTCCCAGAGCGCCGACCGACGTTCTAGAATCAAATACCTGGATATTAATATCTGGTAGTTCGCTGGCAAGCATTTCCTTGGCCTGGACTGCTGACTTAAAAGACGCACTCAACTCGGATGATATAGCTATCGCCAGAACATTTTTCACTTTTCGGCTTAGCCGGCGGTAGAGCTCAGCATATTCACCGGGTGGCGGCGTTGATGTGGTCGGGAACTTGCTGGCTTGTTTAATTAGTTGAAATAGCTCATCAGGGGTCTTTAAGTCTATTCTGTCCTTATAGGTCTTACCATTCATGTGAACCAGAAGGGAAACTCGCTGGATGCCGTATTGCTTAACCAATTCTTCGGGAATAGAAGCGGTACTGTCAGTAACGATGGCTACTTTGTTCATATTACCCCCCCCAACTTTTATAAATTTACTGCCTGAGCAAAAGTAGCTAACTCTGATTTGACGGCACCTATCAAGTCGGCTTCAACCGCCAGCTTAACATGATGTATCTTTACCGCCACATGAGGGGCCCGGCTAGCCCCGTGTATCTTCCGAACAATGCCATTAACTCCCCAGATGAGGCCACCACCCAGCTCCTGCTTTTTGTCCTTGCCGGCTAAATCCTTAAATAAGCCTAACGATTCAACAAACTTAAACACAACATTACCGACAAAAGCATCACAGACAATGACGTTGGCTCGCCCGCTCAGGAGCTCATTGCCCTCTATGTTGCCGATGAAATTCAAACCGCTTTTCTGAAGGAGACGATAGGTTTCCTTGGCTAGCTGGTTACCCTTGGTCTCCTCGGCGCCGATGTTTAACAGACCTATGGTGGGATTGGCAATATTCAACAGCTTTTTACAGTAGATAGAACCGATAATGGCAAAGGTCAGCAGGTGATACGGTTTACAATCAATGTTAACCCCGCAATCAAACAGTACCGTATTGGGCGCCGGGTCAAAGATAGCCCCACCGATTACCGGACGCTCCATCCCCTCTATCATACCCAGATACTGAATAGCCGCCGAGACTATGGCCCCGGTAGGACCGGCACTGATTAAACCATCCGCCTCGCCGGCCTTCACCATCCTGGCCGCTACGGCTATAGAGGAATTAGGCTTGCGGCGCACCGCCAGCGCTGGATTTTCATCCTCTTTGATAAGTTCATCAGCCCTGACACAGCTAATGGGTAAATTAGAGGCATCATACTTGGCTAGCTCGGCTTCCACAATGTCGGTAGGACCAACCAAGGCAATGTCTACATCGCCTTTTTCCGCAGCCAGGACGGCACCCTTAACTATCTCGCCGGGGGCGTAATCGCCACCCATAGCATCCACCGCTACCCTTACCCTCCGATTAGCTTTCACCATCAAATACCCCCCTCTCATCCTGACTAAGTGATGAGCAGAGCTTAACTGTCACCGCCAATTAACCTAGCCCGGGGCTTTACAGAAAGTATAGTCAATGAGTCCTTTACCGTTGTGAACGGCGACACTGGCCGACCCTTCGGCAATATAAAGCCAATCGAACTGAAGAGCTGAGAGGAGCATCTCCTTCAGCTTCTCAGCCCGGTCAGGGGCTCTGGTGTGACCAATAATAGCATGTAACTTTTGGCTGTCAGCCCTTTCTTTAGTTATCTCAACCAGCTTATCCATTATCTGGGCTGCGGTCTTGGCCCTGGCTACGGGCTTCACCGTTCCCCCTGTGGAAGCATCGACTTCAACGATAGACCTGAAGCTACTGGCTGACTCGGCTTCAGCCCAGGTGCGAGCCTCAAATATCCTCCCCCCCTTGTCGTAATAGAAAAGGGTGTCCCGGGCAGTCAGCACCGTTACCTGCGGTATAATACGATTAACCAGCCCCACCACCTCATCCATGTTCTTGCCCTGGGCGGCCGCTCTGGCTGCCTCTATGGCCAGAAAGTGGACCCCCGTCCCTATTGCCCGTGAATCAGCCACCTCAATCCTTGTTCCCGGCAGCTTGTCACCGGCTATCTCCTTGGCCTTCACCGCATTATTATATTGGGGGCTAAAAACTGAGGACATACAGATATGCAAGATAGCCTCTGCCTGCTGGCTGAGCTCGGTAAAAAACCGCACAAATTCCTCCACATTAGCCGTCGACGTCTTGGGCAGGTCTTCCCTGGTATCCAATCGGGTATAAAGCTTATCTATATCTATCTCGGTATCCAGATACTGCTTGCCATCCATAATGATAGGGCAGGGAATCAAGGTAAAACCAAGCTCCTCTGCCCTTTCCGGGGTCAGGGAGACCGAATCAGCACTAATGGCTACTTTGTCCATAATCAGCCTCAGTCTTCACTCCACCAACTGAAGACGCGGGTCCCCAGTCCGGTGTGAATTGTAACCAGAGGACCAATATTGCTTATAAATACCTCTTCACACTGGAACTGGGATAAGGCCTTTTCTTTAAGCTGTTCAGCTTCGACCAGAGCATCGGCATGATTAATGGCAACATGTAGTCTACCACCAGGTGGTTGGCCCCGTACTAAATTGAATAGTGTGTCAAGTGTTTCACCCTTGGTCCGGCACCTGGCGATAGGGTTGTGCTTCCCTTCAGTAGAAGCATCCAGCTTCAATATGGCGGTATTGCTAATTTTAGAATCTGCCCACGGACGTGCTTTTTCGTGTATTCTTCCACCCTTGGCCAGATAATAGAGGTTATCGGATAATATAATGAGGTTGACCTTTTTTATCATGTCATTAGCTGTCTTTAATACCTCTTTGCGGTCACTCCCGGCATTAGCTGCCCTAGCCATTTCTAGCGTTATCAGCGTTTGGGCTCCACCCCAGCTCATTGAGTCCAGCACTTCAATCCTGGTCTTAGCCAATTCATCCTTAACCAACTTCTTGGCCAGCAAAGCCGACTGCACAGTCATACCCAGGTATTTGCTGTACCCGATATATACGATAGATTCGTAATCCCTACTTAATCTGCGGTATGCCCTCACAAAATCATCAGGGGAAGGAGACGAAGTCGTGGGCAGTTTGTCTTCTTCCTTCCACTTGGGCATATTCTGGTAGAATTGGGCTAAATCAAGCTGATTTTCAGGATGTGCCTCACCGTTAATAATGATATATGTGGAGATTACAGTTATATTGTGTTTGTCGGCTATTTCTTCCGGCATGTAGCTTACAGAATCGGTCATAACAGCTACTTTAGTCATAACAACCTCCCGCCCATACTAAATAATACTCTGGTTACCTGCTATCGGCGGGAAATGACTATAGCCGACGCACCATCGCTGGCTTAACTCGCCGTGCCTCGCCCAGCACATTCATGATAAACTCCAGGGGCACTTTACACAGCTTGGCTATCTTCATCACCGCTTCCTGAAGCAGGCTGTTCAGATACCAGGCATCCTTGCATTTGGCAAGAAGAGTGGCGAAGGCACTTTGCAACTCGCTAAGTGATGCCTCGTCTTCGTGTAGCTCCAGGCATTGCTCACAATCAGCCGCCACCTCGACAAAGTCCCGCAAGCTGTCCTGAAGCAGTGCTCCCTGGCGGGCAAGAAACTTCTTGGCACGTACCAGTTGCTCCTTCTCAACCTTAAAACTATAAACGATAAGCTTACTCATACTATCCTCCTCAAAAGGTCTACTAATAACAATACCAGAAGTCAACTTCCTTGTCAATACCCAGCCGGAAAAGCGATAAACGACCAGATTACCACGCGATTCTAAAAAGGAGTCTACCAAAAATAATAACAGAAGGTCTACCTTAAGTCGGAGCTGGGGATAATTCGGCTGAAAATAGCCTTCGGCTGGAGATGGCCGCTGGTTGAGGGGGAGCCCCAAAATTACTCTTCTTCTTCAGTGGCGGCACCGGGCGCGGGGCTAATGTAAGGCAGCATAGCCTCTGCCTTTCTCCGCCTGCGCAGTGGGGGGAAGGTTAACTTATCAATCGCCTGACGCAACTTCTTTAACCCCCCAACCCCTGCCTCCACCACCACCCCATCTACCCCCGCTTCC